>Ga0207098_10143_pt1 | contig 23551 bp, 17 predicted proteins | sample Alteio_BWMinHeat_84_FD_153548 | JGI IMG/M metagenome (GOLD analysis project Ga0207098, IMG submission 153548) | Enriched cells from forest soil in Barre Woods Harvard Forest LTER site, Petersham, Massachusetts, United States -... | ecosystem: Environmental > Terrestrial > Soil > Temperate forest >...
GGCGGGGGCAAGTCCAGCCAGGACCCCAGTGAGAACGGAAAGGACGAGGGTGAAGCCGAGCACCCAGATATCGAGACTGATGTCCAGAGGTTGCGACAATTGGTTGGCCAGAAATGCGGAGATCAGGCGTACTCCGAAATGAGCAATAAACAGACCCAGGACGCCACCCATCAACGCAAGCAAGACAGCTTCAGAGAGGATCTGTTGCAGCACACGAGCACTGCTCGCCCCCAACGCCGATCGGATGGCGATTTCCTTGCGACGTCCGAGCGTTTTCGCCAGCATCAGATTAGCCACGTTGGCACACGCAATCAGCAACACAAAAGCCACAGCGCCAAGTAGAACCAACAGGGCAGGGCGGACGTCTCCCACTAACTGCTCGCGCAGAGGCACAACAACTGCTCCCCATCCCTTGTCGTCGGTGGGATACTGTTGTTCTAATTGGCTGGAGATCGTGTTCATCTCCGCCTGCGCCTGATTCAAATTCACACCGGGTTTCAAACGCCCGATCACCCCGAAGTGATGCTCTCCACGCACGGCCTTTTCTTTGTCCGTCAGCGCCATGGGCGTCCAGACCTGCACGGAAGGAGGCAATTCAAACCCGGCCGGCATGACGCCGACAACGGTGTAGGCTTGCCCATTGAGGGCGACGCTTTGGCCAACAATTCCCGGGTCGGCTCCGAAGTGGTCACGCCAGAATGCATGGCCTAACACCACCACATTTGTTTTTCCAGGCTGGTCTTCTCCCGGGGCGATTGCGCGGCCGGCAAGGGGCTGAACCCGTAGCACAGAGAAGAAGTTGGGAGAAACAACACCACTGCGGATCGACTCCGGTTGACCTTTGCCGGTCAGGTTGAGGGTTGAATAGGTGTAAAGAGCCAGCTGGTCGAATACATGGTTCTGATCGCGCCAGTCCACGTAATTTGCCGCTGAAACAGCAAACCGGGTTATTCCCGGAAAGCTTTTCGCTGGCGGTGTATGCCAAACCTGAACCAGTTTCCCAGGATCCTGGTACGGAAGCGGCTGCAGCAGAACGGCGTTGACCACGCTGAAAATCGCGGTATTGGCTCCGATACCCAGAGCCAAAACGATGACCGCAACCGCAGCAAAGCCCGGACTCTTGAGCAGCACACGCAAGTTGTATCGAAGATCCTGCACCAGGGTTCCCATCATGTCCTCCGTTTCAGCGATCTGCAACTCGCGACGTCACCTTGTTACGATGGACTGATTCCAAAAGTTCTGCATGTCGCATGCCAGCTGACCCGCTTCACGCGAGTGAAAACAGGCCAGCTTTCGTTTGGACGCGCAGAGGCGCAGATTGTAACTGTTCAGTTGTGGGCACAGCTGTCCGAATTCGGACAATGCCAGGTGCGTCAACTGAAGTTTAAAGATTTCAAGGATTCCAGGCGCTGCTGCGCCAAATCAGTTTTTCGTGGAAAACTTGCTGATTGACTCATCCGGTTCCAGCATGCTACCGTTCCCGCCCAATGGCCTGTAACCGGCGTCTATAGCCAGTTCGACTCTCAGGGTGCAGGCAGCTTCCGGTATGGTTTGGAAAAATAATCTATCGGTGTGACCTAGGGGGAAATATGAACAAGTTTCTCAAATTACAGCTTGCCTTCTTTTGCTTGCCCGGACTTTTCGCGATCTGTCCGGCACTTTTGCATGCTCAACAGTACCTCTATACCAACGACAATATTCAATTCAACCAGGGTAACAACACCGTTACGGCTTACAAAGTTAGCCCCAAGGGTGCTGTAACCTTGATCAAGACTTACAAAACTGGAGGTCTCGGTTCCGACGGAAGTTTCTTTGCGGCCACTGATATCGCGTCTGCCCAGACGGCATCCAATCAATGCGTTTTTGTTTCCGACACATATACGAACGATGTCGCTGCATACACCGTCAACCTTGCTAAAGGAACTCTGAAAGCTGTTGCCCACTCCCCATTCAAGTCGGGAGGGTCGGGCACCGGGCGGGATCTTGTTCTGACCGTCAGTCAAACGTCAGGGAAGCTTTTTCTGTTCGCCGGCAATCCATTCTCGAGCACCATTACCTCATTTCAGATCAATGCGAATTGCTCTCTCAAACTGCACAAGACTTTCAATGTTTCAGGGACACCCATAGGACTGAAGGCAACACCTGACGGGAAGCATCTGATTACTGCCTACCTCGGCCAGGTTGACTCTTTCAACATCAGCGCTACCGGAGGACTGAAGGAGTTAGGTCCGTTCAGCGCACAGGGAGCCGCCGCCGGAGTGGAGGTCAGTTGCGACAACTCGACCGTGTACTTTGGCGATGCTGCCAGCGATATGCAGGTGGAAGTCTTCAGCCTCGGTAGCAACGGAAAACTTACCGAGCTCAACAACTTTACAAGCACCAAAGCCGTCAATTCCAATAACGTTCTTCTTAGCGCCGACGGCAAGACGCTTTTCGTGAGCAACACCATGTCCGTTCCACCGGCAATCAGCGTGTTGACCGTGGGCTCGGGCGGGGCGTTGACTTACGACAGCACTACCAGTCTGAAAGGGGGCAACCAGTATGCTCTTGGTCTGGCCGAGTCAAAATCCGGCGGAAAACTCTTCGTCGTCGAGACCAACAACAACGAAAATATTGGTGTCCTGAACGTAAAGGGAACCAAGTTGACTGAAGTGCCAGGTTCGCCGTTCTCGGGTACGCCGAACGGTTTCACTTCCTTCAGCATGACAGCGGTGCCGAGCCACAGCTGCAAATGAATTGAGGTTTCTAAGTAAGGAAGGGGCACACTTTTTGGGTGACTGTCCAGAAAGTGCTGCCCCTTGAAATCATTGGATACAAGTCAAGCCCTAAGTTTTTTCTCTCCAGAACCGTTTCCTTCACTTCTCAGATATTCCCAACTAGGCAGCGTCTGATCTCCTGTGATGAGCCTGGCTCCGCGTTCATAGGTGAAGTACGACCACGCCCACTGAATCAGAACCATCAGACGATTGCGGAAGCCAATCAGAAAAAAGATGTGTACGAACAGCCAGGAAAGCCACGCAATGAATCCGGAAATGTGGATCTTGCCGAACTGCGCAATGGCCGCAGCCCGGCCAATCGTGGCCAGATTGCCTTTGTTGACGTAGTGAAAGTTCTCGCGAGGCTGCCCGTGCAAATCGCGCTCGATGTTGCGTGCCGTAGCCTTGCCCTGCTGGATCGCAGCCGGCGCGACCCCCGGTACAGGATCGCCGGTGTCGTCCTTGAGCGCGGCCAAATCTCCGATGACAAAAACTTCGGGGTGTCCTGGGATAGACAGATCAGATAGGACCAGAACTCTTCCCGCGCGGTCAGTGGGCGCACCAATCTTCTTGCCGAGCGGAGATGCCGCTACTCCAGCAGCCCACAGGATCACAACCGCAGGCAACCGCGTTTCACCCAGACGCACTGCGGCAGGTTCGACCCCCGTGACCAGCGTTGAAGTTCGAACCTCGACCCCTAGATCGCGCAGTTGCTCTTCCGCGCTCCGCGAAAGATCCTCTGGATAAACTGGCAGAATCCGTGGACCACCTTCAAGCAAAATGATTCGCGTGCGTTTTGGATCAATGGAATGAAATTCACGGGCCAAAGCGCGGCGTGCAATCTCGGCCAGCGTTCCCGCCAGCTCGACACCTGTGGGCCCGCCGCCGACGATGACGAAATTCAATTGCACAGGTGCCCCGCCGCTTGCAGCCTGGCGCTCGGCCAGTTCGAAGGCAAGCAAAATCCGCCGCCGGATTTCGAGCGCGTCTTCGATTGTCTTCAGTCCGGGGGCCAGCGGCTCCCAATCATCGTGTCCGAAATATGCATGGCTGGCGCCGGCAGCGACGATCAGGTAATCGTAAGGAAGTTCACGATCTGGCAGCCTGACCACGCGACGCTCAAGATCAAAATCCTGGACTTCTCCGAGCAGAACTTCAATGTTGCGCCGTCCGCGCACGATCCAACGGATGGGGGCGGCAATTTCTCCCGGCGACAATCCCGCAGTTGCCACCTGATACAGCAAAGGTTGAAAGGTGTGATGATTCTTGCGGTCAACCAGAGTGATGTGGACCGGATAGTGGGCAAGCATACGGGCGGCTGTCAGCCCGCCGAATCCGGCGCCTACAATCACCACCTCCGGAATGTGTTGCTCGTTCATCGAGTCGTTATCGAAGACTCCCCGCCAAGTTTGGCTCACGGATCTGTGTCCATACTTTATTAGATTCTCGATGTGCTCGCGAGTCGCACCAAACCGGTATTGAGCAGCGCAACAATCCGGCGGGCGCACACTCGCTGAATCGGTTAACATGACCGGGTCAGGCGCGAGCACACGCTTTGCATTTGAAACCTCCGCAAACAGAGCTTCATTCCGATAGATCTCCGCAATCCGGCGGCGCGGCCTCGAACTGGCTTCGATTTCTCCTTCCCTCCGTCACCGATTTGCTATTCATCGCCTCGCTGTTGGGCCTCAGCATCGGTGCCCTTGGCCGGCTCCTCCTGCGAGATGCGGGCACAGGATGGCATATCCGCAACGGGCAACTCATGTTGCAGACCCACTCCATCACCCGCGTGGACTCGTTCTCTGCCACCATGAGCGGGCAGCCCTGGTATGCCTGGGAGTGGCTGTACGACGTGCTGATTGCGGCCATTCACGGCGTGTTGGGATTGAATGGCGTGGTGTTCTATACCGCTGCCATCATCGCCGCCACTTTTGTTCTGGTGTTCCATCTGGCCATGCGCCGGGGCGGAAGCCTTCCCGTCACCTTTGTACTGCTGGTGTTGACCATGGGCTCGTCGGCCATTCATTTTCTGGCTCGGCCTCACGTTGTGAGCTGGCTGCTGGCTGTTGTCTGGTTCGATTTACTGGACTCGGCAGCGAGTTCTAAAGGCATGCACCGTCGGCTGTTTTATTTGCCTGTGATCATGTTGTTGTGGGCGAATGTGCACGGGGGGTTCCTGCTGGGATTTGCACTGCTGGGCATTTACATCATTGCTGGTGGCGTCGAATATTTTGCCCATCGTGAACAACGCGCTGAAACTCGCGCCTGGTTGAGCCGCCTGGCGCAGGTCACCGGATTTTGCCTGTTGACCAGTCTGTGTAATCCCTTTGGCTACAAGCTGCACCTGCACATTTACCGCTATCTTACCGACCGCTTTCTGATGGATCGGGTCAGCGAGTTCCTTGCACCCGACTTTCACGGCGTAGCGCAGCAGTGTTTCGCAGTGCTTCTATTGGTGGCCATCGTGACGCTGGCGAGTGCGCGTAGAAAGCCTGAACTGGTTCACCTTCTGGTACTCCTCTTTGCGGCCTACAGCGGTTTCTATGCCTCGCGCAACCTGCCAGTGTCGTCCATGCTGTTAGCGATGATCCTCGCACCATTGTTGTCGGAGGCCGTCGCGGCAGCAGGAAGCGCTGCCGGAACTGCATCGACTGTACGAAAACTATTTGCTCGTCTGCACGATTTCGGGGCGCGCATGGCGAAGATGGAAACGAATCTTCAAGGACACGTCTGGCTGGTACTGAGCTTCGCTGTCGGATTGTGGGCGTGCACTCACAACGGCAGACTCGGTTCAACTCAGCTCATCAACGCCTATTTCGACGACAAACGTTTACCTGTTGCTGCCGCCCAGGCGCTGGCCGACCGGAACATCCATGAGCCAATTTTCTGCCCCGACCAGTGGGGAGGCTATTTGATCTATCGTTTATATCCCCAGACCAAAGTCCTAGTAGATGATCGTCATGACCTATATGGCGATCAATTCTTCAAGCGTTACTTGAGGATTGTCTTTGTCCAGTCCGACTGGCAGAAGTTGCTGGACGAAGATCATGTGCAGTGGATCGTAGTGCAGAAAAACTCGTCGCTGGGAACGATTCTCGGTCAGACCAAGCCCTGGAAACTGATCCACGAAGACGAAACCGCCGTGCTGTTTCACCGTGAACCATAGTTTTCTCTGCGTACTCTGCGACGATCTCCGTGATCTCAGCGGCTAAAAGCTTTCTGCTTGCTGACATGAAACCCGTTTTCACAAGTTCTCAGCCAAAAAAAATCAGTCTTCCAGTCGGATCCCAGCGTCGAATAGTCATTTGAAACTGGACGAAATCATGAACATTGGCGTCATCGGCACTGGAACCATGGGACGGGCGATCGGCGAGAACCTGGCGAAGGTCGGACACAAAGTGGTCTTCGGTTCGCGTACCCCCGAAAAGTTGGCGAACTTCGCTCGCTCCATCAAGGGCAAGGCCAGTGTGGGAAGTTATCAGGAAGCCTTAGATGCAAGCAATGTCATGGTACTGACTACGCCGTGGGCCGCTACGCGCGAAGTTCTCGAAGCCTTGCGTCCTTTCCGGAATAAGATTCTCCTCGACTGCACCAATCCGGAGCATTCAGAAAAGTATGAACTGGTCATCGGCCACAGCACTTCCGGCGGGGGAGGAGATTGCCCGCTGGGCCGAAGGGGCCAGAGTGGTCAAGACCCTAAATCACGTTTATGCCGAGGTACTCGGGGCGCGCTTTCGCGATGAAAAAGCGACCGTCTTTTATTGCGGCGATGACTCGGCAGCGAAACAAGCGGCTGCTGAACTAATTCGCGACCTGGGTTTCGATGCGGTTGATGCTGGAGATTTGACGAACGCGCGCTATCTGGAACCGCTGGCGCAATTGCTGGTGAATCTCGTCCGCGTGCAAGGTTATAAACCGCCGGACACGGCTTATCAGTTGCTTCGCCGGTGAATGAAATTAATCAAAACTCACGATGAGGAAAAACACATGACGCCCGGACACGCGCTCGAAGCATTTACTCTGGCCGCAGGCTTACTCACCATCACCCCCGGACTCGACACCGCCTTGGTGCTGCGCACAGCAGCGGTGGAGGGCCCACGCCGCGCCACGTTTGCGACTGCTGGAATCACTCTCGGACTTTTGACTTGGGGAGCCGCCGCAGCGGTCGGGCTGGGAACGCTGCTGGCCGTTTCACGAACCGCCTACAACACACTGCGGATTGTGGGCGCAATTTATTTGATCTACACCGGCATCAAGATGTTCTTGCAGTCGCGGTCATCTTCAAGATCAGAAGTCCAGGAGGTGGCGAAGACGCTGAACGCCAATTCTGGCAAGCGCCCATCGCAATGGTTCATGCAGGGCCTATTGACCAACCTGCTCAACCCCAAGGTCGGAGTTTTCTACGTTACCTTCTTACCTCAATTTGTTCCAGCGGGAGTGAATGTTACGGCATTCAGTATGCTGTTAACGGGTATCCATGTGATTGAAGGCTCGATCTGGTTCTTCGCGCTGATTCACTCCACCCGAATGCTCTCTCGTTGGATTCAGCGTCCGAAGGTCAAGAGATCACTCGACCGCGCTACGGGGACAGTTCTCGTCGGTTTTGGATTGGCACTTGCCTTCGACAATCGGCGCTGAGCATAAACCTGTGCGGCTTCGCTCAGATACCGCAAGCCGAAGCATAAATTCGTAAAACCGCTCGAATGTGTTCTTGAATCATATCTTCCATTCGGGCCGCGACCCGTCCCGACTGGATTGCCTCATGCTCTAAAGGCATGTATTGAACCAATAACATCGGTGGTGGAGGATACAGTTCAAGGTTGGCGCGCAACTGCGCCAGCTCCTGCTGCACTGTCGCATCGCCCCAGTAGTAGCGGCACCGGTCACTGTAGCTGTACATGCGGGCCCGACGTATTTCTTCTTCACTGCCGTGGTAGTAGGAGCCCCAGTAGGCCGGATTACGTACCATAGCGGCTTCAAGTGCTTCCGGAACTTGAGAGATCCGTTCCCTCTTCCGGTCCGCCAGCAACTCCCGCTCGATTGCGCCCAGAGCGAACACCGCTTCTCGAAATGCAAACGTGAGCCACGGGCCAACTTTTAAGATGGCGAAATGGTCCTCTACGAGAAGCTTGAGAGCGTCCGCGGGCTGATAGTCGGTGGAGTGGGCCTCGTAAACAAGCGCAGGACGCTCCGGTAGCGCTGAGGATAGTGCTCGCGCCTTTTGCCGGTCATAGCAAAAAATTACGTTTTCTCCAAACTCCACTCCCGGCTGTACTACCATCCCAATTACACGCTCCCAGGCTGCGGCGACGCCCTCTTTCTCAAATGCCGCCCGCGAAACTTCCAAGGTGTGCTGTACGTTCTCTGCGGGAGTAACGGCAGGAGGTGATCCTGCCACCGTCTCTCCTCCGGGAATCGGAACCTCCGTCCCGATGACATACAGAAGCGGGGAAGAGCCCGAGGGTAGTTCGACAAATGCATCCTCCGCAGCCCGACATAACACTGCTGCCCGGTGCGCGATCACGGAGTCGCTCAGAGCGATTTTTCCATCGTCGGCGCAAGCCATGCTCGCATCGAGATGAATCTTCTTGTATCCGGCAAGCACGCAGGCGCGAACCAGTTCGCGAGCCTTGCGCATGGCCACGTCCGAGGTTTCGTGACGCCATGGATAGGGCCCCAGGTGGTCTCCGCCCAACAACACCCGTTCCGGTGGAAGCCCGCCGCTTTGCGCAGCAGAGTGCACGTACTCCGCAAACTGCGCGGGTGTTTTGCCCGTGTAACCGCCAAACTGGTTCACCTGGCTGGAAGTGGATTCCACGTGCAGGACAGGCCCATCGTCCACAGCCTGCCGGACCGCTGCCTCAATAACGCTGGGATGAGCAGAGCAGACTGCATACACACCGACTTTCTCCCCATCGCGATTGCGACGGATTCGGGTCTGCAACAGCTCACTCGATGTTTGGGAATCTGTCTTCACGGCGCGCGCTTTACTCCGGCTGCGCCTCGATCAGCAGATGTTGGCTGAACTCAGCCGGAATCGTAGCTTTGGGGCCATGTACGGTTCCAAAGTCTTTATGGGTTACATAATCTACTAGGTGATACTTCTGGTCCTGGAGCCCTCGCAGTTCTATCGGTCCGGTCCAGTGCCGGGCGAAAAAGGCATAGTACATGTCCTGACCTTTGCGGATGGCGTGAGTCTCGGGGATATCGAAGCCAATATCATAAAGTTCGCCGAGATATTCTCCGCGCGACAGCATCTTGTCTTTGTAGATTTTGATCCACTGATCGAAGATCTTGCGGCGTTCTGGCGTGAGATCAAACTTAGTATGCTTCGTTACCAGTTCGGGGAGGACAAACTGCGTGCCTACTACTCCGCCCACACCCACAGTTGAAGCGAAATCGGTCGCCCCGTCGCTTAGTTCCACGTGATCGCCAAAGTAGGGAATGTTGTCGCCCATGAGCGCCTTCAAAGTCTTTCCTTTGGATCGTACCTGGAACGAGCTTTCAGGGTCGGATGCCACCGACATATTGAAATGCGGCATAGTGAAAAACGAATAGGCAGTCCCGCAAGGACAAAACTCCACCAGCGCGTCTGGTTTCGCGGTGCGTGCTGTTTCATAAAGCTCACGAAAAAAGCCAGGGAGGGCTTCTACAGAATCTTCCGGGTGTTGATGATGATGCGAGGAGTTGTAGCAAGGCGGGACCGCGTTCATGTGCTGGCCATCCAGCTTGAGGCCGTCGAAACCCCATTCGCTTAAAAACTTTCGGACCAAAGCTTTCTGGTTTTCAGTGACGCGTGGCTCTGCAGGACAGAGGTAGTCAGAGTTCCACCACGAAACTTTTCGCCGGGAACCATCCTGATTGAGCAGCGCGAGGTCGGGATGTTCTTTGAGTAATTCGGAACTCGGGACGGCGCTTAGCGGCGACCACCATAGTTGTGCGCGAAAGCCTTCAGCATGGATGCGATCTACCAGGGCCTTCATGTCGGCGTCGCCATGGGGGAACTTCTTGGGATCCACTTCCCAGTCGCCGTAATTGTTCTGCCAGCCGTCGTCGAGCGTGACCCAGGCAAAACCCATCTTCTTGACGGTGGGCAGCGTGTCATAAACCTGCTTCAGCTTCATCGAACGGCCGTACCCCCAGGCGCACCAAATGGGGCCGAATGCGCTGTCCGGCGCCGAAGCCATCTGAAATCCCTGGCGCATCATCAAGCGGCGGTATTCGGTCAGAGTGTGGAAGTAGTCACCCTGATGCACGGAAACAAAGGTGCGTAGCGTATGAATGCTTTCCCCTGGTTCGAGCGTTTGCTCGCGATTGGAGCGGACTGCCACGCGGGCAGATCGCCCGGTCGGCATGGAAACGGGAAGAGAAATCAGCCGAGGCACGGGTTCGAGATGACCGACAGCCAGGCCTACGTCCTTCCGCCAGACATCAACAATGGGCGTGCCGCCGCCGTAGTCGCTGGCGTTCATGCCCAGATAATTTTCCTGACGAAATCCGGCGTGCAAAGGCAAGATCCAGTTCGGACGCTTTTCATAGGAACCGCTCTGGTACGACCAGAACGCAGGTCCCGATGTTGTGGGCAGGGAACTGATCGCATACTGATGGTTCGCCCAGCCCTGAATCGTGAGTCGAGATGCGCCTTCATTCCGGTACTCGACGTCGAAGACAGCAATGGACGGAAAGTCAGCATAAATAGTGACGGCGACGTTCTTCCGCAAATCTCCTGATTTGCCAGTCAGCGACAGCCGCTCCCCCGCGCCAAACGCATCAGAGACGGACTCACGGTGGCTTTCGACAACTGCAAAATCCCCCAGAGCGCGACCAGCGACAGTGACGGTTTCCGAGGCTGCAAATGGGGTGAGTGGCTTCGGCGTTCCGCCAAATAGGGTGACAACCCGGCTATGCAGGTTGTGGTCGAACTCGATTCGCAGGGCTGGGCTTTGTATCTGTAACTCGTTGGGCGAGATTGCAGAGGGAGCGACTTTTTCAGCTACCTTACTACTCGGTTTCGCGCTCCCAGCAGATACGGCAAGGCCCAGCAGAATGGCTCCTGCTACTGTGGTTGTCCTGGCCCACCTCATCATGGCAGCCTACCACCTCTCTGGTTGGGTTTGATTCGTACTGACGGGATTCGGGGCTGGGCGCATATTGACTTTGCCACTTCTCAAGATTGCGGTATATTACGAAACATTACTTTTACTTTCGTTTGCTGGATATTGTCAAGACAAATAGTCCGCTCCAAGGATCAAAGCCCATGCCGATCAAACTTGCGCTGTACCTGTTTCTGTTCGTCGCCGTTCCAGCTAGCCTGATTGCGCAGAACGCCCCTCCAGTGCAGGATCAGCAAGGCCAGATCGGTTACAAGTCCGCAGCCGACGCGGATCAGAAAAAGACCCTGTTGCTCAAAGACTTTCAGCCAGTTTCCATGCTGCACGCCCCTATCCACAACGTGGACCGCGCCAAGTACTACGTGATTGATGTCCACAACCACGTCAACGACGCACTGCACATTGACGACCACATGCCACCTGATCGTGTGGTCGAAATCATGAACAGTACCAATGTAAAAACAGTCGTCATCCTGACCGGCATGTGGGGTGAGAAGTTGCAGCATGTAATCGACGAGATGGTGAAGCCTTATCCGGGGCGATTCATGGTGTTCAGTCAAATTGATTGGAGCAAAATCGACGACCCCAACTTCAGCCAGGAGATGGTTGCACAACTCGACGATGCCGTCAGCCGCGGCGCACGCGGCCTCAAGCAACTGAAAGACCTCGGTCTAAGTATTCGTGACAAGTCAGGAAAGCTAGTTGCGGTGGATGACCCTCGCCTCGATCCAATCTGGGAGGAATGTGGACGATTGGGAATCCCCGTTTCGATTCACGTTAGCGATCCCGAAGCTTTTTTCCATCCGGTGAACAATTCAAACGAACGCTACGAGGAACTGAACGAGCACCCGGACTGGAGTTTTTATGGCCCGCAGTTTCCCAGCAAGGAATCGCTGCTCGCCGCCCGAGATCGCATGTTCTCCAAGCATCCGCATACAACGTTTGTCGCGCTTCACGTAGCCAACTGGCCCGAGAATCTCGACTACGTTTCCCACCTGCTGGATACTCTCCCCAACGTGATGGTGGAGTTTGGGGCCCGCGAAGCCGAGCTAGGCCGGCAGCCTCGCCGTGCCCGAGAATTCTTCCTGAAGTATCAGGACCGCATCATGTTCGGTACCGACAACGGCATGGACGAAGCCATGTATCGCAACCACTTCCGCTGGCTCGAAACCGCCGACGAATATTTTGACTATTGGGGCTATCCCGGGCAGGGACGCTGGAAAATCTATGGGATGGAACTGCCGGACGAGGTCCTGGAGAAGATCTATCACAAGAACGCCGAACGGATTTTCGGACAGTTCCGTGGGCTGAAAACCGCCCAACCCAAATAGCCACCGGATCGCTCGACGGATCATTCATTGCAGGTGATGGCTCCCTCTCAAGGTTGTCATCCCGAGCAAAGCGAGGGATCTGCAGTTCTTGTAACTTCCGGGCAACAGCTCTATACCAGCGTGACCTGCGCCCCCGCCTTTTTCAATGCCGCCAGGTCAGCGCGCGCAATGCCACGGTCTGTGATCAAGCGATGAAAAGCGGAAGTAGGCGCGATGGAAGACAGGCTGCGGCGTCCGAACTTGCTGGAGTCACACACCACCACGGTGAGCCGGGCCACGTCCATCATGGCGCGATTCACTTTGGCTTCGAGTAAGTTGGGCGTGCTCAGCCCATGGCGGACGTCGAACCCATCCACTCCCAAAAACAAAATATCGGCGTTCAGCCGGCGCAGAGTCTCCTCGGCAATGGGCCCCACCAGCGAGAACGAATTCTTCCGCAAACTACCTCCAGTAAGAATCACCTCCAGCGATGAACCCGACAGTTCCGCCGCGATGTTCACCGCGTTCGTAATAATGGTCAGGTTGGTGAATTTGCGCAAGGCCAGTGCGATTGCCGTGGTTGTAGTCCCGGAGTCGAGAATTACGACTTGGCCCTCTTTCACCATGCGCGCCGCTGCAGCGGCAATCAGGAGCTTTTCCTTCCGGCTCAGCTTTTCTTTCTCACGCAGCGTGGGATCGTCAAGTGCATTTTCGCTGGCCGGCAATGCGCCCCCGTGGGTCCGGTGAATACGGCCTTGTGCCTGTAGAAGATCCAGATCCTTCCGGATGGTCACCTGCGAGGTGCGAAAATGCCGCGCCAGGTCGCCGACCAGTACACGGCCGTCCCGGTTCAAAACCTCGACAATCAGTCTCCGCCGTTCCTCATTCAGCATGGTTGCACCCGCCGTCCGTATTTTACCCTTGACAGTCCCTTAAAACGAAAGTAAAAGTATTGAAACGCAAGCATACGAAACCTTGCGTATCCTTCGCGGGGAGGCCCCTTTGCGAGTCTCAAGCATTGTACGTCTCCTATATCGGCCGCTTCTTATTCTTGTGCTCGCCCCAGCCCTGCTCGGTCAGGCCAGCTACCAGGCGCAATTGCGAGGGGTCGTCTCGGACGCCACCGGTGCCGTTGTTCCCAATGCGACCGTCACCCTCACTGAGGTGGGTATGAATGTCTCGCAGACAGTGAAGACAGGCCAGTCGGGCGACTATATCCTGCGGGGTTTGAGGCCTTCCACTTATTTGGTAAAAGCAGATGCTTCCGGCTTCGGAAGCGTAGAGAAAAAGGGAGTCGTGCTGGCCGTGGGTCAGGAGACCAGCCTGAACTTCACCTTGAAACCTGCGAGTACCAGCACCGAAGTCCAGGTCACCGAAGCCGCCCCGCTGCTCGATACCGATACCGCCGCTCTGGGAACCGACATCACCAATCAGTACGTAAAGGAAATCCCCCTGCTCAACCGCAACTTCTTCGGGCTGGTTTTTCTGAATGCCGGTGTGAGCGAAGTGGCAGGCTCAGGTACTGCGGACAACTACCCCACCGGAACCAATTTCGTCTCCAACGGTCAGCGCAACGCCACGGCGGAAGTTCGTTTGGATGGCGCTCTCATAAGTGCGCCGGAGCAGGGCGAAGGCGGGAACTCTAATATCTATTACGAGCCCTCGGTAGAGGCTGTACAGGAGTTTAAGGTCCAGAGCAACAGCTTCTCGGCGGAGTTCGGCAGCAACGGCGGGACCGTGGTCAACATGGCATTGAAGAGCGGAACCAACGGCTTGCACGGTACGGGGTGGTGGTTTGGCCAGCGATCTGTTTTGGACGCCAACGACTTCTTCAGCAACCAGGCGGGATTGCCCCGGCCCGATCACTCGCGCGATCAGTACGGATTTTCTCTGGGAGGACCGATTCGCAAGAACCGGACATTCTTCTTCGTTGATATGGAACGCGTGCTCGTAGCCAACCCGATCAATATTGTGGCCACAGTTCCAACTGCCCTGGAGCGTACCGGAAATTTTTCCCAAACTCTGATCACTGACCCGAACACGGGAAACGTAGTTCAGAACCACATTTTCAATCCTCATGTGGTGTCGAATGGAGTGCGCGCTGATTTCACCATCCCTGACATCATCGGCCCGCAATGGCAGGACGCGATCGGAAAGAAAATTCTCGCGCTCTATCCACTTCCGAACCAGGCAGGCAATCTCGATGGCACCAACAACTTCCGCGCCAACACGACGGACAACATGAAAACGCTGCAATTCGACATCAAAGTCGATGAGCAACTTACCAGCGCAATGCATCTCGCTGGGCGATACAGTCACCTGCACACTTCGGAGACGGCGGCCACCATCCTGGGCGATGGCGAATTCAACGATGGGCTGAACAGTACAACCAGCGTCCATAACGCCAGCGCGCAGCACGACTGGAACATCCGGCCGACACTGTTGCTAAGCAGCCGCTTTGCCCTTGACCGGGTTTACGCTCCGGGGTTCACTACCTATCCGTCAGCAACGTCGGTCGGTTTTCCTGCTCAGTTGGACAATGCCAACGCCGGAATTTCGAGAATGCCGGGCATCCTGGTTGATTCGCCGTGGACGTCTTTGTTTGACCAGTGCTGTGTGGATACGAAATTTTCCCACACTCTATATTCCTATTCGTCAGCACTCTCCTGGGTGCGAGGCAAGCACAACGTCAAGTTTGGAGGCGAGCAACGTCTTTTCTACAACAACTTCCAGCAACCGCCGTACCCCACTGGGTCTTTCCATTTCGCGCAAAATGTGACTGAAAACGTCATTGGGGCAAACGATGCGACCCAGGGCAATCCGTTCGCCGACATTCTGACCGGAGTGGGAGATAGCGGGAGCATCGCGATCTATCCGGAAGTAAAGAACCGCTCGAAAGAGACCGGTTTTTTTGTGCAGGATGATTGGAAGGTTTCGCCCAAGCTGACCGTCAACATAGGACTGCGCTACGAATGGAGCACGCCCTACAATGAGGGACAGAACCGGTTGCAGTTCAGTGATTTCACTGGAAACAGCGGCGTGACCGTTCCCGGTTTACCGTTGAATTCCGGCCCGCTGCTTGGGATAACGCAGTTCGCCAACTCGAACCATCGCAGCGTTCCGGTGGACCGCAACAACTGGGCACCCCGCCTGGGCTTCGCGTACCAGTTTGCGCAGGACACGGTGATTCGCGGCGGCGCAGGAATTTACTATGGCTCGAACGTAGCCACCAATTTTCAGTTTCCGGGCTCAGCTTTTCGTAAAGACGGCGTTGTCTATTTCTCCCACAATAACTTTCAGACCTTATCTGCCACCTTCGCCAACCCCTTCCCCAACGGTCTTCCCGCCCCCCAAGCCACGAAGTACGGCCCCCTGGCAGATTGGGGTTTTGCGAACCAGAACGATTTGGGCACCACCGAGGCCCGCAACGCAGAGATCTACCAATGGAGTCTCGGCGTGCAGAGGCTATTGCCCGGAAAGTTGGTAGTCTCCGCCGACTACTCCGCCAACCGCAGCACTCACTTACCCTGGGGAGGCGCCGGAGGTATTTGTGGCTGTGGCCCATCTACTCGGGACCGCAACTTCATCCCGTCAGCCATTCGTCGTCAGTTCAACACGCTGCCCCTCTACAATGAACTGCACAACACGGTCGCCAACCCGTTTCAGCCGCTATTCATGGGTCCGAACGCAATTTTCAATGAGCCGGACTCGCAGTATAACAATGCGGAAATTCCCCTTATCAACCTGCTGCGACCCTTCCCTCAATTTGATGGCCCCTTCGAAGGGCTTCCCCTTCTCGGTGCTTCGTCTTACTACAACGCTCTGTAGATTCGCTTCGAAAAGCGCGCCAGCAACTACGTCAGTCTTACTGGCGGTTACACACTTTCCAAATCCACGGACAACTCGGCGGCGGGCCGCAACGCTTTCATTGGCTCACTCGGCTCCGACAATCCGCAGGAACTGGACAATCTGAAAGCGGAGCACGCCATTAGCGCCAATGACGCTACCCATCGCTTGGCGATGGCCATCATCACCGATGCGCCCGTCGGGCGGGGGCGGTGGATTGGGAGAGACATGAACAAGGCACTGGACGCGTTCGTGGGCGGCTGGACGATTTCGACTATTCTCACTTACCAGACAGGCCAGCCCATTAACATCGGAATGTCACAACCTACGCTGGACGATGGGAACCAGCGTCCCAACGTGGTCTGTAATCCTAATAGCGGTGTAGGAGCGCATCATTCCGCTCTCACTGGCTTGAGCACTTTTAATTCAAATTGCTTCGCTGATCCCGGGTTTGAGCAGCCGGGAAATGCGCCCCGTTATTTTTCCAACCTGCGCACCGACGGGATCCACAACATCGACATGTCGCTCGACAAAGAGTTCGTTCCTCGGGAAGGCGTGCGCCTTGAAATCCGTGCCGAGTTTTTCAATTTGTTCAATACCCCACGCTTTGCCCTGCCAGACACGCTTTTTGGAGACTCAACTTTCGGGCAGGTTACCTCTACCGTATCGGGGAGCACTCCCCGCCACGGGCAGCTCGGGGTGCGGCTTGAATTTTAGGGAATTAATGTAGGCACGGGCGTCTTCGACCATGCGTTGTGAAAATGTCAATTTTTCGTCTGAGTCTCCTAAGGAAAGCTAAGTTCGGAATGAAGAGAAGCGCGTACAGTGCGATCATTGCTCTCGTCTTGCTCGCTCCTATTCTGCGAGCGTCTCCCGACTCCGTCGAACAGAACTGGACCAACTATGTACGTATCGGAGCCTACGGGCTGCGAGGCGACAACGCCACTGAAATCGTGCGTAGTGCCAATGAAGATGGAGTGTTCGGCATTGAGGTGGACAACGATATCCCGGGACGCTATGAAAGTTTTGTGAATCCCGACGAGAAGCTAAATGCAATCCGCGCTGTGGCCCAAAAGGCGCATGCGGCGGGCAACAAGGCATTTGTGTACATCGCGGGAACGGAGTGCATTACCGCCAACGCTGATAAAACTCCTCACACGCTGGCTAAAGAACACCCGGACTGGCTGCAGCGGAAGATTACTGGCGAGCCAGCGATCTTCGGAGGAGGGACAGCATTCTGGATTGCGAAGGGTGATGAAGACGTTTGGATCACTCCGTACGCTCCAGCCTGGCGCAAGATCTACATGGAGCGGGTAAAACAGATTGCCGCCACAGGCATTGACGGAATCTACGTGGACATTCCTTACTGGATGACCCACTTCGATGGTTGGGAAGATACCTGGGCGAGTTTCGACGACTACACCGTCGCTGCATTCAAGACGCAAACCGGTTTAGACGCGAAGAAAGATCTCAAGCTGGGTGATTTTTCCGACCCCAATTTTCGCAAGTGGGTCGAGTTCAGAATCCAGACGATGACTGACTTTATGCAGGAAATTGACCGGAATGCAAAATCGGTCAACCCCGCCATCAAAACGATTCCAGAGATTTATCCCGGCGTTGAGGCGGAAGCCGTTCGCGTGGGCGCGGATGTGTACAGCCTCTACTCCGTAGTGGATGCCATCGCGCATGAATATGAATTCGGCGAAGGTGACCACATGGCTTCCTCGCGCACTCCGCTGGATTGGTTCAGTTACCAGGCAGGGATGTACTCTTTCCGTGCGTTCGCGCAAGGCAAGGCGACATGGATCTTGAACTACTCGTGGGATGGGGATCAGAAGGTGGACCGTCGTGAATCCATGATGAATTTGGCCGTCTCTGAGATCATGGCGGGAGCAAATTTCTGGGATGCTCCTGGCCACTCCATGGCTGGTTCGAACGACTTGCCAACGAGAAGGAAGATATTCTCGTGGATCAAGGCGCACGAGAAAACTTTTTACGCGCCACGGACGCCCATCAGCCCGATTGGCATTTACTTTTCACCCCAGACCCGCAACTTCTTCGCTAATGAATTTGTGGCTTCGTACCGTGGGATACTCATTCTGCTCATGCAGAAACATCTGGAGTTCCAGGTTGTCACTCCACGTACTCTGTCCGATTTTCATGGAAGCACCCTGATTCTCCCCGATGTGCGCGTGGTTAGTGGAGGCGAAAAATCCTGGCTGCGCGACTACACCAAGGAAAATAAGACGCTGCTAGTCACGGGAGAGGATGCGACCGGGCTTGGAAACACTGCAAATGTGATTCGTTTCAGCAAGTGCCCAGGCAAGGACTACACTGCGGCTTTGCAGAAAGATTTCGTGGAGGCGTCTCCTGACCGGGAGCAAGAATTCTTAGACCGCTTGAGCCCTGGAGGCGCAGTCCGCGTGACTGGTCCGCCCACGCTCGCTACGTCTATCGCAAAGGTTGAAGGCAAACCCCATGTATTTCTGGTGAACTTCGCTGGCCTGCGTGGAGGAGTGAATCCCGTGCAGACCCCCCAGACCGGCGTACAGATTGTGATTTCTGGTACAACGAAAGGTCACGGACTTTTTCTGCCATTCTTGGGTGACGTGCAGTCTCTGGACGGAACTGCTGCCAGTGACGGTTTGACTTTTCATCTCCCCGCCATCGAAAAGGGAGCGGTTTTTTGGTATGAACCGTAACTCTGTTGCGAGACGTGGATGGAATGCGATACCAAGCAAGGAGTAATCGAAGTTGAGCGCCCTTTCTGAACTGTTGAGTTTGACGGAAGACGAGAAGACATCTCGCGGGCTGGTGCACACTCCTGTGGAGATTGCGCAACAGCCCATTACTTGGCAGGCAACGTTCGATCTCTTCTCTGAGAAGCGTGCAGAGATCGCCGATTTCTTAAACTCTGCCGGATTCGGCCCCGCTCCCAGTTCGGCCCAGTCGGTCTTCCTGGTCGGCGCAGGAACTTCAGATTACATCGGACGTTCTCTCGTTCATCTGCTGCGAAAGGCATGGCAGTGCGACGTCATCGCTGTTCCCAGCACCGACCTTTTGATTCAGGCTGACGAACTCCTTCTCCCCGATCACAAATACCTCTGGATTTCTTTTTCCCGTTCGGGCGACAGTCCAGAGGGAGTTGCCGTGCTGGAGCACGCCCTTCAGCGCCATCCGAATGTCCATCACCTCGTGATTTCGTGCAACGCAAATGGACGCATGCTGACCGCTCATGCGGGCGATCCGCGCGTGTTAGGCATCTGCTTGGACGATGCTGTGAACGACCGCGGCTTGGCCATGACTAGTTCTTTCTCCAACATGGTGATTTTCGGTCAGTGTCTGGCTCATGCTCGCGACTTGAGCAAATACGAGCCGGTGTTAGCGCGACTTGTTCAGGCTGGCAATAATTTCCTGCCTATGGCATCGGACTGCGCCGCGACCCTGGCGAAGAAGACTTACACAAAAGCCTGTTTTGTCGGGTCAGGGCCGCTGCGTGCCGTCGCCACCGAGTCTGCCCTCAAACTGCTGGAGTTGACTGGCGGCAAAGTGCTGACAATGTCCGAATCTGCATTGGGCTTGCGGCATGGGCCTATGGCCGCACTCGATCAGGACACATTGTTTGTGTGCTTTCTTTCCAGTCGTAATGCGGTCCAAGAGTACGAGAAGGACTTGCTCAACGAAATTGGCAACAAACATCTGGTGCGGACCCGGGTCGCAGTCGGTGGAAGCGTGGAGCAGAACCTCTCGGAGCACAATCTTGCGCCGGCCGATCCATTTACCGTCGCCGATGAGTATCGGCCAGCGCTGGATGTGATCTTCGGCCAGACGCTTGGGTTGTTTTTCTCACTGCGCCATAAACTACGACCCGATTGTCCCAGCCCCAATGGCGCCATCACTCGCGTCGTGCAAGACTTTCACATCCACTCGTGAAGAGGACGGCATACGCAAAAAATAGTTTTGAGTCGGCGGATACAAGAGCACGATTAGGTTGAGTGGCAACTTTTTTCAAAGGAAATTCTCAAAATGATTGAGGTTTGCGTCGTCGGTGAACTTAACCTGGATCTAATACTGTACGGACTGCCAAAAGAGCTGACGCTCGACCGGGAACTCCTGGCCAGTGGCCTGGCGTTGACGCTAGGCAGCTCGTCCGCGATCTTCGCCCACAACCTCAGCATGCTGGGTACCCATGTCGGATTCATCGCAAAAACCGGGGAAGATCCGCTGGGTCAAATCGCTGCGGAACGCTTGTCGGAGGCCGGTGTTGACATCAGCCGGATGAAGCAGGGAAGTGGAAAGACTTCGACTGGTCTGACCGTTGTGCTGCCTTACCCGCAGCATCGGTACATCCTCACTTATCCAGGCACCATGTTCGAAATGCAGTACTCCGATATAGACATGGAATACATTCGCCTGGCCAAGCATCTCCACCTCTCGTCTTTCTTCCTACACCGTGCTCTCCGCCCGCGTATTGTGAACCTATTTCGGCAGGCCAAAGACGCAGGCCTCACGACCTCGCTGGATACCAACGATGATCCTGAGAACCTCTGGGGGCAGGACCTGCTGGAAGTACTGAAGTATGTTGATATCTTCCTGCCCAACGACAGAGAAGCCAAGAAGATTGCCCGCACCGAGGATCTTTCGCAGGCGATCAATTTGCTGGCGGGACTGGTCAAGATCGTGGTCGTAAAGCGCGGCGCCGGCTCCACGATTTGCCGTTCCGGCGACAAGCAATGGAGCCTGACGCCTCCCGCGGTTGCGTTGGTGGACGACATCGGTGCGGGCGACAGTTTCGATGCCGGCTTCATTCACCTTTATTTGAAAAGTGCGCAAATCGAGGATTGCCTGGCCTTCGCCAACATGACCGCTGCCCTCTCAGTCACCAAGGAGGGAGGTACCGAATCCTTTCGCGACAGCAGTGTAGTCCAACGATTCCTTAAACATCAGTGGTCATTGTCTGGAAGAGGGCCTTGGCCATTGAATGAAACTTAAGACCTCAAGGCGCGGCTTAGACTGATTCTTCGTGCGCTGGCGGCTTCGCCAGTAGAATCTCGACTACCAGCAAACCCGCACCAACCACGATCGCGCTGTCCGCCACGTTGAATGCTGGCCATTGGTACTGGCCGACGTAAAAAAGCAAAAAGTCCACAACCCGGCCGTTCATCAGCCGGTCCCAAAGATTTCCCAGGGCGCCACCCAAAATCAGAGCAAGGCCGATCCCGGTAGTAGTCATCGAATGACTATTTCGCCACAGCAGCGCTGAGACAACGATCAAGGCTATGACTGAAAACAGCACCAGCATGGCAATTTTCCACTCCGAAGGCGAGTCCGCAAACAGCCCAAATGCCGCGCCACGATTTTCCACATGGGTAATTCGAAAAAAGCCGGGAATCACTTGCAGACCATCATGCAGTGAAATATTCTGCGCTACCACCCGTTTCGTGGCTCGGTCCAGTAGCACGACCGCTAAAGCGATCAGAAAATGGAACCTCCGCATTACATGAGTATCGGTCATGGAGTTTTTTGAAGCCTAAGCCGCAGTACCTCGATGCTGGGAGCGGAGAACCAGCAGGGTTGAGCTGCAAGCACTGCCACTTTGGGAGCAGGCTGAGCAATTGACACTGAACAGCACTCGGTCCTTCCCCCTTCCAAATGGTTGATTTCTCTCATTATAGGCAGGGACGGAACGAACGTCCATCGGCCCGTAGGAGTTGTTTGAACTCTCCTTTCTCCAGGTACTTCTGTGCCGTTTGAGGTTTAGCCTTTAGACTACCGGGCCGCCGAACTTATCTCGAAAAGAGTGCGAAAAAGAGTACAATTTCATTACAAGCCTTTCCGTGGCGTGGGCATCTAACATGAAAGCTGCTGGTCAATTGCCTGCTACCGATGCGTTTTCGGCGCAGGGCATGCAACTTGCAGACGTGCCTGCTCATCAACATTAAGGTGAGGAATAACTTGGCGGCCGAACCCCCCAATCAGGAACTCGGATCAACAATGGTAAGTGACGACGTCCAGACCAAACAGGGAGCTGAAATTGAGCTAAACCTGCTGATGTCCAAGAGCGACTTGAACCAGCCCTTGTGGAAGTCGCTGTTTCAAAATCTGGATGACTTTTTCTTTCCCAAGAAGCAAGCCCCGCTGGTTCTGACCTCCAAGCCGATTCCCGTCCAGGATATTTGGGGTTTCTACAATTACAAGAAGAACGGTGCGCTGGCCTCAACCGTGTTTCACGTGATTCTGATCGCTACCATCATTGGCGGCACCATCCTGGGCCGCCGAGTGGTTCAGCAACTTACCAAGCCGGAGGTCGTGACCCTGATCGCGCCGGACGACATTCCGCCCTTGCCGCCGTCGAAGACGGCCGTGGGCGGTGGCGGCGGTGGTGGAGACCGCGACAAGTTCCAGGCGCCAAAAGGGAAGCTGCCGAAGTTTTCTATGCAGCAGATTACGCCACCGGCGGTGGTCGTAAGAAACGAAAACCCAAAATTGCCGGTCGAACCCACGGTCGTAGTGCCGCCGCAGATTAAGCTGGCAAGCGCCCTGCCGAATATGGGTGATCCTATGGCGCATTTGCCGTCCTTGCCGTCCAATGGGACGGGCTCTGGCGGTGGAATCGGTTCCGGCAATGGCGGAGGTGTTGGCTCTGGTTCAGGCCCCGGAGTTGGTCCTGGTCAAGGGGGTGGAATTGGCGGTGGTCACTTCCGTGTCGGTGGTGGTGTCTCGGCCCCGAAGGCGATTTTTGCGCCAGATCCCGAATACTCTGAAGAAGCGCGAAAGTTTCCATCGGAAGTAAGCGTGCTCGCCGGCTTAGCCGAGCCCACACCTGAGAATTATGCCGCGCTAGCCGCCTTGCTTAGGCCGCAGGAGCGGGTTGGATTGTTTCTGCAAAACCCTCCCGACCCGCCTGCGGCCTGGACTCTCACAGGCGGCGGTCCGCTGGTGCAGATGGTTTACCCAAAGGAGAAGCCCGTGCTCCATATCTGCTCACAGGCACTCGACTTCGTTTCACTGACCGCTGCGGATGTGCCGGAAATGCTGGCGCTCACGAAACTAACCAAGCCGGGGCCATTCAATGCGCGCACCCATGAGATGGGCGACTATCTCGGAATTCGTCGAGACGGAATGCTGGCCGCAATGGCGGGCGAGCGCCTGCGGCTCCCCGGTTACACCGAGATCAGTGCAGTATGCACGCATCCCGAGCACATGGGCCATGGATACGCGACCGCTCTGGTCACGACGCTGATGGAGAGGATTTGCGGCCGCGGAGAAACGCCCATCCTGCACGTGCGTCCAGAAAACCCGGCAATCGAACTCTATAAGCGTTTGGGGTTTGAGGAACGGATTACTTTGCAGTACGCGGTGCTGCACGTGTAGGTGGGAGATTTTTGCGGTTGAAAACATCAACCGCAAGATCAACACCAACGGCGGCGGACAGGAATGTCCGCCCCACAAACTCTCTCAGTAGAGGTGGAAACTTACTTCGACGTTAATCTCTACGGCCACTGGCTTTCCATCTTTGTAAGCGGGT
>Ga0207098_10144_pt1 | contig 23432 bp, 21 predicted proteins | sample Alteio_BWMinHeat_84_FD_153548 | JGI IMG/M metagenome (GOLD analysis project Ga0207098, IMG submission 153548) | Enriched cells from forest soil in Barre Woods Harvard Forest LTER site, Petersham, Massachusetts, United States -... | ecosystem: Environmental > Terrestrial > Soil > Temperate forest >...
TTTGGTAAGTTCGCTTCTCTTGAGCCGTTGTGCTCACTTGGCGCACAGCCCAATGCGCGTTTCCAGATCAGATTTTCCTCGAAACGCGCATTGGCGGAGATAACCGGCCAACCGCGCTTGGTTGAAAATAAGAAGGTATATTTTTCTTTCAGTTGGAGCTTTCTTCAGGAGGCGGGGCTCCGCTTCCGGCGCTGATCTTGGCGGGTCGAAGCCGAAGGCGGAACCCCTGTGAGGTAACGATCCTCTTTATCCCAGTCTCCGTGCCGCTGGACAGGCTTGAAGCCGACTGGGCGGAAGACTGCGACGAGATCATCTTACGCCGATGCCCGGTTTGTGAACAGGATTCGATCGTCGGGCACGGACATCGCCGCAAGCAGGCACACGACGAGCACCACGACTGGATTGGTATCCATCGCGGACGTTGCGCCGTTTGCGGGAAGACATTCACCTTCCTTCCGCTGTTCTCTCTTCCTTACACGCATTACAGCCTGCTGGCGCGCTGCCATGCATTGCAGCGACGTCTTGCGGAGCACTGTTCGTGGGAGAGGGCATTGCCCAAGCTCCAAGACTCTGATCGCTTACCCGATCCGTCGACGGTCCGGCGCTGGTCAAGTTGCCTGGACTTTATCCAGCTGGCTCTTTCATTTATCAGCCAGACCGTCATCCGCGTGGCCCATTGGCTGGCTCGCGGGCGTCAGGCTGTTGAGCAAGCGGGGCCACCAGCGTGGATAACTCCGGCGCTCGAGATCCTTTGGCCTTTGCGTGTTTAAGAAAAATCCTTTCACCCACCATCCTTGCCTGGGATTGGCGGCGTCACCCGCCTACGCTTGGCTCCGGAGGCGAAAAAAAGCGTTGTGGGCGAAGACGTCGAAGGACTAAAACGGCGGCTGCCGCTGCTGGACTATCTGCGGCAGCACAACTGGACTGGTCATCCTGCGAGTCGATTCGAGTTTGTGGGACTCTGTCCGCTGCACGAGGAGACCCGGCCCTCGTTCTATGTCAACGTTCGCAGAAGTGTCTTCTACTGCCACGGCTGCGGCCAAGGCGGCGATCTGATTCGCTTTATCCAGTTATCCCGCCGTCTGTCCTTTCGCCAGAGCCTCGCCTATCTCGATCCACAGACCACTCCAGAAGACAACTCCTCCGCAGTGCTCGATCAGGCTGCCGCCTTCTATCAGCAGCAGCTTGATCACTACCCCGAAGCGTTGCGCTATCTCAGCCGGCGCGGACTTTATGATCTTGCCCTGATCAGAGAACTCCGCATCGGTTATGCCGCGGGAGGAAACCTACGCCGTCATCTCACGTCACAAGGTCATTGCTTCGATCTGCTGCGGCAAGCCGGTCTGCTCAACGCGCGTGGTTGCGACGCTTTCTATCAGCGCATCGTCTTTCCGGTAAGTCAGAACGACCACATCGTCAACCTGTATGGCCGCAGCATCGGCGTTGCCTTCGCGCATCGATTTCTCCCCGGCATCAAGGGCGGTTTGTATGCCTGGGAGAAGGTCCTGCACTGCCCAGAGGTGATTCTTGTCGAGGGATTGTTCGATTATGCGGTCTTGCGCCAGGCGGGCTTTCATAACGTCGCCTGTTCGTTGGGAACCCATCTCAACGCGGACCAGTTCCGCCAGCTGTCCGAAGGAGCGCGCACCGTCTATCTCACCTTCGATGTCGATCAGAACCAGAGCGGCCAGCAAGCTGCAGAGCAACTGGCCCGTCGTCTTGTCACGCACGGTATCCCCGCACGTCGCGTTCTCCTGCCTGAGGGACATGATCCCAACTCTTTCTTCGTTCAAGGAGGAGACGCACACCAGTTCCAGTCTCTGCTGGAGGCTGCGCAGCCATGAAGTTCCGCGTCATCTGCCAGAAGGCTTCATCGGGCACACATAGTCCGATTCAGGTGGTCGAGCAAGACACCGGCCACGGCGTCGGTTGGATTAATCGTTACCTGGACCGCGAGTATGTTCGCCGTCTCGCAGACAAGAGCCTGTACAGCTATGCGCACAGCCTACTGAACTTCGTGCGCTGGTGGGAGAGTGTTTATCACACCGGCGACATGGCGAAGAAGGACCTCACCGAATCGACTCTGCTCGATTACGTGCGTTTCCAGTCCAGCCGGCAACCTCCGCCTTCTGCCACCACCATCAACGCCCGCGTCGCCGCCGCCGATCGCGCCATCCACAACGAGTTCCCCGACTCGCCCTGCCAGGTCGCGCAAGGCTTTCATTACCCCTTCCTGCACCGCAGGCCGATGGGCCTAGGCCGTCCAAGATTCGAGATCAGCAGACTGCGCGTGCGGGAACCCAAGCTCAACATCGTCCCCCTCTCGGTCGATGAAGTGGCGCGCTTTTGGTCCAGCTTCCGAAACGCGCGCGACCTGGCCATCGTCGGCCTGATGCTCCTGCACGGTCTCCGCTCCGCCGAAGTCATGGCCTTGAATCGCGATGATCTGTTGTTATCCGAAGGGCAGCTTCGGGTGCGCGGCAAGGGGAACAAGCTACGCTTGCTGCCCCTGGCGCCGGAAACCACGCAACTGCTCGATCACTATCTCCGCGTCGAGCGCCCCGATCCCTGCTCGGCTGCACTGTTCGTGGTGTTGAAAGGGCCCGCTCGCGGCCAACGCATCACACCGGCGGGATTACGCTCCCTGTTTCGCCATCATCGCCGCACCACCGGCGTCCAACTGGCCAACCCCCACCGGTTCAGACACACCTTCGCCTCGGATATGGTGCGCGCCGGCATCAGCCTGCCCGCACTGATGCAGTTGATGGGCCACGCCGACATCGAAACCACCATGCACTACGTGAAGGTCTCCCCGCAGGATGTCTATCTCCAGTACGCCCGCGCCGCAGCACAGTGCATCCATCCCCATCCGAGGATCTCCTGATGCACTGGCGCCGGCCTCCGCTCCAGCACCCCCTGGCGCCCGTCTTCGCGCGCGCGGTCGCGTCTCTGTGCACCGCGCTCACTACTTCCAGCGAGCGCAACTACAACATCGTGGTGCGCAGCTTCCTCGTCTACCTCGGAACGAAACACTCGGGGATTGCTCGTCTCGACCAACTGCGCCGCGATCCTCATATCCTCGGATGGATGTCTCATCTGCGTGCGCAGACTCCACCCCTGGCCACGGCAACCTGCATCGGACGCCTCTTTGCTCTGCGCACCATCTTCCATGAGCTGGCTCGCACCAGCCATCTCGCTGAACTGGCTCAGTTGCTGCTGCGCGAGGATATTCCGCGCTCGCCCCACACTCTGCCACGACCGCTCACCGCCGAGCAGGATCAACTCCTCCAGCAGGAGTTCATGCGCCGCAACGATCTCGGCGGAAATGCCTTCCTGTTACTCCGCTCGACCGGCATGCGTATCGGCGAATGCGTCGATCTCTCCTATGACTGTCTGCGCTCCACCAGGCCAAACCAATGGGCGATTCATGTCCCCCTCGGAAAACTCAAGACCGAGCGCATGGTACCCGTCGATGCTTTCGGCCGCGATCTCGTGCACCGGCTGCGCTTCTTCCGTTCCCTCGACCCTCTGCCTGCCGATGGACGTCTTCTGGCGCGACCCGGAAGCAAAGTAGCTATCCTGGTTCAACTCCGCGATTACTTGCACTTGGTCTGCCACTCCCTCGGCCTCTCCTCAAGCATCGTTCCCCATCAGTTCAGGCACACCTACGCCACAGAGATGCTTCGCTCCGGCGTCAGCTTCCCCGTCCTGATGAAGTTACTTGGCCACGTCGATCCGGCGATGACCATGCGCTACGTCGATGTCGCCCTCACAGATCTCGAGCGCGAGTTCCAACTGGCTCGCTCCAAGCCCAGGCATCTGGCTCCACAACCCAAAACATCTACTACACCCCTACGGGCAGGCCTCGATGGTCTCATCGACTCCTTAATCGCCGCTCAACACGTCATGGAGATGTTCCGCCGTAGTCTCCCAAACGGTCAGGCGCGCAATCGTCTCCTCAGGCTCTCCAAACGCCTCTTCAAGATCCTGGCCGAGATAAGAAAACTTCGCACCGCCTGAATGAAAATGGGCACCGATTGGCCGATTAAGGCGATATTGCGCTCATTGAGAGACCCGTAGTTACCCCGGAATCGTTGCCTATCGCTTGATGCACCTTAGCGCTGGGATCGTTTCGCGTGGAATTGACTGCTCGTCCCTAATGCCATCCATAGCAAAGTTCGCCGGACGAGACTCGATTTCTCTAATGCTCCTATGGACATTACAAAGGAGACTATGGTAGCTTCTATGCAGTGTCCAAAGGAGCGGAGAAGATGGGCGAAGGCAAATCGGAAGTGCTGCAGGGAACGCTGGACCTGATGGTGCTGAAGACGCTCTACGCGCTGGGGCCGCTGCACGGATTCGGAATTGCCCGGCGGATCGAGCAGGTAAGCGACGGTGTCCTCGATCTGAACGAAGGAACGGTATACACGGCGCTGTTGAGGTTGCAGCAGCAGGGATGGATCGCCTCGAAGTGGGGAACGAGCGAGAACAACCGGAAGGCGCGGTTCTACTTGATTACCAGGCAGGGCGCGAAACAATTGGAGCGCGAGACCGAGAACTGGGAACGTGTGGCCGGCGTAATGGACAGAGTGCTGAAGCTCGAAAGGCAGGGGTGAGGCGATGCGGAAACTGTGGATGCTGTGGGCGCGTGTGAGAGGGCAGGCGGCGCAGGGCCGCGAAGATGAAGCCTTCGACGAGGAGATCCGCGGACACATCTCCTTGCTGGAGGAACGCTACCGGGCGCAGGGCATGAGCGCGCACGAGGCGGAGCGGGCGGCACGGCGGCAGTTCGGAAACGTGACAGGGCTAAAGGAGCGGCAGCGGGCGCAGCGAGGGATTCTTTCCCCGACGGAGTGGTGGCGGGATGTACGCTTCGGCATGCGGATGCTCGCCAAGCGGCCCATATCGAGTGCGGCGGTGGTGCTGGCGCTGGCACTGGGGATTGGGTTGAACTCCGCAGTGTTCACGTTTGTAAACGCGCTGCTGCTTCGGCCTCCGCAGGGCGTAAGCGGGACCAACAAGCTGGTGGAGGTATGGCTGCACAATCCGAAGGCCGGCGGTGTGGAGGGCTACCTCCCGTTCAACTATTCCGACTACGCATACTATCGCGACCACACAAACTCGCTCGAAGGGCTGATGGCATTCGACGGCGATGGCGAGGACGCGATCTGGAATCACGCAGGCACGGGGGAGATTTTGCACGTGCAGTTTGTGTCAGGGAACCTGTTTTCGCTGCTAGGACTGAATGCGGTGGCGGGGCGCACGCTCTCAGCGGATGATGACAGGATCGACGACCCGGGGCAGGTAGTCGTAGTGAGTTACCCCTTCTGGAAGCAGAAGTTGGGCGGGAATACGGGCATCATCGGAAAGACGCTGATGCTGGATGGTAAAGCATTTACGGTGGTGGGTGTGGCGCCAGCGAGCTTCACCGGGTTGATGGTGGGGACGGATCCGGATTTCTGGGCACCGCTGACGGCAATGGTCCGATTCCGCCCCGACGACCAGAACCGATTTACGGATCGTGACTCGTCTTGGCTGATCGTGGCCGGCAAGATGCCCCACGCCAGTGGCCGCAAAAGTGTGCAGGCGGAGATGCAGGTGCTGGCAAAGCAGGTCTACCTCGAGCACGGAAGCAAACGCGACTTTCAGGACGCACTGGTCTATCCCCTGACGATGGTGCCTGGGCCGCTTCGGGTGTACGTGGGCGCGTTTACGGGAGGTCTTCTGCTCGTCTTCGCGCTGGTGCTGCTGATTGCCTGCACCAACGCAGCCAGCCTGCTGCTGGCCCGGGCCACGGGGCGGGCGAGAGAGATGGCGACGCGATCAGCACTGGGCGCAGGGCGTGGGCGACTGGTGCGGCAGATGCTGGTGGAGAGCCTGCTGCTGGCCGGGCTTGCCGGAGCAACAGGCGCGGGGATAGCGTGGGTGGCTTCGCGGATGTTGATGGCACTGAAGCCGGCGAACATACCCGTGACGCTGTCAATTCCGATGGATTGGCGGGTTGTGCTGTTTACGGCGGCGATTTCAGTGGCCACCGGCGTGGTGTTTGGTTTGGCGCCGGCGCTCCGAGCGAGCGCGGTGCGCGCGGCGCTGGTGCTGAAGGACGAGTCGCCCTCGGGGAGCCTGAAGAAGTCGCGCCTGCGCAGCACGCTGGTGGTGGCGCAGATGGCCGTGTGCGTGGTGCTGCTGGCCGGGGCGGCGCTGTGCATGCGCAGCCTGATGAATGCCAACGCGATCAATGCGGGATTCGACACACATCACATTGCCCTGGCCACGCTGGATCCGGGGGCACTGGGGTACACACCGGCGAAGATCAACGACTTTTATGCGCGTCTGTTGAAACGGACCGAGCATCTGCCCGGTGTGAACTCTGCGAGCTACGCGCAGTTTCTCCCCCTGGGTACCTCGCATTCTGTCACATTTGTCGGCAGGCAAGTGGGCAAAGATCCGAACGCCGGGATGGCGGACGAGTTCCGCGTGGAGCCAGGATTCTTCCGCACCATTGGGATTCCGCTGCGCGGGCGCGATCTGACCCAGACGGAGGCAGATGCCGATAAGCCGGACGCCGTGGTTATCAACGAGACCCTGGCGCAGAGAATGTGGCCGGGTGAGGATCCTATCGGCAAGCCCCTGGCACTGAGAGGCGAGAAGGCCATGAGCCAGGTGGTCGGCGTGGTGAAGAACGGCAAGTATCGCACGCTGGGGGAAGCACCTGCGCCTGCTGTCTTCCACGGTCAGGTGCCTCCAGCGCGCACGCTCGTAGTGCGCACCGCAGGAGACTCGCGGACGCTGCTCAACGAGATTCGTCGCGAAGTTCCGAGCGTCGATCCGCTGATGGCGGCCACTGATGTCCAGACGATTGAGCAATACATGGCGCTGCCGCTATTCCCCGCCCGCACCGTTGGATGGCTGCTGGGCGTGTCGGGGATCCTGGCAGTTCTGATGACTGCGATTGGCCTCTTCGGCGTCATTGCCTACATGGTGTCGCAGCGGACGCATGAGATCGGAGTCCGCATGGCGCTGGGCGCGCGGCGCAGCGACGTGATGAAAATGGTGATGAGCCAGGGGCTGCGGCTGACCGCAATCGGGCTGGGAATTGGATTCACCTCAGCATTTGGTGCTTCGCGGCTGCTCTCGCCGCTACTTTACGGAATTGGGGCAAACGATCCGGCGACGATGACGGCGGTGGCAATGGGACTTGCGGTGATCGCCCTCACGGCGTGTTATTTGCCGGCGCGAAAGGCGATGAGCGTGGATCCGTCCGTGGCGCTGCGATATGAGTGAACAGCGAATCTACTTCCCAGTGCGACAGATGGATCCAATCCCGGTTGTCCTTTCGCCCGCGGGGTCGAGACAGTGGTCAGCAATCGCAGAGTTGCTTCGGGCTGTGAAAACGAATTGAGTGAAATCGCTTCGAGAATGCCAATCGAGTCAACTGCCGCCGACAGGGCAAGCCCAGTTTCCAAGGGTGCCCGCTCTAAAGACGTGCATTGGCGATTTGCACTAACCCGCTAGCGCGGGAGGTTATTCCTCTGTGGCATTTGGATAGAGTGTTGGACACCCAAGGAGGTGTCCATGACACATCTACGCCAGCGCATGCAGGAAGATCTCCGGCTGCGTAACTTTTCCGAACGCACGATTCGTCGCTACACCGAGATTGTTGCTGAGTTCGCAAGGTACTTCCACAAGTCACCCGATCAGTTGGACTCGGAGCATGTTCGCACTTTCCTGCTGTATCTGCTCAACGAACGGAAGCTTGTCTGGGGACCATTCAGGGCGCCCGGTCGGCACTGAAGTTCCTTTATACGCGGACGCTGAAGCAGACCTGGTTCGATCAGGAGATCATCAAGCCCAAGGTGCGCCGCAAGCTGCCAACGGTCTGGCGCCGTGAGGAAGTCTGCGCCCTGCTCGATGCGTCGATGACGCCTTGGCCAGACCCGTCAGAAACTCTTCATAGCTCTCGCCAATGTCCCGCCGCAAGATCGAGCGCATTGCCGCGCTGGCCTCAAGAGTGGTCGCATCAATGCCAATTCGCTTGCCCTGAAGCAATGCCCCATCGGCAAGCAAGCCAAGCACCCAGCAGAATACCTGCTGATGTGTCTCCACATCGATCAATCGACGGGTACGGGAAATCGTGGAGTGATCGGGCGTCTCCTCGTCCAATGCAATGCCCACAAACCGCCGCAGGCTCAGCGAGTCCTTCAACCGCCACGCAATGCCGCGTTCAGACTCGATGCCCTCGAAATACCCGATCATCAGTGAGCGGAAATAGATCCCTGGCGTCAGGCCAGGACGCCCAAGCTTCTCGGCGTAAAACCTTGCGCACAACTTCTCTACAAACGCATCGAATCCTTCGCCGTCGAGGACCTCGTTCAGTCGAACATAGAACGGGTGGCCCGGGCCCACAGCCATATCCGTATACGCTACCCAAAGATCCTCTTGCCGCTCTCGGTCCTTGCGTGTTCCCATCGCCATGATCCGATCTTAAGAATGACTCTTGTCGATACCGCTCAATTCTTGCGGGAAGGTATCAGGACTTACACCACAGGCTGTTAAGAAGTCACCGAATACCGTTTTGCGATTGTTGCTGCCGGAGCGCGAGAGCTCCGGCAGCACGCACTTACGGATTTCAACCGGATCGTAGAACTAGATCTTTTTCGCGGCTTTCTTCGAAGGCGAAACACGCTGCTCGGCCGCTTTGAACAGTTCGGAAAGGCTCAAATCAAAAACGGTTGCGAGGCTCATCAGAGTAGTCAGGGAAGGGCTCTTCTCGGCCCGTTCGACTTGTCCGATGTATTTGACATCGTATCCAAGTCGCTCAGCTAAGGCTTGCTGCGTCCAGCCAGCTCTTGTTCGGCGAGTCGTCAATTCCACTCCCAATGCCGAATGAAGATTCGCCGTAGATCGTTTTCGATCTGCTCCGATTTTTTTGGCCACATTTCAGGGTTCACGAGGATACCCTGACTGATTCAGGGACTATAGTTCCATAATGGGGAGGACTGGAGCTTTCAACGCTGGTGAAACTACCCATGTTTCGGCAGATAACTCTCTCGCGCGACGCCCGGTCCACCTTGCTCCCACAAATCCCACCGAAGAGCAAAAGAGGAAATCTGGACATGAGGATTCGACCGTCCTTGCTGAGACGCAATGGAAGATCGGAGGGATGCGATGCGCGAGCGAAATAGTGCTTCGAGGAGCAAGCTCTCGGCATGGATACCGAAACAAGTCCACAAACAGGCAAAGATCCTCGCCACTGCACGTGATATCGATCTTCAGGACCTGGTCACAATAGCCCTGCAGGATTACCTGACCGATTCGGAGTTGCATGGAACATCCGGCATGTCGGAAACCCGATTACGGGCAGATTTGACAGGCAACGGAGAAAACGCTGATGGATGACTCCAGACTGCTAGCGGACAATCGTCTTTTCCTTTGCATCAATTTCGCGCCTCAGGACCATATTCAAATGGCGTTCGATTATTGGGCGGGCTCCATAAAGGATGGCCAGTGGGTATGGGCGGAGGCGGTTAAGGATATCGCCTCGCGCTACAGGCTCAAAGACTCGGCCGTATTGCAGAAAGTCCGCGAAACGGCGACGGCGTTTGATGTGCGTGTTCGATGTAGTTCAACGTGCCACGACGTACCGCGTGAATTGAGTTGCCGCGCAGAATTCCGCATCTCGCGTTCCAGGGATTTCATTTGCGAGCAGTGCAGAGATCAGTTGAGGCACCAGAGAACTCGCGAAGATGAAGAGCGGGCGAATATCCTTCTCTGGAAGAAAAGGGCCTTCCTCGCTTCTCTCATTGCGCGAACTACTTCCTTCGATTACGCATCGATCAGCTACGCCGATGCCGTTCTCGTGTACTCAATCATGCTCGCTTCGAATTTTGCTTGTGAGTCAGGGCGATTGGAAAGAAACGCATTCAGGCTATGTCCTTCGGACGCGATGAACGAGTCATTGGTGACGGAACTCTTCACCAAGGGGATTCTGGCTGTACGCGACGATTCACCTCTGGATTGTATTGAGGTGCTCGAACGCGGAATCTGGAAATATGAGGCCTTCAGAATGAATTGGAAGCTAGCAGAGGATTTGCGGGGATTACCATTCTCTGAGGTATTCCAACTTGTCGGAGATGTGATCGACCAACGGGGAGGTCACGCACACTTCGATGCGTTTGTCCGAGCTTTCTGGTGGGAAATCGCAGTCGATGATGCGTTGTATTTCCTGATCTCTGAGATCCGAAAATTCAGGTTCCCAGAATATCAATCCGGTCAGAAGACTGAGAGAGCGGTCAGGTACGCCCTCGAATTCTATTCAATCCCGCAGGTTCGGAACTTGATCCGACGAGCCGTCGGATACGCAGCAAAGCTAAGTATGTCTCGAAACCACTATGGCCAGCACCCCTTCACAGCAATTCCCGGCCTCATCATCAGCAACGTTGACCGGGCGCAGAGTTCGGATTGGGATATCTATCCCGTTCTCTCACGCTGGGAGGACGAGCCTCTGTTGATCAGAGTCTTCTTCGACAGGGTGCTGCGGACCGGGGTGCGAGGCTTCCGTGAGACTTACGGCGCAAACCTGCCGATAGTAAATGCAGCATCTTCCCCTCAGTTCAGCGATGAAGCCGCAGGGTCCAGTGGGCGGCAAGATTCAGGAAATGTTGACACAGGAATAGGACAGTGAAGTTTGGGCCGCATGAGGAAACTCGACGAGAAACTCGCGCACGGGAATCCCCCCGGTAAGATGACGGGGCTGAGAGTTCGAATCTCTCTGCAGCCCACCCAATCGCGGGGTTCCGGTCGAAGGGCGTGAGGATTGGATCTTGAAGATCAAACAGCCAAATTGGATTCCATACGGAAGTGAAGCTGATCTAGCTAATCGAATACTTTCCGGAAACGGCGCTCGTCTCTATTCCTATCTTTATGTTCGGGCGAACCGACAAGACGGGCAGCTCGATCTACGGTACGAGGACGTTGCGGCAGCACTCAATCGAACAAAGCGATCAATGGTTACTGATTTTGCTGAGCTTAAAAGAAAAGGCGTTTGCAGGGTCGACTCCGCCGTAAATCAATATACATTGGTGCACGTTGAGATTTGCGACTTGTTTTGGCCCTCCGAGAAGATGGACTCAAAAACATCCGATCTCGAAGGGGCATACCTTTCCCAGACTCGGGCATTGCTTCAGACCAGAGCATGCATAAAATGCGATTTTGGCTCCGTGGACCAGAAGTTCGCTCGTGAACTTTACGAAAGTGGCGTCCCAGTCGAGCAAATCGAAAGGGCAATAGGCTTAGGCTGTTCCCGGAAATACGCGAGTTTGCTGAACGGCGCGGATGCCGAGCCGATTCTCCGATTCGCGTATTTCCGGGATGTGATCGAGGAGGCGAGCCAAATCGACCCGAATTACTGGAAGGAGATCATCATCCCGGCACTAGAGGACCTGGAGGCTAAGTGGCTTTGCCATCCCAAAAGTGCCTTACAAAATCTTGCGTCGGCGCGCCGCAAAAGCAAAAAGCAGACGAGATGATGCTTTTAACTCTCGCCGTTCCCGAGTAAATGGACACACCGACCGACATGCTTTTTTAAAAGGGTTTTACGCGGTTTTCGCAGTGTTCAGATTGGTAAACCTTACAAGCACAAAAACTTGTAACGGTTTACCCTGTCCACGGTGTGCAGTTTTGTTGTTGCAGCCAAGCAGGAAATGCGAATAGGCTGATGGGGATGCGATTCGAGAAGATCTGGGTTGAGCAATGCAGAGCCACGCGGGGGATCCGTCGACGGTTCGGCGCAAAGAGCGCTCTCGACTACCTGATTGGCGAAAAACTGATTCGCTTTGCCGAGGCGGCGGAGCAGCATCCGGAGTTTGCGAAGGAGCTTCCCCTGTTTCTGGCGGCGATCTGGCGGACATTCAACGAATACGAGCTGGCCGGTTAGTAGCGTCAACGAACCGCGCCACAAGGATGCAGCTGCGACGGCTCTTGTATCTGCATTGAGCACACTCACTGCAGCTATTCCAGATCCGGAAGTGCTTCGCGAGGAATCAGAAGCCGAATGGATCGACCCTGCCCCGGCACCCGCTCAATAAAGCCGTTCGCCTCCAGTGCAAGAATCATCTGGTGAATGGAGGGCGGGCTTACTTGAAAATATCTCTGCATGTCGGCCTCAGCGGGAGGACGGCCGTTGACTTTGCTGTAGTAGTAGATGAAGGCAAGGTACTGACCCTGTTTCTGAGTACAGGGTTTTGTGGGCACGGATAGAGTGTATCTGCATTTTAATAACGCCTGGAGCGATTGCGTGCGCCGTTTTTGTTCGAGCCCGCCCGCGACATGCTCCGGACCGGCTTCAGGATCGCTCTACACAACTCCTCGGGATCGATTCCAAGTCTGCCGGCGTTTGCTTCGATGACGGCGATGCGACCAACGAGCTGTCTGTTTCTCTCCCGTTCCATTTCTAGTTCTGTTCTTAACTGTTCAGCCTGTCCTTCGACGAAACGCTTCTCTATCTCCGGCCCGGATAGCAATGCGCTCTCCCGTTGGCGCCGTTCGGCGGCATTTATGTCATCGTTGAACCCATACTTGTACAGTGTTGTGGGACTGATGCGGAGAGCGGTGGCTGCACTTCGGACATCGAGCGGCATCTCAGAGGGCGGATGGGCTTCGGCGATCGCGAGGTAATCGCGGAGACGCTGACACAACTGATCGCGAATGCTTAGGCGCGGCATCGCTTTCCATCAGGCAAAGCTGCCGAGTCACCACAGCGCTCGTCATCGTCGTCTACGGCCAGAGCCTTCGCGATGCCTTCCAGAGTCTCTTCGCAGTGATGGATCCAGGCATCTGCGATGCCGTTGTTGCGCACAGTCTGAATGCGGGCGGCGGCCAGTGCTTGCTCGGTGGCCGTTTGAATCTGAATGAGGTGTTGCCGCTCCTTCTGGTTTCCGCGTGTTCGGAGGTAATCCGGGCAACCGCGCACGCAGTTGAGATGGAAGGGGCACGGGGTGACAGCAAAGTCATGCAGACAAATGCCGAAGGCGGTAAAGTGCACGGCCTGTATCTCGCCGTCAAGGAAGGCTTCTCTCTGACTAAGGGGCAATTCGACGTAGACATCGGTCTTGACTCCACCCAGTATTCCATCGCGCATGCCGGCCTTAACCCACTCCAACCGTTCACTCACGGTGGCGTGTCGGCGTGTCCAGTCAAGGTCACATTGACCAGCCGGTGAAAGTCCGGCCAAGGCTAACAGACTCAGGCCTTGTAGCTTGGGAGGCATCGTGGAACGAAAGCGAGACGATGAGGCCCTCCGACAACATGCTCAGAAAGGAGTATGCGCAACTCACCAGGTTGCAACGTGCAGTGAACGTAGATGTAGCCTCGTTACACGCGAATCCGGAGGCTGAGACTGTCGACAACGTGCGAAAGCAGCAAGAGCCAATCGAAACGAGTCCGATGCGGTGGCTCTCTCCGGCGGGGTATCAGCGACGACATGGTGAGAAGGAGAATGTGGCAACTGGAGAAGCCCTCGGCGCCCGGCGAAGAAATCTCGTCGAGGAGGCGACTGCTATAACCGCGAGTGGGAAATGCAGACGCAGGCGCCAGGGTGGCGGATCGGGTCGTACTACCGTTGATGGACGTGCAGCAAAACGCGTCCGGAGGGAAGGGCCCGGACCGGTAAGTATTCCGCTCGACAAAGTGAGGCAGGGGTGAAATGACAAAAGCACCTATCAGTCTGCAGGATCTGCGGAGACGGATATATCGAAAGGCGAAGTCGGATAAGGCGCATCGCTTCTGGGGTCTCTTCGTACATATCACGAAGATCGAGACCCTCGAAGAGGCTTACCGTGCTGCCAAAAAGAATGGAGGCGCACCCGGCATCGATGGCCAGAAGTTTGAGGACATCGAACAAGCTGGGCGGGTCGACTTTCTCGCCGCAATACGAGAAGACTTGGAAACAGGCAGGTACAAGCCCATGCCGAACCGGCGGGTGGATATACCGAAAGGGAATGGCAAATTCCGAACGCTTCAAATTCCTTGTATACGCGACCGCGTGGTGCAAGGGGCAATGAAGCTTATCCTCGAAGCTGTGTTCGAGGCGGACTTTTGCCAGAACTCTTACGGATTCCGACCCCGGCGGTCACCGCACCGCGCACTGGCGGAAGTCAGACGCAGTGTGATGCGGCGCATGTCAACCATCATCGATGTTGATCTGTCGCAGTACTTCGACACGATTCGACATTCGGTGCTGCTAGACAAAATCGCGAAGCGGGTCCAAGACCCGCAGGTCTTGCATCTCGTGAAGCAGATCATCAACGTCGGAGGGAAGATCGGGGTTCCACAAGGAGGCCCGTTCAGCCCACTGGCTGCGAATATCTATCTGAACGAGCTCGATTGGGCCTTTGACGCGATACGTTGCAAGACGGCAGAGGGACCCTATGAGGCAGTGAACTATCATCGGTTCGCCGATGATATCGTCATCACCGTCAGCGGTCACCATACCAAACGAGGCTGGGCTGAACGAGCCTTGCAGCGGCTTCATGAGCAACTCGCGCCACTCGGCGTGGAGCTGAACAAGGAGAAAACGAAGGTGGTGGACACGCTGAATGGGGAAGCCTTTGGGTTCTTGGGATTCGACCTGCGCCGTACCCGCAAGCGCAAAGGAAACGGCCATTATATCCAGATGACACCGAAGAAGAAGGCTCGCAAAGCAATCAAGGCCAAGGTACGCGACATCATTCAGCACAGCGGGGCAACCCCTATGCCGAAAGTGGTGGCGCAAATCAATGCCTCGCTTGCTGGGTGGGTCAACTACTTCCGGGTCGGAAATGCGAGTGGCGCATTCAGCGAAGTGCGCGACTACACGGAGATGAAGGTGCGCAGCCTTTTAACTCGGCGGAAGCGGCGGCGAAAGACAAGTACCGGATGGCGGCGGTGGAGTAACGAATACCTCTACGGAACCCTTGGGCTGTACTGGGACTGGAAAGTCCAGCCACTGCCCGGTGTAGAGAGTAAGTCGTGAAAGTCTCCAGCATCCGAAAACGACACATAACCCTTTCAATGAAACTTACTGGGTGAGCTGTGTGAGGGAAAACTTCATGCACAGTTCTTATGGGGAGGGGCTGGAAACGGATCGCACTCGACGCAGATACCGCGCCAGTCCCTTACCCGACAGCTCTTCTTCAAGGCGCTGAAGCAAACCGCAAGAGCTAAGTCGTTTCTGGGCACCAGCGCCAATGCTGTCAAGACGCAAATCTGGACGGCGTTGATCGCCATGCTGATCTTGAAGTTCCTGCAGATGAAGTCCAGCTTTGGCTGGTCGCTGTCCAATCTTGCGGCTCTGCTGCGCCAGCAACTGTTCATCTTCAGGGACTTGTGGGCGTGGCTCAACAATCCGCTGGAGGGACCGCCAGCCGCAAGGCAACTGGCCGAGCAGTTACCCATGCCGCTGGTTTGGTAGCCATGAGTTGGACAGCAGCACAAATGCAAACATCCACGTGAGCACGAAGCACGGCACTTAGATACTTACAACTTGGACAGCAGAATGCCGGACACGTAGAAAGTCCTTCCGCGGGACTTATCGAAGAAACCTGACGCTATCGACGGGAGAGGATTCAATTCAGAGAAAATGCTGTCTTGGACAAGAGTGGTTCTCGGTTAGCTTCGCTGGCGGTCATAAACATCATCCCATTAGAGCAATGTAATCCGTCTCGACTGCGAAGTATGTTTCATTTTGCTCTCGATTCGAGCTGTTTACGCACGTTTTCTGGGAGGTTTACTCCTGGCAAAGCGGTGGCCGGCCACGGCGGTGGGCACCGGTCGCGGACTCACCGACTCATTGTGCCCGGATGACCGCCTATCCAGGAAACGCCCATGTAGCCGGGAACATTCTGGCTTTACGCATTATCGCCTGAGCGTGTTTCCAAATCGACATCAGCCTGGAATCAAAAGAGTTGGGCTGCTCTCGTCAATAGACAGCGATCAGGCAGCATCGGTCAACCCAGGCCGGCCACCCGGCCAGAATGCCGTGCATGTGTAAGCTTTGCGGAGTCGGCAACGAGATGCGAGCCTACGCTAGAGCAATTTCAGAGTTCACGTGCGTTCTCCGAGACCGTACCGGGTGCCGTTTTCTCAAGGAAAACGGCACTCGGCCGCATCGGCGGCACTGACGGTCATTTTTCCGGTGCGGTTGCGTGGCAATAGGAACAGCCGCGGTTGGGAACTCCGAGGGGCGGATCGTTGGTTGGATTGTTGTCCGCGTAGAGAGCGGCGCGCGCTTCGAGATCGGAGTTCTCGATGGAATCCAACACAGCGCGATACGGCCAGGTGTCGTAATTGGCGGCATAGTGGGCGTTGCGGAAGATGATCCGGGCCTGGTCGACTTGGCCGGCCTTGAGGAGTCCGTTGCCGAGATTGAGCATATAGCCTTCGAAACTGTAGGGGGCCAGATCTCCCTGCCACCAGCAGGCTTTTTTGCGGCCGACGGAGGTAAGCAGGCCGAGGTACGGCTTTAGATCCGGATCGGTCCGGTCGACCGTTGTTCCAGCGCAGGCATCCAGTCCCTGCCATAACGAATCGAGAGCCTCCCGATAGGAGGCGCTGTCCCTCGAATCGGAGTTTCGCGCGGCCCAGCGGTTGAAGTTGTTGAACTCGGGAAACTGATACGCGGCAAAATCGAGGATCTGGTCGCCCTTGGCGATGAGAGCCGGATCGCTTCTTATCTGGCCAAGATGAACCGTGGTGATACCCAGGTATCCGGGCAAGTGGTCGTCATTGATGTAGCCGAGCAGATGGCGTGTGTAGTAGTCAAAGCCAAGCGCCTGGCCAAACTGGGCGACGGCATCCGGCATGTCTTGGACGAGAGCGGGGTCGCGGCGATCAAGGTCGCGCGCGGCTTCGCCTATGTGCCAGAAATGAGCAGCGCCAAGCAGGGCGTGAAGTGTCGGATTGCGGGGATCAAGTTGGATGGCCTGCAGCAGTTGTTCCTCGACTTGTGGTATTTCGCTGTAGTCGTTGCCGTGATACACCTGCCAGAAGCGCTCAATGGCCGCCTGGCTGGGATTGAACGGGTCGTCGCTGCCGGGGGGCCATGCGAACCCGGCGGCAGCGAGCAGAGCCACGCCGATGAGAACCGGGGCGAAGATGCGCGATCTCAGCAAACCGGCGGCAGCGCGATAGCGTCGGGCGATTGGGGCGGAAAAGGACAGACTTTTCATTGGACATCACCTCGGGGGAAGTATCGGGCACAAATGTGGACAACGACAACATTCGTTAATTTCTGTCTACCAGACTATGTTGCGCATGTCAACATTCAATTCTCCGATGAGGCTCGTGGGAGAGCCGGTGCAGTGTTGCCCTTGTCAACAACAGCAGTTAGAATCGATCGAGAGCAATGAAGAAAACCAAGCCGTATCACCACGGGAATCTAAGAAAAACGCTGTTGGGCGCGGCGGTCCAGCTAATCGCCGAGGTTGGTCCGATGGCATTTACTCTGCGCGAAGTGGCGCGGCGGGCCGGTGTTTCGCACAATGCGCCCTACCGGCACTTCCGCGACAAAGACGACTTGATGACCGCGGTTGCGATCGAGGGCTATCGCGAACTGACGGAGGCCATGGAGAAGGCGACACGCGATCGGGACGGGGCGCTGGATCGGCTGAAACGTGCGGGACTTGGCGTACATCGAGTTTGCCTGCGCCGGCCGGAGCATGTCGCGGTGATGTTCGACGCGCCCTTGAAGGGGCGGAGACACCAGGAATCGAACCCGGCAGCAAAGCAAGCATTTTCTGTGCTGGTCGGCCTGGTGGGAGATGCGGTGGAGTCGCGAGAACTGGCGGACGGCGATCCCCTGGAATATGCGTACCTGGCGTGGACCATGGTGCACGGCGTGGCGAAGCTGGCAATTACTGGGCGGCTGCCGTATCGAACCAAGGCGGCGATATTGAAATTTGCGTCGTTTGTAATCGAAGCGTCGCTGCCTCTAAGACGGTGAGTGCAGATTCTACTGCTGAAATCCAACGCGTGCCCTTCCTTCGGAGTATCACGCGGAGTATCCAATCGTCTGGCGGAGTAACATCAGACCCACAACTGAGTCATCGTCATCGACTGCGATCCGCGCTGTAAAGCCCACCTGACGTGCCGAGATCAATCGTTCTTGCGGCTCACCGCACGAGAGGAAACTGCAGGGAGTCCCAGCAATAGAAGGCCGGCAACGTTCGGTGTCGGTTGCCGCAAAATCGCCTGAGCGTGTTTCCAGGCTGGCGGCGGTGGAAATACAGGTTGCCCTGTTGGCATCAACGGAGATCTGGCGGGATTAGGGGAACACTTGCCGCTATCGAGACCAAACTGGGTGCCCCCATGCAATGGCTGCAATCAAATGCAGGAATTTGGGCTCTACTTGGCCGACGCTTCGTCTTCGGACAAGACGCCTCTCAGATACAACGTCAGCAACTTCTTAAACTCAGCGACAACGAGGACTCTGCCTTTGGAATCTGCTTCCCCATAGAGTGTCATCATGCCTCTGACTATCTGGAGAGATAGGTTTGCGGCAAGCAGAGACTGTTCCTTTGAAAGTGACGGATTCTTTGCCTGAAAGGCGTTTGCTATTGCGATTCGTGAAGCCTTCCGGGCTGCAGGGTCGCGGCGAAAGCGGATTGGCGCGGCCAACAGGCTCAGATAAGCGGGACGCTTCTGGACGAATTGGGTGATGCGCTCGATGAACAGACCGGCGAACTCCGCATGGGTCAGTATCTCCGCCTGCTCCATCAACGGCGTCCAATGCGCCTCCAGCTCTTGGGAATATTGATTTAGCAGCGTGAACGCGATGGACTGTTTATCCGGAAAGTAGTTGTAGAGCGCGCCGATCGAAGCCCCGCTTCGCTTCGCGACCGCCGTCATAGTCGCAGCTTCGTAGCCGATTTCGGCAAAGAGTTCCGCGGCTGCGTCCAGAAAACCGGCCAGCCGGCGCATCGAGCGTTCCTGCTGCGGTGCGACGCGAACGGGACTTGACGAAGTCGAGGGCACCCTCATATTCTAAATTAAGAAAAATCGAGGATGCACTCGATTTTAGAACATTTTCAACAAAGAGGAACCATGGTAGAACTCCAGCTCGACCCCCAAAAGACCGCACTCGTCCTCATCGACCTGCAGAATGCCATCGTCGGCATGAACCCCGTGCCGCATACGGCCGCACAGGTCGTCGAAAACTCCAAAAAACTTGCCGCCGCCTTCCGCGGTCAGGGCGCTCTCGTCGTCTACGTCCGCGTCGATCTCAACGACTTCATGAACCCTCCTGTCGACCAGCCGCACAATCTGGGCGACAAGCCACTGCCCGCCGCAGCGTCGGAGATCACTCCTTCCGCTGGTTTCCAGCACGGCGACATCCTAGTCACTAAGCGCCATTGGGGCGCCTTCGCCGGAACCGACCTCGAGCAGCAGCTTAAATCCCGCGGCATCGACACAGTCGTCCTCACAGGCATCTCCACCAATGTAGGCGTCGAGTCCACCGCGCGTCAGGGTACTGGCCTGGGCTTTGCCTTTGTGCTCGTCGAAGATGCCTGCTCCAGCCAGAACGCCGAGCATCACCGCTTCGCCTTCGAACATATCTTCCCACGTCTCACTCGCATTCGCTCCACCGATGAGGTCCTGACCGCCCTTGCCTAAGTCCTCCAGCGAATCCAGCGGCCTCCACCCATTGGTCTGGAAGATCACGCCTGTCGCGGTACTCGGCTCTTTTCTCGCGCAGCTCGATGCGACCATCGTCAACGTATCGCTCTCCAATCTCGCCGTGGATCTGCACAGCAGCCTCACGGCGATTCAATGGGTCACCAGCGGCTATCTTCTGGCACTCGCTCTTATGCTCCCCCTCAACGGCTGGCTGGTGGAGCGCATTGGAGCCAAATCTCTCTACCTCTGGTGCTTCTCCACCTTCACGCTCGCCTCTGCCCTATGCGGCTTGGCATGGTCCGCGAATTGCCTGATCGCATTTCGCGTCCTCCAAGGCATGAGCGGCGGCCTGATGGCTCCGATGACGCAGATGATGATGGCGCGTGCTGCCGGAAAGCATATGGCGCGCCTCATGGGCTACGCGGCTGTGCCAATCCTGATGGCGCCGATCCTTGGCCCGGTCATTGCCGGTGCCATTCTGCAACACGCCTCTTGGCGCTGGCTCTTCCTGGTCAACGTGCCGGCCGGTGTATTGGCAATCGTCCTGGCGGTTCTCTTTCTGCCCAATGATCGCGAAGAGACCAGGTCAAGAGAACTCGATCTTCCTGGCTTCGCCCTGCTCTCTCCTGGACTCGTGCTCTTCCTGTACGGATCGGATCATCTGGGCAAGCGCACCGGTCTTACGACCCTTCTGATTTCCATCGTTCTGCTTGCAGCCTTCTTCAGGATGGCCATTCGAAAAGGGGACAAGGCGCTCATCGATCTTCAGCTATTCAAGAGAAAAACCTTCTCTGCGTCCGCCACCACGCAGTTCATGTCGAACGGAATCTCGTTCGCGGGCCAAATGCTGATTCCGATCTATCTAATCCGCGCCTGTGGCCAATCACCGAGTGCGACGGGCTGGTTGCTGGCTCCGCTTGGAGTGGGGATGATCTGTTCCTATCCATGGATGGGAGCCCTGACGCAGCGGTTCGGGATACGAAAGGTATCCGCTGGAGGCGCATTTCTGGCCTTCGCAGCCACGCTGCCATTTATCTGGCTGGCCAGTCACGGACTTGTACTCACCGTGCTCGCGTGTGCTCTCTTTGTGCGTGGGATAGGCCTCAGCGCGGTTGGCATTCCCTCCATCTCGGCTGCATACGCTTCTGTGAGGCAACAAGACCTGCCAATGGCGACAACCTCGCTCAACATTGTGCAACGCCTCGGCGGACCGACTTTGACTACGCTCTGCGCGACCTTCCTGGGATGGAGGTTGGGGATGGCACAGTCCAGCGCCAGCCTCTCCAGCGCATTTACCGCGGCCTTTGTTCTTCTCTGCGGACTACATGCTCTCCTGTTTGCCGCCGCGTTGAGACTTCCGTTTTCCATCGACAAAGCGATGGAACAACCCGTTGCCGAGGAACCGTCTGCCCTTCTGGAACTTATGTCCGAGTGATTGTCCGCTTCCATCTCGACGATGAAGCGATCACTCTTCAAACGAATGCATCCATGCGATGTCGAAGCTTAAACGCTTGTACATCGCGCATAGGCGGCTGCCCAATAAGTACTGAGAAATACCGTTGTCGCCAGCGGTAATTCTGGAATCACGCATAATCCGCCGAGTCACTCGTCCACTTAAACCCGAGGTCCGACCATATCACCGCCCAGCCGGACCAAACGTGCCCAGATCACGTTGGGCTCCACTTGGGTGACTCCGGGAAGTGAAGCCAGCACAGCCGCGAAGATCGACGCATACACAAAGGCGCTAGCCATTTGGCCATCAGCTTCGCCAGATTCGTCGTGGTTTCCGTGACCATGACAAAGCGATGCGGATTGACACTACTCGCCAATCAGGGAGAGTTTCTTCCAATCGGCGCAATCATGTTATCCAACGCTGAGATTCGGCATGTGCTGGGCGGGATGGCGGGCGTGTCGTCGCCATGCCGAAGTAACAGAGTCCCAAATTCGGCCGCCCGCAGGCGCCGGTCCACCTGGGACGTAAGACTCCTGTCTCACTCGTAGCGCAGCGCCGAAAGCGGGTTGATTCGCGAAGCCCTCCTGGCGGGTATGTATCCCGCAACCAACGCGGCTGAGGACAGGAGGAAAACCGCGCCAGCGATGCTGAGCGGATCGGTTCCCTTCAGCCCATAAAGCATGTCGCCGACGAGCCGTTGGCCTGCCAGCGTCACCGGCAAGCCAACGGCGATCCCGGCCAGCACCAGCACCGCGATCTCGCGCATCACCTGCCAGCCCACTTGAGAACGGTCCGCGCCCAGCGCCATGCGAATCCCGATCTCGCCGGTTCGGCGCCCCACCAGGTACGACATCAGCCCATACAACCCGATGCAGGAGAGAAACACCGCCACCAGTCCAAAGAATGCCGACAGCTTGGCAATGATCGCCTGGTTGGCATACGACCGCGCCACCAGCTCATCCATGGTCATTACGTTGGTGATGGGCAATCTGCGATCGATGCTATGAATGGCCTGCTGCACCTCGGCAGAGATGGCGCTGAAGTCCCCCTTATATCGCACCTCGAAGTCGCCGAAGCCCCATTCGCGCTGCGAGTAGGGCAGGTAATCGATATAGGCGGGTGGCTCCTGGATGTCATCGAATTTCACGTCGCGCACGATGCCGACCACCTGCACCTGCGTCGCATTGTCGCCCGAATCGGGCGAGCCAATGGAATAAGTACGCCCGATCGGCGAGCCGGCGGGGAAATACTTTTTCGCTATGCTCTCGCTGATGATGGCGACGCGCTGCGAGGTTGCGGTATCCTGCGGGCCGAAGGCGCGGCCGGCATTAAGCGGAATCTGCATCGTCTTAAAATATGCCTCGCCAATGATGTTGTGCGGCACATTCACATTGCGGTCGATCGGCATGCCCGGAACGAAAATCATCGAGTTCCAGCTTCCTTCGTTGAACGTGAACTCCGAGAAGCTGGCAGCCTCGACCCCAGGCAATGCATTCACGCGAGCCTCGATCTGGTTGTAGAGCAGGTTGAGCCGCGGATTGTTATCCTTGTAGCCGGTCAGGGTATAGTCGATATCCATCCGCAGCACGTTCTCCTTGTTGAAGCCCATCCCGGCACGGCTCAGGTTGATGAGCGTGCGCAGAAAGAGGCATGCTCCCACCATCAGCACCAGCGAGAGCGCAACCTGAGACGCTACAAGAATTCTGCCAAGCGGCGAGCGGGCCGCGGCGGGTGCTGCGCCCGAACCGCTCTTCAGCGACTCGGTCAGTTGAAGGCGCGTGGCGCGGAGACTCGGCAATGTTCCGAACAGCACAGCTGTGCACACCGTCACCACGAACGTGAACCCCAGGAGCCGCAGATTGAGCGAGACATCGAGTGGAATGGTGTTCTGGCCGTGCGGAAGCATTGCGAGGAGAATCCGATTGGCCGCGGCTGCAAATCCGATCCCCAGCGCCCCGCCCGCAAACGCGAGCAGCAGGCTTTCCGTAAGCAACTGGCGCATGATCCGCGTCCGCGCCGCTCCCAGCGCCTGCCGCACCGCCAGTTCGCGCGCCCGCGCCGTCGAGCGGGCCAGCAGCAGGTTGGCGATGTTGGCGCAGGCGATCAGCAGCACCAGCGCCACAATCACCATCAGCACTTGCAGAGGCTCGGAGTAGGTGCGGCGCAGATAGGAGAGCCCCCGCTCCATGGATTTTAGCGTCACGTGGCTCTTGTTCAGCCGCGACAAATTCTCCTGGTTGAGTTTGGCGTCGGGAAAGCTGAGCAGGATTTGGCGGAACAGGATGTTCACGTTGGCCGTAGCCTGCTCGACGCTCACCCCGGGCTTGAG
>Ga0207098_10145_pt1 | contig 23410 bp, 29 predicted proteins | sample Alteio_BWMinHeat_84_FD_153548 | JGI IMG/M metagenome (GOLD analysis project Ga0207098, IMG submission 153548) | Enriched cells from forest soil in Barre Woods Harvard Forest LTER site, Petersham, Massachusetts, United States -... | ecosystem: Environmental > Terrestrial > Soil > Temperate forest >...
CACAGGTGACGACGAGGGAAAGGAGCCAGGAACGAAGGACCTCCTGCCCGGAGGAGCGCCTCCACCCCATCCTGGTTTCCTGGAAGTCTTAGTCGTCGATGCTTCGAACAATAATGCGCCTATAGAGGGAATAACGGTGCAGATCAGCGCCAATAGCAGTCCCGAAAAGCAAGACGGCCCTTCCGGATCGGACGGGCGGATCAAGTTTGGACCTATCAGTCCTGATAGTTACGACGTGACGGCTTCGTCTCCAGGCTATACATTGGGCCGGGCGAACGGCGGTGTCACGTCGGACAAAACGACGTCTGTGACGATTTCGTTGCAGCGGAGCGTTCTCGAGATAGTCGATAGAAAGAGCGGCCTCGTCATAAGCGAAAAAACAACCGACAAGATAGTCGGCCAGAAGATTGAGCTTCAGGTTCGAGTGAAGGGTGGCGGCAAGACCATTTCGAATATCCAGTGGTCCATCCCCGGTGAAGCAGTGAAAGATTACATTCAAACCATTGACCGGGCGTTCAAAACGGATCTGTCATCTGGAGACCTGGAATCCGAGAATGTGGGCTTGTATTGGATTGGGGGCGGAAACAAAACTGTACAACTCTCGGCCAGCGTGGACGGCGTGTCCCAATCCCCATTCGCGGCGAAGTTCAACGTGCTCGCTCCCACTGATATCAAGATGAGCTCCGAAACCGGCAAGCTTGAAACGTTCATGAGTGCATTTCACGGTGAATTATGGCTCGGATATGGAGATGTGTCGGCTGGAGCGAAACACGGGATAGACTTCAAATGCGCTGCGACCGGACCCGCAGGAGGCGATGGTCAGATCGCGGGTATTCAATTAACAAACCCGGATCGGAGCGTCACGCCGAACAATGGCGCTGACGGAAAATTTTCCTCCGACGGAGCCTTTCAATTGGATACCAGCGTCCCATATGACACGGCAAAACCCATTAGAGCGGGCACCGAGGCGCAATGGAATTCGAGTGACAGTCCAGGCGGGAGTTTGCAACCGAAAATCAAGCGGCGCAGCATGAACGACAAATTCAGGATGTACTTCATGTATCGGCCGGGCGGCGCTGATAGTATTTGGGTGACGCTCGCACGCTTGGACTGGGACGTTGCCGGGGCCACGACGAGGACCGGAGATCCGTCCGCTAACAACTGGAGTCAGCCTACGGACGTGAGCGCAGCACCCAATCCAACTGGCGTGGCATCCACCGAGCTACCGGTTTGGACCGCGAATGCGAAGGACCTTCACTGGCGCCAATAATTCCGTCGAGTAGGCGCTCATTTCTGAGACTGGAGGCGCATGACTGAACAACAATGGGGCCCTGAAACGGACGGCCTCGCGATTTCGGTCTACGTGGCCCGCCCTTCTTACAGGGCCGGAGAACAAATTGACCTGCACCTGGATTTGAAGAACGCAGGTTCTTCTCCCGCCATCCTCGTCCGCCAATCCGCATGGGCCGATTACTCGCTCGTCATGCGGACTCAGAACGGAGTGGAACTACCGCCGACTCCGTATGTTCAAGACAGAATCGAGGCGGCGATGGAGGGGCGTCAAGCCACGAGCGAACTTCAGCCTGGCCAGATGACTGAGGACACCCTTGAACTCGATCGTGCGTATGACCTCTCGGTGCCTGGGCGGTACACGATCCGCGTAACCCGAAAGGTATTCAGGCCAGGCAATTACGGGGAGATGGTTACACTGACTTCGAATGAGTTGATCATCGAGCTCGTCGAAAGGGTCGCGCAGCGATAGCCCCGGTGGAAACTGGGCGCAAGCAGCGTGTTTGTATCGAATGCCTCGCCGCATTCAAGCGCTCAGGGTAACAATCAATGCCCCGCCGCCCCCATTCCTGACGTTCCAAGGGTATCCGCGGGAATAACACCCTTATGCGCGTGGAGTGCGCATGCCTACGATCTCCTTCATCATCGCCGTTCGGGATGAGCCGCACGAGCTGCTTCAGGCCACGATTGATGGGCTGCTTCGCACCAGCGATGGCTATCCCCGCGAGATAGTCCTGGTCGACGATGGCAGCCTGGTTCCCATCCAGATCGAACGTCCGGATATCCTTGTGGTCCGCAACAGCGACTCACTGGGATCCGCTCGTTCACGCCGGACGGGAGCCTCATTTGCGAGCGGCGACGTGCTCTCCTTTCTCGATCCGCACATGAGCTTTGCGCCGGACTGGCTCAATAAGATGATGGCTCATGTTGACTCCGAAGCCCTTCTTTGCTCGGCGTGGTGGGACTATGAACTGACCCGGTGCCACTGCTGGGGCGCTGATTTCCGGTGGTGCGGCGAGAGAGATTATGTTTCCGGACGTTGTCCCGGTTTCGACTTCCGCCATCGCACGGTATTCCCGGGCGATGGTGCGGATGACGTGCCCATGCTGATTGGCGCCAGTTACATGATGCTGCGCAGCAGTTATGACAGGATCGGAGGCTTCTCGCCGTTTTTTCGCACCTGGGGCAGGCTTGAGCAGGATCTTTCCTTGCGCGCCTGGATCGTTGGGCTGGGAGTCAAGTGCGTTTCGGAAGCACGGGTGGGCCATTTCTCGCGAAAGAAGTTTCCGTATAAAGTCTGCTGGAACGACATCGAATTCAACCAGTTGGCCACTGTGCGCACGGCATTCGAGGAGTCAACTTCAAGGTGCCTGGAGCAGGTAATGCAGCCCCCGCAGCAGGTGAAGGAATGGTTGAACCAGATCGACTTTGAGCCGTGGCGCAAGTCAATTCAAAGCCGCAGAGTGATCACAGATCGGGAGTTATTCGAAAGGTTCGTGCCCGATCTCCGGAATGGGTAATGGATTTAGATCCATCCGGGAGCGCTCAAAAGCTCCGCCTGCTGAACAACCATATCCGGCGATTTTGGCATACCCGACAACACACAGAACGGCAGCCTATGTCGCCTATGCTCTCTTGGGCGAGAGGCCACAACTGCCCAAAGACTGCGCCTTCCCATCTGGGTGCTTTTTCAGGCAAGGGCGAAAAGATATTAAATCCTACCGCGCCACCGGGGGGGTGCTGCACACGTCGGCGAGGACATGGACAGCCGGTGCATCGGGGCGGAGCCGAGGCTAGGAATATTCGCACTCATTCGGCGCTCGCCTAGCGCGGCTCCCAGCGATCATCGGCGTCCGCCTCGGGGAGCATCAAGGCGAAAGGCCTGAAAAATGTTGGCGTGTTGGCGTGCTCGACAGGTGCGACATCGAACCGGATACCGCAGCGAAAACAACTTCCAGAAGTCCGTCATTCGCCAAGTCGCACGGCGTAGGTCCCGGGATCGGCAATCGCTACAAACGATGGAATCATGGGGCATGTTAGGAATCGCCCAAGACTTCCCGGGGACCGCCAGTGCCTCCCGACGAATCACGGCCTGTTAGGTTCAGCTCTTGCAAGGCCTCTTGAAGTGCTTCGGTTCCTTTCCACTTCGGGATATAGAACTCTACACCGAAAAGTTCGCAAATCTCACGATTCTCGTCTCCGAGTTGGGTCCAGACAATAATCCGCACATTGGACATCGCTGGAGTTGCGTGCCTGAATCGCAGGAGTTCATAACCACTGTCGAGACCCAGATCGAGATCGACAACAATCGCGATAGGAAGCGGCAATGTACCTTGGAGCCTTTTCTCAAGCCATGATTGGGCAGATTCAAGTGAGGATCGGGCATCAATCTCTGTAAACCCCGCCGAACGGGCGGTTTTCACAGCGAGCAAGAGATCATCCGGAGAATCGTCGACCACGAGGACAAACACGGTTCATCCTCCTTGAAACAGACGAAATCCTTAGTCGGTCTATTTAGAGCCCGATGTCTTAGTCTATTAAGACTAACCGCCCTCTGACAACTACGCCCTCCGGTGACGCGCAAATCCATGATGAACCAAAGTTCATCTTCAGTGACGATCGAATCGGTTGTAAACTCGCCATTACCGGCTTCCCTGATGACCTCCGAGCCTTCTCTTGGCAAGATCGCGTCGCTGCGCATGGCTTTTATGATCCTCGAGCACGTTGCTGGCACTGTCCGCGAGCGTGCCAATCTGGCTTGCGTCAAGCACGCCATCCTGAAGCATCTTGCCGACTACGATGCCGATCTCGCCATCATTGAAGCCCTGCCGGTCGGCTTAGAAAAGATAGAGGTTTCCGAGCTGCCAGGTCTGATGTGGGCGCTAGACCTTGCGAACTTTCAGGCCCTCCAAGAAGCCACAGCGAATATTCCCCTACAAGAGCTCGACTAGAGGCATCGCAACGCGGCTCCCAGCGATCATCGGCGTCCGCCCTGCGGAGCATCAAGGCGAAAGGCCCGAAAAATGCTGACGTGTTGGCGTGCTCGACAATTGCGACAGCGAACCGATACCGCAGCGAAAACAACTTCCGGAAGTCCGTCATTCGCCAGGTCGCACGGCGCAGGTTCCGGGATTTGCACTCGGTACAAATGATGGAATCGCGGCGCATGTTTCATTGTAGGCACTGCGTCAAGGAGCGGTGACCGCTGTCACCACCCCCGTGATAAGAACCAAATTCGGAACGTTTAAATTTTTCGGTCGGCGCGACGGGATCTGGGGCGAAGATCTTTCAAAGGTCCGAGTCGTCCACGATCCACTCAGAATGGCGCTAGACTACTTGGCAGAGCCAACGCATTTGGATGTGCTCAACATGCATGCCGCTCTCATCTCAACTGAGCCCGCGTCCTTGTCACATGGTCGTGGCCAGAGGTATCGATGAAAATCGTCCCTTGGTTGAGAATCATTTCGACTCATCTCCAAAAGGATGTAAGGACGGAATGGAGATCACGTCAGTGCATCAATTCGATGCTGTTCTACTCATTGCTCGTAATAGTGATATTCAGCGTCATAATCGATCGTATTTCCCAAAGTGCTCTTGAAGTTGCGGGAGGCGCATGGTGCATCGCCACAATGTTCTCCGGCCTGATTGCCCTAAACCAAACTTGGGCACGTGAAATCGATAGCAACATCTACGACGCTCTACGCATGACTCCGACAGACGCGACGGCCGTGTTCACGGCCAAGGCATTGATGAATTTTCTAATGATTTCACTTGTTCAGATCATCCTATATATGCGCGCATAAATAATTGGCCTCACCTATGCGCAGTCCGGTGCTTGCCAGAAGCCCGATCAGCGTATGCACGGTGAGCTCGCGCAGTGGCGGGAACCGATGAAACCGATGGAGTTGAGGAATCGCCCCGATGAGTCGTGCGATCTCCTGGTCGGAGAACAGATATGGTGTCCGCCGCCGGAACAGAGGCCTATAGATGTTCTCAGGAATACCAGTGGCCGGCTCGAAAATGCGCACCTGGTGGAGGAAAGCGCGAATGGTGTAATAGCGATACTGATCCCGACCATGATGCTGGCCGTCTGTTCCCACTGCAATCCAGTCCAAAAGCAATGAAGAAGGGATCGGCCAAGGCCGTCCGCGGCTGCGCCAATAGAGGAGGAATCCTCGCAGCAGCTTCTCCTTGTGCCTCAGAAAGCGCGGATCGTAACCGTTGCGTCGTGGATCGTGCCTTGTGGCGGAACGTTGCAGGGCAAGATACTCTTCGGCGAATGCGCTCAGTGCAGCAAAGGTCATTGCGCACCTCCTGGCCAGGGTAATGCCACTTGCATGAGCGCCTTCATATCGAGCTTCGCATAGATCAGCGTAGTGGTGATCGACTTGTGGCCCAACATATCGGAAACAGCCTTGAAGGTTACCCCACGGTTGACCATCCCTGTCGCCAGAGTGTGCCGCAGGGCGTGTGCGCCTCGATTGCGAATTCCAGCGCACTGAAACAGGTAGATCATGCAGTTTTTAACGTAGACTTCGTAACGCTGTTCTGGGCGTCGGGGACTGCCGACCGACGCTTTGCGTGTTGGATCGAAGAGTCTTCTAGGCTTGAACCGCAAACTGCGCAAAAATACGACAAGGGCTTCTCCGACATCCCGCGGAAGAGGAAGCGTGCGCTCCCGGCGGGTCTTGCTACTGCGAATCTTTACAGTGCCGTTCTCCCAGTCGATGTCGCCAGGCAATAGTGCAGCAACTTCTTCAGTGCGCAGTCCCAGCCGCAGGAATAAGAGCAGAAGCGCACGATTCCGTATCGTCCGTCGGTCGGCGCCATCACTGGCCCTCAAAAGGGCCTGTACTTCATCGTCCGTCAGTCCGCGCGGCAATCGCGCATGTTGTCGGTTGGCAATCGGAGGCAATGCGGCGTCCCAGCCGGCGGCGATCTGTCCTTCCTGTGCCAAATAACGCAGCACACTCCGCAGCACCATCAGCCACGTACGCTGTGTCTCTCGGTTGTGTAGGCGTCGGAACTCGCCCGTTACAAACCGAACCACATGTTGAAAGTGGAAATCGCTCCAGATGATGCGGCCGGGCTTCGAATAAGCGAGGCTACGCTTTGTTACCGATCTCTCGTCAGCGAGACCGGCTTACCGCGAATCGCTCTATCTGAAAACTCCCAACAGATAGCACACCAGCAGGACCATGAGCACTGTGCCAATCCCTATGCCCGCACCGCCGCCCGCGCCCCACCGGCCATAGCCGTAATATCCGCCGCCCCCAGCGAAAACGAGCGCCAAAATGCAGAAAATGATGAGTATGGTAAACATTTCAGATCTCCCTTCACTCCGGATTGCCGCTTCCGAGGACATTTCATCGATTTGGTTACAGTATCTGTCTCAACCTCGACGAGTCCTACTGTCCTGAAGTGGCTTTCTGATTCTTGATCTGGAGGTTGTTCACCACCTGCTGGACATTCGGCACTCCGGTCGCTAATTTCTCAGCGAGCGCGCGCATCTCTCTCGAGTTCACTTCTCCGTCAAGCGTGACTACGCCGCTTTTCACACTGTAATTTACGTTATGGTGCATCTCGTTTTGGATCAGCGCGGCGTCCAGATTCTTCTCGATGCCTTGGTCCAGATCAGAGTTCATGGCTTTTGCTTCTCTTTCTGATCCGGCGGGAGTCACGACTATCTGGTCCGCAACTACCTGTGTGCCTGCGAAGGACTTCGCCAGGGATTCGGCTTGCGCCTTTTGGTCGCCACTAGCGACTTGCCCGCCGAGTGTCACGATGCCCTTGTCAAGATCCTGGCTAACGGACACCTCTTTAAGGCCTGCTTGATCGAGCCCTTTGCGTATGTTGCCCGAAACATCCGGTGACTTCGAGGAAAACCTCGAGCAGCCAACCACCGTCCCAATTGCAAACAGGGTCAGCGAGATAACCAGCAACTTCGTCGTTTTCATATTCGTCCTTTGATTGGCGCCACACGCGAGACTGGAAGAAGGGGCAGCTCCTACACCGAGGCGCCACCTTACAGACTCACACACTTGTCGTGGCAGGGGCTGTTCAAAATCGCTCATCTGTAAGGAAGGCGTTTTCCCGGGTGCTCGGCGGCTATCCGAAGTCCTCCCGCACTTGTCATTCGGTACGACAGGAACTGAATCAAACACGGTGCTCACAGATAGGAGCGCGAAACACGCTACGGCAAAAGTCGATATCAGAGCTTTTCACGACAGAGGACGATATCGAAAGCTTTTTCTGACTCACTTGTCCGACATGGCGAGCGACTTTTCGCTCAAGTGGATTGCCTCATTGAATGCGCCTAATGGCATCCTAGACCCTGCCCCGTTCCGGTTACCGATGCTGTCTGGCAGGCCAATGAACTATTTTGGCTGAACGCTATCCCTTGTGATCCGGAGGACGCCCAAGGCTTGCATCGTCAAGGCCGCAATCGCGAGCGTTCCAAAAATGAAGACCAAGCGAGTTGGCGCTTCTCGACCAACTGGTAGGCAATACCATGAGCTACCGTAAGAGCGACAGCCACATATGCCCATCGCTGCAGGGATTTCCATCGGCGGGTTCCCAGCGCGCGCAGAGAGATATCGTTGGATATTGCCAGGAGCGTTAGAAACGAGAGCGCTGCGCCTGCCCCAACGTAGTTGGCGAAGCCAAACTCGCCACCTGGGTTTTCAATGGGTACAGTTCCTTGAAGAAGTACATCCACATTCGTCCGCGAAGGTGTACGGTCAAGCCGATCGCGGTATGCACGAGAGCGAGGACCCCTGCCCAAACGCCAATGTCGCGGCGCAGGTCGAAACTTGTCGGGTTCGGACGTCGAGCCAGCACGTTCCACGGGCCGATGGAGAGCGAAAATGCCAGAAAAGCCAGGCCGGCATAAGCCGTGGCCATGCTCAAACGATGGCGAACGTCGGGTGGAGGCGTTGCCACATACGCCCCCCAAGTGATCCCGATTGCAACTCCAAGAAGCCCTACGTGACGAGCCGATCGGCGGACCCAGTAGATTGAGCTAGCCATGATGATGGCCCTCGCGAGCAGCGTGAGAATGTTCGAGCGACTGTCCGCCTGAACCGCTCATCATCCGGAGCATCTCCGGTCCTCCCGTGCGTAGAAAGCGGATCACGAGAATCGCCGCCAGGGCGAGAAATGCCAAGTTCAAGAATGTCGTGTAGTTCCAGCGGATCGCTTCTTCCACGATTTGCGCGCTTCGTTGCTGGGGAATCAAGTGAAGTGCTCCAAAAATTAGCTCAACAGCCAGAGCTGCCAATGCCATGGAAATGTAAAAGATGCCTAAGAGAAAAGCACTCACGTTAAACCCATAATATTTGCGATAAATATCCAGGATGGGAAGGACAATCAGGTCAGCGAAGAGGAAGGCAACCACTCCTCCAAAGCTGATCCCTCCCTTCCAGAGTACCGCAGCGAGCGGGACGTTCCCGACCGAGCACACGAAGGAGAGAATGGCCACGATCGGTCCCACAGCGGGTCCCCAGAGTTTAGCCAGTAGCGGATGTCCTTGCAGAAAGAACGCCTGCCAGAAGTGATTTGGAACCCAGGCTGCAAGTGCTCCGGCGATCAGCAAGCCTCCGCCGATATCCATCCACAGCGATGTCCAGTCCATGACGAAGAAGTGGCTAATAGCGGTTCGGCCTTTCTCTGAAGTCATACGCTGCCAGATCGTTCCTTCATGGACGGACATATCCATGGCCGCGTGGCCCTCCATGCGTCCCTGAAGCCCTCTTTCCGCCTGTTGACGCGCTGCTTCAATGATCTTCGGCGTGAGGAATGCCTTGAAGAGCATCACCATGATGACAATCATCAGTGGTCCGCCGGTGAATTCAGCAAGGGTGAACTGCCATCCCATGAGTACGGCCAGCAAAATCCCCAGTTCAAGAACCAGGTTAGTTGATGCGAACTGAAATGCCATCGCCGCTGTGAAGTTCGCTCCTTTTCGAAACATCGAACGCGCAAGAGCGACAGCAGCGTAGGAACAGGAAGACGAGGCAGCTCCCAAGCCACAAGCCACGGCAATGGTTCTCGCCGAGTCATCCGGCAGCAAGTGGCTCATCTCCTCCTTGGAAACAACCGCCTGGATAATTGCCGAGAGCCAAAACCCGAGAATCAGCGCCCAGAGAATTTCCCAGGCCATAGTGAACGACATCATGAGAGCGTGACCGATCGCTGCTAGCATCTCGAACGCCTCCTATGGAATTCTAGGACTTGGATGCCCTGACCGAAACCGTGGTGTCGCGCGCGATTAGTGTTCAGGGCTTGAGTACGCCCTCCGCCTCATGACGAAGAATAACGGGACCGGGATCAAGATGCGGACTGTCCTCGTGATGATAGCCAAATCCAGCGCGATCTCCTGCGCCTCTAAGCCAACAGCAGACCGGGGCCGAGTGCACATCGCCAGTTCCAATCCTTACGCAGTGAAGACAATTCACTAGTGACTTCTGCAATCATGCACAAAATGCCGGCGATGGACATTGCACCTTCACCCGGATTACTCCGTAGCGCCACCGCTGTTCGGCAGGTTGATGCCACTCGCTGGAGCGCCGCTGGACATGGGCGAGTCCAACCCACCAGAAAGAGTGAAGTTTTCTAATGCAAGAGCGGATCGCCAGGTGCGGTTAAGGGCATTTACGTAGCTGATCTGCAATTGAAACAGAGTCCGTTGTGACACGAGCACCTGCGGGTAGGCTTGGGCCATGCTCTGGTACTTCTCGAGATAGAGTTCGTACGCCCGGGTTGCGCGCGGTATCAATTGATTCTTATAACGCTCCGCCTCGAATTTTGCCGACAGGTAACTTTGGGCCAGCGGCAAAGCGAGATTGCGAAGCCCCAAACGTTTCTGTGTGACGGCTTGCTCCGCGCGTTCGGCCTCGGCTTTGGAAGCCTCGATATTGCCCTGATTTCGATTCCACAAGGGAATGCTGATGCCTGCTGTCATGAAACTCTGTGCGCCAGCCGATTTGATGGGGTTTGTGCTGACGTGTTCGCCGTTGTACTGTTCCCCGGCTCGCAGCTGGAGGTCGGGGACACTCTCACGCTTTGCATCCTTCAGCCGTGCTTGTGCCACGGCAACTTCCTGTACTGCGCGCATTAGAGTTGGACTCTCGGACACAATACGCTCGACCATCTCTTCCGCGTTCAGATCTGGCAGTTTCTCGAGTTCACCTTGAAGAGGGCTGACCGGCAAATCAGATTTGCCTGCTACTGAGGCCAGCGAATGAAAGGCGCCAAGATACTCCCGCTGTGCAGTCTCATAGTCCACTTTCGCGTGTTCCGCCTCTACTTCACTTTGCAAAACGTCTGGAGACGGAAGCTGTCAGAGGTTACGAACAAGGTTCGACGCTGTTGAGAGGGGTGTGTTTACGTTGGACACCGGACGCATGTACACAGTGGAACTGTATGCAAGGGTACCCGTTACCGAGCCGCTCTTGAACATAGGCAGTGAAAGCGGAGGATATCTTAATCGGAGCTAAATGACGGCTTGGTCATCTTTGCGCCGCCTGTTGATGTTCTGGAGCCGGGTTATTGGCCTTGCGGTTTGAGGATTGGCGCACGCAGCGGCGTGGTTTCGATCTCGATACGCGTGTCTTTGGGAAGACCACGTTGCGACCGGGCTGGATGAAGTTGTCGTAGACGGACGGGCGGCGGCATAGTAGCCAAGACCGGCCGCAAGGTTGCGATCGCCGACGGCGATGCCGACGATACGTCCGATAAGACCAAAGCCGTTGGAGGCGACACCAGTCTGGAGTGTGAGGTTGCCGTCCTCGTCAAGCGCGCGCCCGGCGAGCATTGTGAGCGATCACACTGGATTTGTTGTGCGGCGTGATCGTGCCTTCGGCATCGAGTGAGAGATCCTGAGGATAATGGCGTAGGACTTCAACCTGCAGACTCGTTCCGCTGGGCAATATTGGCATCTGCGAGGCAGGAGCTGCCGGAACGGGCGCTGGGGCGGGCTTGGCCGGCGGACGGTGCTCAAGGCTTTGCGCGCATGCAAGCGATGCGCATCCCAATGAGATCAGTATGGGACGAAATGAGTGCGTGCCCAAGCGGCTCAGCGAGAAAGACAAGGAAAGCTCCTACGGGTTTGATTCTAATCTGTCGCGGCATGCGCGCAATCGCGAGCGGTCACTCGGTATTGGCTTGAGGGCGGATCGCAGCTAATTTCTGGCTAAGCTTCTCCCGATGCGAGGATTTCGGCGTTAGTTGTGCGGCCTACAGACATCCTTTCACTCGAACGACGTAAGCTGGTGGCACCTGAGCGGAGGATAGAGCGCGGCGGAGACACAACTCGAGCGCCGACTCAGGTGCTGAAGTGGCTGGGGCGGCGAAAGCCGCCCCTAAAAAGTCCAGCCATTTTGGCGACAAGGCGATAAATCTCGGGGGTTAGGGGCAGAGCCCCCAATTAGAGTGGATTGGTCGCTTTGCTCTGTGCCACGAGGAGCAGGTCAGTCTGGTCGTGCGGATGACGAATCCTCTCCGCGGAGCGGGTTGTATGCGGCCTCAACCTCATCGTGGAATGGTGTGACCGAAAGCCGCTCTGACCACGCCTCCCAGGGTGTGCGACCGTTCAACGAATCCGTGAACGCGTATTGATTGTAGTGGTCCTGCCATTCTTCCAACCGTTGCGACAGGTCGGGACTCTTCAGATTGGCATTGCGATAAAACTCATCCAGATCGGTTCGCTGTGAACGCTCGACCCTACCGTTCAAGTGTGGTGAAGCCGGCCTGACCGGGCGGAATTTGATCGCGTACTCCATTAGCTTTTCCTGGAACGAGTAGGCGAAGAATTCCCGGCCACGATCTGTCTGAATCGCCTGAATTGGAAAGGGGAATTCTTCAATTTGGAAGGGCGAGGCACTCATCCAGCGCACTGACAAAAACCTTAAGAATTCTGAGTTCCGGGCGGACGACCGGCTAGCCGAGAACATCTGATTGTCATTTGCCCTCGAACATCACGGTCTCACTGGCGATCGAAGACCTGGATTTTGGGCTTGGCCTGGCCGGGAATACGCGTGGTGATCGTGAGGGTCTTGCCGTCCGGAGAGACCTCGACCTGCTGTGTGTCCAAGACCTTGCCGTCGATCTTGTCAGTCAGTTCGACGGCGCGATCGCTCAGACGCCGGCCTGAAATGGCATAACCCGCCGGCAGATTGGGGCCCTCCGCTGCGTAGTCTTTGCCATCGAACTTTATGCTCTTCGTCATCTTCTGGGCTGGATTGATGAAGGAGAGGCCGTTGTCGTCGTAGCTTTGAACCTGCAACTCCAAGACGGAGTTGACCTGCTCAGCGGTGCTTTCCCAGGTGCCGGCAAAGCCGGACGTGCCCGCAGTTCGCGTGTACACGTAGAGGAGATTGCTGGTGGAGCCGTCAGCCCGATAGCCGGTGAAGTTGTCGGTGAGGGTGTTGCCGTCGGAGGAGAGGTCCCAGATGGCGGAGATGGTGACGCGGCCGCCGGTCTTGCGTACGACCTTCCATTGATGGGGAGACAGGACTGTGACGGCGAAGTTGGTACCGAAGATACCGGGCTGATCGGTGCCGTCGGCGACGATGGTCTCGGCGTTGTCGCCGGAGAAGATGAAGGTGTATTTGTTGGGACCGGCCGCTTCGACCTTCATCTGATCGGTGAGCTTGCTTTTTGCAGGGTTCAGCTTCCAGGTCCCGGCGAAGGGATTGGTGGCCGCCCACAGTGAGCCGGTGAAGAGAAAGACGACGAGAAGTTGACGAAGGGATCGCATGGCCATGGAGTTCTCCGAAGGTGAATTGGGGATTGGTACCGCGGCTTGAGAGAAAGCATGTTCAGGGCCAATGGCAGAACCGGGTGCGGGGGAGACGCGGAACGGTTTTTGAAGAGTGCAGGTCGCGCGGTGGGGTTGCGAAGTGCGGCCGCGGCCGAGGGACGGCGGGCGGGGATGGACAGAAGATGCGGTCACCGCTGTTCACCAGCGGGCAGTGCTGTGCCGAAAGCGGACAGGGAAACCACGCAGCCTCCGGTCGAGTAATCGCCTACTCCGTCGAAACTCATCGACTCCGGATGAGTTTCCTCCATATAGGTGGGTCGCAGACCCATGCAAAACTCGGGAGTAGCCCTGAGATCGAGATTTACGCTTGACAATCGATTGTACACATAATAGTTTTATGCCTATGGTTGTTACACCTAAATCAGGAATGCCTGCTGGCGCGCTTCCCATGCTAATTCTGCGTGTCCTTCAATCCGGTTCGTTGCACGGCTATGCGTTGGCGCAGCGGATTCACATACTGTCCAGCGAAGTGCTGGCGGTGGAAGAGGGACTGCTCTACCCGACGTTGCAAAAAATGCTGGTCAAGGGCTGGGTGACGGCCGAGTGGGGCATTTCGGAGACCAACCGCAAGGTGCGCTTCTACCGCCTCACGCCGGAAGGGCGCAAGCACCTGAAGGCTGAGCTATCGGACTACGATCGCGTGACGCAAGCGATTCAGGACATATTGCGCACCGCATAACAGACACAACCAACCAGGAGGCCTGTCTTGGGTGAAATCTTCCGGCGCATTCGCTACCTTATCAACCGCCGCCGCTTCGATGCGGAACTGGAAAGCGACATGGAGTTTCATCGCGAGATGGCGGCACGCGCGGGGCGCAGCAACTTTGGCAACACGCTACGTATGCGGGAACAAGCGCGCGAAGCTTGGGGCTGGACCTGGCTGGATCGGCTGGCGCAGGACTTGAGCTATGCGGCGCGTACGCTAGCGCACTCCCCGGGTTTCACGGTGACCGCGGTACTGGTGCTGGCGATCGGCATTGGTGTGAATGTGGCGGCCTTCAGCCTGTTCAACATGGTGGCGCTGGAGCCCCTGCCGGTGCGCGATCCAGACTCGCTGGTGCGTCTGCAAAGGCGGTCACCGGAGATCATCAGCGGTCAGATGCCCTATGCTACGGCGATGTTTTACCGCGACCATGCGAAGACGCTCTCAGGCGTGCTAACGATGATGGGAGCGCGGCTGAGCATCGAAGACGATCTGGAGCCCGTGAAGACGAACTTTGTGAGCGCTAACTTCTTCAGGGAACTGGGTGCGACTGCAGCCTACGGGCGTTTGCTGGTTGCCGAACGCGACGAAGCTGCCAATGCACCGCCTGTGGTGGTGCTGGGGCACGAGTTCTGGCAGAGGCGGTTCGGGGCAGATCCTGACATTGTGGGCAAAGTGATCCATCTGAATCGCAGGCCGGTGACGGTCGTGGGGGTGGAGCCCTTCGGCTTTCCGAGCCTTGATGGCCAGGGAGCAGAAGTGTGGCTCCCGATGACCCAACAGCCCTACTTTTTTGAGGGCAGCAAGGTGCTGACGGATGTGTCGAATGGCTCGGTGCGTGTGTGGGGCAGGCTTGCCAGGGGAGCGACCGCCAGCCAGGCAGAACAGGAGCTGCTGGGATTAACCAACGAGCTGCGCAAGCAGTATCCAAAGGACATCTGGAAGGACGAATACATTCGCAGTGACCCAGGCGGGCACCTGCATGTGATGGAGCCTGAGATGTACAAGGTCACGGAGATGGTGGGAGTGCTGACTCTACTGATTCTGGCCGTGACCTGCGCAAACCTGGGTGGGTTGCAGCTGGCGCGTGGCGTAGCGCGGGAGCGGGAGATGGGCATTCGGTTGGGTCTGGGGGCCAGCGCAGCAAGGATATTTCGGCAGCTGCTGACGGAGAGCCTAGTGCTTGCGCTGATAGGTTCGGCGGCGGGCCTGCTGCTGGCCTGGGCGACCCTGAAAATTGTGCTGGCAAAGACAGCTTCACCTGTATGGCTGAGTGCAACGCCGGATTGGCGGGTGCTGGCATTTGTGGTGGCGATGGCGCTGATGGCGACGCTGCTGTTCGGATTTGCTCCCGCGCTGCAGATTGCCCGTCAGCGGCAGCGTAAGACACTGGCACGACAGCTTCTGGTGGGCGCGCAGATTGCTGCAAGCTGTGTGTTACTCATCGTGGCGAGTCTCCTGGTGCGGGCTGCCCAGCATGCCCTTTATACCAATCCGGGGTTTGGCTATGAGCGGGTGGTATCGATCGATCCGGGGCTGGGCCAGCATGGGTACACGCCGGCGGCTGCAGGGGAGTACTTGGGCCAAATGCAGAGCCGGCTGGAGGCGCTGCCGGGGGTAACGGTGGTTTCGCTGGTGAAGCTGGCTCCGCTGGGACACTCCATTGCCAGGGAGGACACGGAGATCAATGGGCGTAAGGCTTCGATTTATCCGAACTGGGTGGACGAGCGATACTTTCAGGCGATGGAGATTCCGGTGCTTATGGGGCGGAGTTTCTTGCCAAAAGAAAAGAACGCGGTAGTAGTGAGCGAAGCGTTGGCGCGGCGGCAGTGGCCGGGCGAGAATCCGCTGGGGAAGAAGTATGGGGAGAACACGGTAGTGGGGGTGGCGGGGAATGCACATGTGAACGCGATGAACGACGGGGATTCCCTGGAGGCTTATTACTCGGCGCAGCCGGCCGATATGCCGGACATGGTGGTTCTGGTGAAGAGCACAGGAGCACCCGACGGGCTGACACCGATAGCGAAGTCGATAGTGGAGAGCCTCAACCCCAAGCTGTTTCCAGAGATTAGCCTGTTGAGGTCCGGGTTTCGCAAAGACATGGAGCAGGTGGAACTCGTGGCCTCCACAGTGACGCTGATCGGACTGGTTGCCGTGGCTCTGGCCGGGGTGGGCATTCTTGGCCTGGTCTCCTTCTCGGTCTCGCAACGACTGAAGGAGATAGCCATTCGCATGGCTTTGGGGGCGACGAAGGTGCAGGTGCTTGCAGCGGTGCTGCGGCAGTTCGCATGGCCTGTAGCGCTCGGCATGGCGGCAGGGGCCGGGATCGCCGCAGCGGCTTCCGGAGTATTGCGCATCGCCCTTTACGGAGTGAGCAACCTTGACCCGGCGAGCTACGCTGCGGCGATTCTGGTGTTGATGGCGATCGTGGGCCTTGCGGCGCTCTTGCCCGCGCGGCGCGCGTTGCGGATGGACCTGGCAAAAACATTGCACTACGATTGATTCCTCGTCGACCGCAGGTTCTCACGGAGTTGCCCGCTCACGCTCGCACTCACAGGAGCGCAAGATTGTCGAAACCCAGCGACATCGCTCATGGACCGGACTCGTCCCGATCCGCGCATTCCACGCCGCAATCTCAATGTTGGTTTCGCCCAATCAGGCGCATGATCATTTTCCATCGGACATTTCCGAATGGAGACTGTCATGCTCGAACACTATTTCGTCAAACCTTCCACCATCGATAAGATCCGCGGCATACTGGCTTGGTTCCCAAATTGAGAGCTACGTGGAATGGATGGAAGTCCACGGTTACGCCCGGCCCACTGTGCTTCGCAGCGTGCCGCTTCTATGTCACTTCGCCGAGTTCGTAAAGAAGAGAGGCTGTACAGAGATTGCTTCGGCCAGTGCTTTTGTCGAGGAGTTCGTAACACTATGGTTGAGCCAGCATGCTGCTGAGGCAAAGACGGCAGCGTCACTGCGCAAGCATCGGATATTCAATGAGAGCGCAATACTACAGATTCTGCGGTTAGCCTGCGAGGGGCACGCGAGGCGCAATCGCCACCGCCATTCTTTTCCACTCGAATCCGCAGTCCCTGGGTTCGCTGAGTATTTGCGATGTGAACGTGGGTTTAAAGACGCAACAATCTACAATTATCGTCGCCACCTGAGCGAATTTGCAGAGTACCTCAGCCAAGCCGGCGTCGCTTCTTTCAGTGAGTTGTCTCCGCCACTTCTGGCTGCTTTCATCGTCGAACGGGCGCCTAGAATGGCTCCCCGCACCCGTCGTGATCTCTGCGGTCATTTGCGGGTATTGCTGCGGTTCTGTCACCGCGAGGGGATTACAAATCGGGATCTAACTGAAGCGGTTGGGATGTCACAGGTATATCGCCTGGACGACGTGCCTCGCTCCATTACCTGGGATGAACTTCGTCGCATGCTGGATGTGGTGGAGAGAAGAACGATTCGGGGACGGCGGGATTATGCCATCCGTGTCGTGCTCCGCAGGATCCGATCAGTGCCGCTGCCGTATCATCCAGCGTTGCGCTCTATCTTCACAAAGCGGGAATTCAAGTACGCAGGGCGGGATCCCATACGCTCCGACATACCTGTGTGCAGCGTCTGATCGAAGCCGAATTGCACGGGAAAGGCGATAAATGGCGAAGCTGCCGCTCTGGCCGGAGACGGCTGAACTGCTGAAGGAGTTGACGACCAGCAAAGATCGAAACCAGTCTGCCACGCTGTTTACCTCTCGCCAGCGAAAGCCTCTGACGCGATTCGGTTGACGCTCGCCCATTGGCTGAGACGCGCAACCTGATCACAATTGAGCAAACCTGAAGGACAATGCCTGGACCGAGGGGAATTCGAGCATCTACGGAACTTTGAAAATGAGCGTAATCGCCGAAAATCAATTCCAGAGCCGATCAGTCTGGAAACGTGGTTATCTCCCTGGAGTCGTTATTTGACCGGATTTTTTGGCCTGTATCGCTCTGCTCTTCCCATAGAGCTCCGAGTGGTCTATGCTTCTCTTGCATAGAAGTTCTAGTGGAGGGATCCGATGGCCGAGAAAGACAAAACGGACGGAGAGATGCTGAAGGGCACCCTAGACATGATGATTCTCCGTACTCTGGTCACCGGAGACGCCCACGGGCACACCGTAGCGAAGGTGATTGAACGGACCTCCGAGGATGTCCTGGAGGTGGAGCAGGGCTCTCTATACCCCGCACGACACCGACTCGAAGACCGTGGGTGGGTTTCCTCCTATTGGGGCACGAGCGAGAACAATCGCAAAGCAAAGCTCTACAGGCTCACCCCTGCCGGCAGGAAACAACTCGCCCGTGAGACGAATCGTTGGCGGCAAATGATCCCCGCAATTGGATTGGTCATGGGCGAGAAGGCCGTAGCCGATGGAGCCGCCCAATGAACTGGCACAGGTTTTTTCTCCGCAGACAGTCGGATGCTCAACTGCAACAGGAACTCGACGCCTATCTGGCAGAGGAGACCGCTGAGAACATGGCGCGCGGAATGTCTGGGGAGGACGCTCGCCGCCAAGCCAGAATAAAGCTCGGTAATCCTCAAAGCGTCCGTGAGAGTCTCTGGCAGCAAAACACGATCACGGTAGTCGACAGCTTCTGGCGCGACCTGAGGTTTGCCGCCAGGACACTGACGCGCACTCCAGGATTTGCCGCGATCGCCATTCTGGTGATGGGGCTGGGTATCGGCGCAAATGTTATGCTCTTCACCGTAGTGCGCAGTGTGCTGCTCAAGCCGCTGCCTTTCCTCGATCCTGACCACTTAACCGTCATCACTGAGGCAGGCGGGGAAGATTCTCCCGATCATCCCGTCGCTGCGGGAATGTTTGCGGAATGGAAAAGGCAGAACCGCAGTTTCTCCGACATCGCCCTCTACGGAGGGGCGGACTTCAACCTTGCTGACACGAGCCAGGCGGGCGAGCAGCTTGCAGAAACCGTGCGTGGAGCGAACTGCACCTGGAACCTGACGGCTGTACTGGGCATCCAGCCAGCGTTGGGTCGCAGTTTCAGTGCTGCAGATGACCAACGCTCCGCAGGCGGCACGGTGCTGTTGAGTTGGGGATTGTGGAAACGGCGTTTTGGCAGCGACCCGACAGTCTTGAATCGAACCATTCATCTCGATCGGCAGCCATACACCGTAATCGGCGTAATGCCGGCATGGTTCTCTTATCCCGACGCTTCCGCACAGATGTGGACGCCGATCTATCACGACAGGCCCGAACCGCTGATGAAGGCTGTGGACGATCATCAGTTTCGTGCCATTGGCCGCCTTCGTTCTGGCTTCACAGCCGAGCAGGGCCGTGCCGACCTCTCGGTGATTGTTCGCCGGGTACGCGATCAGCATCTCGACGACCCCTATGTCAGCCTGGGCGCGAACATCCGCCCGCTACTGGAAGACATGGTTGGCAAAATTAAACGGCCACTTTACGTGCTGCTGTCGGCGACCGGCTGTGTCTTGCTTATTGCCTGTCTCAACGTAGCCAACCTGCTGGTAGCGCGTGGCGCGGCGCGGAGGAAGGAACTGGCTATCCGCGCGGCACTGGGAGGCGGCAGACTGCGTTTGTTGCGCGAACGGGTTGTCGAAAGCCTGCTGCTCTCAGGCGCAGGCGGCGCGCTGGGTCTGGCGTTTGCAGCCGCTGCGGTGCGTTGGCTTGTCCACACCCGAAACGAGATGAGCCGTGTGGAAGTAATTCACATTGATGGCATGGTCGCCGCCTTCACTGTCGGAGTGATCGTGCTCTGCACGCTGCTTTGCGGGATGATTTCGGCGTTAGGGTCCAATGACGCTCAGATCCTGACGGCGCTCCACGAGTCCTCACGCTCGCATAGTGCCGGCCACGCTCGGGTAACTCTGCGCCGAGTGCTGCTTTCTCTGGAAGTCGGACTGACGGTCATGCTACTTATTGGTGCGGGACTTCTGCTCAAAAGCTTTGAGCGCCTACGTTCGGCGGACATGGGTTGCATTACAAAGAATGTGTTAACCATGCGGATCATGTTGCCAGAAATGGGGGCCAACGAGCGGCCAGAGCTGCTGAACTTCTACGAGGAGTTGCTCCAGCGCATCCGGGCATTGCCTGGCGTGCAAGCTGCTGGCTTCGTTGATGCAGTTCCCGGACAGGGCTACTGGGAAGATACCAATTTCACAGTCGTGGAACACCCGCCGCTGCCTAGAGGACGGGGTCTTTATGCAATTAACCGGTGGGTCGATCCGGGTTACTTCCCGGCTATGGGAATTTCCATCTTGAAGGGGCGCAACCTCGATCCATCCAGGCGCTTGGATCGCGCCAATGAGGTGGTCATCAGCGAACTCTTCGCGCAACAATTCTTCCCAAACGACGAGCCGCTGGGCAAGCACTTGCGAACCAATGATGGACGCACTCTGACCATCGTTGGCGTAGTTGGCGATGTGCGCTACAGGATCACGGATCCTCCAAGGCCGATGCAATACTTCTCCCTCCTCGCCGGCCTTAAGAACAACGGTTCGGTGGTAGTCCGCTCAGGTAAAGACGTGGAGCAGTTGACCCTACCGGTTCAGCGCATTCTACGGTCCCTGGACCATGATCTACCCGTCTCCGATGTGCTCACCATGGATCAACTGCTGGGAAAGTCCACCATCGACCAAAGCTTCGACGTGACGCTTTTGCTGGCTTTTGCCACGCTCTCGCTTGCCCTGGCTGCTGTGGGTTTGTTTGGCGTGCTCTCGTATATCGTGGCGCAGCGCACTTGCGAGATCGGCATCCGCATCGCCTTGGGAGCGCCACGAGAGCAGGTGCTACGCCTGGTGCTCTATGACGGTTTGCGTCCTGCGATCTTCGGACTGACCCTGGGACTCGCGGCCAGCGCTGGAGCAACCCGGTTCATCGAATCCATGCTCTACGGAACGCGCCCACTCGATCCCGCAGTCTTCGCTGCAGTCATCGGGTTGCTCCTGTTAGCCGCGGCCGCAGCTTGCATGGTACCGGCATGGCGCGCTTCCCGCCTCGATCCCATGCAAGCATTGCGGACTGAATAACCGGGTGGGGCGAGAACAGCAGTTCTGCCGGGTCGCAGAATACCCGTTTCATGCGGTCTCCGTTTTCTTAGACTCCTGAGAAGGGGAAGAGTGCGGCATGTGGTGCATTCTTTCCTTCTTTTTTGTGACCTTCTGCGACTGTGAAGAGTGGCTCGGGCATTTTCCACTTTCTGATGAAGCAATCTCGATGTGCGCAAAATCGCCTGAGCGCGATTCCGAGTCGAAATCAGCATGGAATTCAAGAGTTGGACCTGTTGCCGTCAACCTCGAGGATAGCCCTGTCATAAACGGTCGATTGTGATCGGTTGAAGGCTCATGACAGAAACGATTTGCGGAAGACATCGGTCTACATTTCTATGCCTGATTCTCGGATTTGTCCCCAGACTATATGCGGCCTAGAATTCAGGTCTGGACAATGCGAGGTTCACGATGGCGAATAGATACGGCGAAGTAGCACTCATGGCCGCCCGGCAAAGGCCTTCCGCCGGCATCAATCCCGTAGCTCGGTGGGAAAGTGCGGTGGCCACGCTTTATCCGACAAGCCCGGCTGCGCGGAAGAAGGGCAGTCCACGTGGAGCATTTCTGGGGCTCTGTGAAGCGGGATTAGTGAGGGATATTCCCGCCGGTCACTACGCGGCATCGGCCGACAACAAGTCTTACGCAGTCCGTGCCGTAACGTTGCTGACTGAAGGGAAGCAGAGCTGGTCCACAAGTACCTTGTGGCGTGCGGTTGAGAATGATCCGGGGAGGACGCACCATGGCCAAATGGATATCGTGCTGGCGCTCTGGAGGAACGACCTCATCGTAAGCAAGCCATACATGCCGGATACAGCCCGGTACCGAACGTCGATGCAACTGTACCGTCACGTCCGCACGCTCAAACAATGCATGACGAGACCTGATGAGATTCATAGATCAACGAAGGGTTCAGGGAAACCCGACGCCAAGTCCAGGATGTCCAATCATTAGGAATCGCCTTTGCGAGGCTCTGGATGCCCCACGACGCGTCGCCGGACCAGCCGACAAGGGGAGGGGGTACGCTGTTCTTTGAGTGGCCGCGCTGCTGAGAGAACGGTCACTCGAAGAAGTCGATAAACGGTTTAACGCGACGACACTCGTACTCGAACGGGACCTGCGATGCACCTACGGTCGGTTTTACAGAACCATCGAAGCAGTCCGGGCCCAAAACGGAAAGAGCGGCTCCGTGTAATGATGCGGAGCTGGCTCCGTTCTCATGCGCTTGATTTAGTGCGTACCTGCGTTGTCACGGATGAACGCTGCGCGGTAGTCGTGCAGCTCTTAAGAGCCTCTTCGTTCACATAGACCATATGCCCGGTCTGGAAGAAGTGATAGCTGATATTGGATTGGAGATCGCGGGGCGTGGGTAGGTGCTTGATCTCGTTTATGGAGCCGAAGTAGGTGGTGCCCAGGTCGAAGTAACCGCTCATGAGCATGACCTTCATCTTGGGATTGCGCTTCATGGCGAGGGCGAGATCGGGCATGACGTTGACGCTGGATTCCCACCCACGGCCACCGGGCGGCGTGTGGTCCATGTTCCAGTGAAGCCCGGCTGGCGTGCACTGGGCTTGTAGGTCTGGTTCTCGCCATACTTGAGGTCTTCTCGGGCGTACTGGTTGATAACGGTGACGTAAGCAGCCATGATCGAGTTGGAAAAGGGGTCGTACTCGGCTTCCTTGCTGAGCGGGTCGATGTCGGGACCCTGGTAGCGCGCGTCGAGGCGACCGGTGGTCAGGCCGGCATCGGTCTGCAGTTCTTTGGAAAAATCGGCCCCACTGACGCGGAGGTTGGCCTTGATCCAGTAGGCCGCCGGAATACCGGTGTAGCCTTGCAGTTTGCCGGCGATAGCCTGCTGTTGATCTGTGGAGATGTCGGCGCCTTTAAGGAGAGCGGATGAGTAATCGCCGAGGGCGAAATCCTCAACTTCATGCCGGAAGGGCTCGAGTTGCGCGGGCTGGTTTGGAACCTTGTGGTGATACCACGAGGTGGCGGCCATTGAGGGCAGAGCGAGGATGTACGGCAGCTCTGAATCGCGCTTGCCAGACTCATGGCATCGAACAGGCAGCCGAAATCGAAAGATCAAGGCGAACAAATCAAAACGGCGAAACCTGGAACGCCGCATCCTGGATCATCCGCAATTTCTCGCACTCAACCATCTGCGTCTCCCCGTTGAGGTTGGTTTACCATATGGCCGAAGCGCCCAACGCCTGGATCTTGGCGATTGCCGGCCCTAGTCTCCGAGCGATCCTGATATATAGTTCAGTGCATTGGAGATTACGACAGAATCGGCATTCCGGATCCTCGACGATTATCGTCGGACCGGAACTCGTCTCGAGGTTGGTGGCAAGATCCTCGGCGAAATAGCTGCCGCCGTGGCAATCGTGACAGAGGTTCAACCGGAGTTGCATTACGTCACGGTAAGGATCTTTTCTCAAGGCGACATAACGTCGTGGGGCCGGATGATTCCGCTTCGTGGAGCCAGTTTTTCTTACATAAGAAGCGGCGATAGGTGGCCCCCTCGAACGAGTAGGCACCAA
>Ga0207098_10146_pt1 | contig 23364 bp, 22 predicted proteins | sample Alteio_BWMinHeat_84_FD_153548 | JGI IMG/M metagenome (GOLD analysis project Ga0207098, IMG submission 153548) | Enriched cells from forest soil in Barre Woods Harvard Forest LTER site, Petersham, Massachusetts, United States -... | ecosystem: Environmental > Terrestrial > Soil > Temperate forest >...
CCGAGTTAAACTGCAAATCGTACAGTTTGCGGTAAAAGCCGTGCTCGATGCGCAGCAACTCCTGGTGAGTGCCGGTTTCCATAATTTCGCCGTGATCAAGCACGATGATCCGGTCGGCGCTTTGTATGGTGGATAGCCTGTGCGCGATGACGATAGCGGTACGGCCTTCCATCAATTTATAAATGGCCTTTTGTATCAACACCTCGGTTTCGGTATCTACCGAGGAAGTAGCTTCATCTAAAACAAGAATTTTCGGATCGTAAACCAAAGCACGGATAAAGCTAATAAGCTGCGCCTGGCCGGCAGATAAAGTTGCGCCGCGTTCCATCACATTATAATCGTAACCGCCGGGCAGGCGCTCGATAAACTCGTGCGCGCCGACTTCTTTAGCGGCGGCAACAATACGTTCGCGGCTGATGGTGGGGTTATTCAGACTAATGTTATTGGCGATGGTATCCGAAAACAAAAATACATCCTGTATTACGGTGGCTATCTGCAAACGCAAAAAGTTAATGTCATACTCGCGGATGTCGACACCGTCGACCATCACATTACCTTTATTGATCTCGTAAAAGCGGTTCAGAATATTAATGGTGGATGATTTGCCCGCGCCTGTGGCGCCAACCAGCGCCAGCGTTTCGCCGGGCTTTACATGGAACGAGATGTCTTTCAGCACCCAATTTTCATCGTTATAGGCAAACCAAACATTTTTAAATTCAATTTCGCCTTCCAGATACTTCGGATGCAGGTGCCCGGTATTGGTCACTACCTCGTCGGTATCTAAAACTTTAAAAATACGGTCGGCGCCAACCATGCCCATTTGCAGCGTGTTAAACTTATCAGCCAGTTGGCGGATGGGCCTAAACAGTAAGTTGAGCAACGTAATAAAGGCTACGATTACGCCTGGCGTTACGCCTCTTTTCCCAGCCGAAATAGCCACCAGTTCCTGGTCGGTTAGTATCCGCCTGGCGCCGTACCAAACTAATAAACCCAATGAGAGCGCCGAGAAAATTTCGACCACCGGGAAAAAGATAGAATAATACCAGTTTGAACGGATATTAGCATCGCGGTATTTTTGATTAACACCAACAAACTTGCGCATTTCCTGGTCTTCGCGGGCAAAGTACTGAATGATACTGATACCCGAAATATGTTCCTGCAAAAAGGTATTCAATTGCGCCACCTGTGTACGCACTTCCTGGAAAGATGACTTGATGGCTTCTTTAAAAATGTAAGTCGCGGCAAGCAAAAACGGTATGGGGATGAGGGTGATCAACGCAAGCTTCCAGTCGCAAACGATCATATAAGCAACAACAGCAACAACAAGCAGCAGATCGCCTATGATAGAGATCAAACCTTCCGAAAATATATCGGCAATGGTTTCCAGGTCGGACACCGTGCGGGTAATGAGCATCCCGATTGGCGTACGGTCGAAATATTTAAGCCGTAAGCTGGTAATATGGTTGAAAATATCGATCCGAAGATCGCGGATCACAGATTGCCCCAAAGCATTGGTCATGAAAGTTTGATAGTACTGCGCAACAGTTTGAATAAGCAATACCGCGATCATCAGGCTCACCATGATTACAAGGCCGGGATAATTGCCGGGTAAAATGTAATCATCCAAAGTCTTCTCGATCAGGATGGGCTGCGCCAAAGCCACGGCGGCTAAAAATACCGTTAGAAAAGCCGCTATCACAAAAGTTTTTTTGTACGGCTTTACATAGTGCATTACGCGCCTTAATAATTTCCAATCTAAAGCTTTGCCCGTTACGCCCCCCCCCGCCCCCTGAAGGGGGAGCTTTTGAATTGGTATCTTTGTTATTATCGCTCACTGAATCAAAGGTACTTTATAATTTTTCAATATTGGAATTCATTGCCACCTTATCGTTCCCCCTTTAGGGGGTTAGGGGGCTAAATAGGGATACCTTACCTCCGTTAAATACAATCCGCATGCCGGTACTGATGTACCTGCTTTGGAGCGGTTTTTACTTTCAATAATGTTGCGTACTTCCCATGGTGCAATTTCTTTGTTGCCCACCATCAGCAAGGTACCTACAATGGCGCGAACCATATTACGTAAAAAACGATCAGCCGAAATGTGGAACACCAGATTATCATCCTGTTCCACCCATTCGACCCGGGCTATTTTGCAGTTATTGGTTTTAACCTGCGTGTTTGATTTACTGAAACAGCTAAAATCGGTATACTCCATGATAATGGCAGCCGCTTCGTTCATCAAAGCCACATCAGGCCTGTCGCGCAGCTGCCACGAAAAGTTATTTAAAAACGGATCTTTTTCAAAATGGATGTGATACTGGTACGAGCGCAAAGTGGCGTCAAAGCGCGCATGCGCATCGGCAGCTACCGGGATCATACGTTTGATTGCGATATCGTGGGGGAGGAGGGAGTTAAGGCTTCTTAATAGTGAGTTGTGAGTTGTGAGTTGTGAGTTGCCGGTTTCTTTCTCCGGTGTGCTCGCTCCCCCTTCGGGGGGCTGGGGGGCCTCGAAGTGCGCAAAGAACTGCCGGGCATGTACGCCGGTATCGGTACGGCCGCAGCCGGTTGTTTCAATTTCGGCACGTAAAACTGTGCTTAAGGCCTCGTTAATTAATTGCTGTACCCCAACTGCATTGGGCTGACTTTGCCAGCCGTGATAACGGGTACCATCATAACTAAGCTCTAAAAAGTATCGTTGGGTTTGGGCCACGCGCAAAGTTAACCAAAGCTGTAATAATTGATCAAACAAATTATCTTTGCGTATTAATCAAATCAACATGATACAAAGAGTACAAAGTATATACCTGTTTTTAGCCAGCGTGGTGCTGTTCGCATTGTTCTTTTTCCCGGTGGTGCACAACGTTATTATCGACGGGGTTTCGAAAACTATAAAAGTGGATGGCATTTACCAGGATGCAGGCGGACAGTTGGTGCGCAGCACTTCGTTTTTAGCATTAACCATCGTTACCGTAATTTTGGGCGTTCTGCCGCTGGTGGTTATCTTCAGATATAAAAAACTTAAACAACAAATAGCGCTTTGCTACAGCCTGATACTGGTTATTATAGGGTACAGTTTCTGGATGTCGCAAACGGTGCAGCAATTTATGAACGGCCAGCAAATTACCACCAACAACTGGGGGATCGGGATGCTGCTGTCGTCAATTAGTATCGTTTTCCTGATACTGGCTGCAAGAGCCATTGGCAGGGATGAGAAGCTGCTGAAGAGCGCGGATAGGTTGAGGTAAGAGCGGATATCGGAATTTCGATTTCGGATTTGAATAATTTCACAGCAATCAACTTCTGTAACTATTATTTAGATTTTAGAACTACGGTATTTTGTGGTAGTCGCTTTTAAAATCACTCGATTTGGCTTACATATCAATAATATACCCTCTCACCACTCACCCTTCACTATCTTTGTCAGCGAATTGCTTTAATTACAATAAGTTAGGTAAATATTGATATTGTAACTAAATAAGCTTACCTTTGCAGCCGATTTAGCAATGTAGCTAAGTACGTTTTTTAAAATATTCATGAACCCATTTATTGAACTGGGAATCCGTCATGATATTGTTAATGCCATCTCTGAGTTAGGATTCGAAAATCCTACGCCAATCCAGGAACAATCTATTCCGGTTTTGTTAACAGGCAGCAACGATTTTGTCGGATTAGCCCAAACAGGGACCGGAAAAACCGCCGCCTTCGGATTGCCACTACTGGAACTGCTTGATTTCGAAGAAAATCATCCTCAGGCACTCATCCTATGCCCTACACGTGAACTGTGTTTACAGATCACCAACGATTTGAAAAATTACGCTAAAAACATGCCCAACGTACACGTTGTTGCTGTTTATGGTGGCGCTAATATTCAGGATCAGTTACGCCAGATTAAACGCGGCGTACAAATTGTTGTAGCCACGCCGGGCCGTATGCTTGATATCATCAACCGTAAAGCTATTAACTTTAGCGAAGTAGGTTTTGTAGTTTTAGATGAGGCTGATGAAATGCTCAACATGGGCTTCCAGGAAGACATTGACAGTATCTTATCAACCACACCCGAAGATAAAAAAACCTGGCTGTTCTCAGCCACCATGCCTACCGAAGTTCGCCGTATCGCCAAAAAATACATGACCGATCCGTTTGAGCTGACCATGGGCGAAAAAAATACGGGTAACGTAAACATCGAGCACGAATACTATATTGTACGTGCCCGTGATAAATACGCCGCCTTTAAACGCATTGTAGATTTTAATCCCGAAATATTCGGTATCGTATTTTGCCGTACTAAAATTGAAACCCAGGAAATTGCCGAGGCTTTAATTAAAGACGGTTATAATGCCGACGCTTTACACGGCGATTTAAGTCAGCAACAACGCGATAAGGTAATGAAACGCTACCGCGAACGCAGCCTGCAATTGTTAATTGCTACCGACGTTGCCGCACGTGGTATCGACGTTAATGATGTTACACACGTTATCAACTACAGTTTACCTGATGAGATAGAAAACTATACCCACCGCAGCGGCCGTACCGCACGTGCCGGTAAAACAGGTGTATCTATCGCTATCATCAACAGCAAAGAGCTTGGTAAAATACGCCACATTGAACGCACCATTGGTAAAAAGTTTGTAAAAGCTGAAATACCTAACGGTTTTGATGTTTGTGAAAAACAACTGTTTGCCATAGTACATAAAGTACATAATGTTGAAGTGAATGAGCAGCAAATTGAGCAGTACATTCCGCGTATTATGGACGAATTTAAAGAGCTTGACAAAGAAGAGATCATCAAACGTTTTGCATCTTTAGAGTTTAACCGCTTTTTAGATTATTACAAAAATGCTCCCGATCTGAACGCTCCGGCTGATGACCGTGCATTCAGGGAAGGCGAACGTGGTGAACGCCCTATGCGCCCTGCCGGTGGTAAATCTGAATTTACCCGTTTGTTTATCAATTTAGGCTCGGTTGACGATTTGAACCGCGGCGATTTGTTAAACTACATTTGCAACACCGCAAAAATCAGCGGCCGTATCGTAGGTAAAATTGACGTAAAGGGTGTATTCTCTTTCTTCGAGGTACCTAACGAAGAATCGGACAAAGTATTTGCAGGCTTTAAAGGCGCCGAATATAACGGCCGCCCGGTAAGAGTTGAAATATCTGGCGAAGGCACTAGCGAACGCCGTGAAGGTGGTAACCGCGAGGGTGGCTTTAAACGCCGCGAAGGTGGTTATACCGGTGGCAACAGGCGCGAAGGTGGTAACCGCGAAGGCGGCTACAACAAAGAACGCTCATCGGGCGCAAGCTCGGGCGGTTTCCGTGATTTTTCGGGCAAACGCCGCGAAGACCGTAACACCGGCAGCACAGGCGAGCGCCGCAGAAGGTTTTAATAGCTTATTAAGTTAATTATAATGTGAATGCCCTTTCGAGAAATCGGAGGGGCTTTTTTGTTACCTATCGAACTCCATCAAACTCGAATCCGGGTACATCAGCTTAAGCTGATGATCGTCTAATTTAACGATGATGAATTTGCTGTAAGGTTGGTTGCCTTCGAAGGAGGTGTAGATGGTATCATCTTTCATAAAGTAGTCCTCGGGTATAGGCGAATCGCTGTTCATGGTAAACTGCTTGTTGGTAATTTTCAGCACTGTTTGCCCGTCGGTTGAGCGCCATTCGCCTTTCAGCTTGCCTTTAGCCGCCGGCCCCGAGCAGGATGCCGTTACCAGTATTGCTGCTATCACAACGTGAATCAATATCAAAGCCCATGTTTTCATCTTCGCCGTATCTGCTGGTATAACCGTTATTTTTTTGACTGTATCACGCTGCTGTTGGTTTAGTGCAAGCTGATTTATTTCAATAAATCATACTTTAACCTCTATTACCACACAGCGTTAGTGACACTAACTCAAATGTTCGGCCAAATGTTGCATTTCGAGTACGGGAGGGCGCTTTTTGTATAAAATAGCATATACAGCGCTGCAAATAGGCATGTTTACCTTGTATAGCTTATTAACCTGGTGTAGACAATTTACTGCATAATAACCTTCGGCAACCATATTCATCTCTAACTGAGCCGATTTAACGGTATAACCTTTGCCTATCATGTTACCGAATGTACGGTTACGGCTAAACTGCGAATAAGCGGTTACGAGTAAATCGCCCAGGTAGGCTGATTCGTTGATATCGCGGTCAATAGGGTGAACAGCGTCAACAAAGTTTTTGATCTCGCGAATGGCGTTTGATATCAACACCGACTGGAAATTATCGCCATAGCCAACACCGTGGCAAATACCGCTGGCAATGGCATAGATGTTTTTCAATACGGCGGCGTATTCGGTACCATAAATATCGTCGGATACGTTGGTTTTAATGTAACGGGTCTGGATCATACCGGCAAAGCACGAAGCCAGTTCATTATCGCGTGAAGCGATAGTAAGGTACGATAACTTTTCGAGGGCCACTTCTTCGGCGTGGCAGGGGCCGCTTAATACCACAAAATCTTCAAAAGCTATCTGGTATTGCTGGTGCAAAAATTCGCCGATGATCATGTTCTCATCGGGTACGATACCCTTAATGGCCGAGATGATCTTTTTGCCTTTAAAGTCATCTGGAGTAATGTCCTTTAAAGCATCTTTTAAGAAGGCTGCGGGTACATTTAGCAAAATAAAGTCAGCTTTCTGTATCAGGGACTTCAGGTCGGTAGAGATATTCTGAGCCGGGACTTTAATCTCGACCGAGCTTAAATAGTGCGGGTTATGCCGGTAGCGCTGTAAATATTCAACAGCCTCTTCACTGCGCATCCACCAAAATATCTCCTTATCAACGGGGTTATCGCTCAACATTTTAACATTGGCCGTAGCCCAGCTCCCGCCACCCACAATGGTGATCTTTTTCCTGCTTTGAGTATCCATTAAATAGTTTGTCCTGCTTATGGCGATTGGTTAGCGCCATAAGCAGGACAAAATAAGCAATTATTGTGCAGATTTTTTCTAATTCTTGCTATTATCCGGTGTAAACAGTTTTGATTTGTCTACTTTTTCGACCACCATTTTATCATTCAGCGTTTTTGAGATAGCTGAGTACGGACCTGAAACTACTTCTTCGCCGCCTTTAAGGCCCGAAAGAATCTGGATATAAGTATCATTCTGGATACCTGTAGTAACCAATACCTGGTTCACTTTGCCATTCTGATAAACAAAAACATATTCTTTTACCTGCTCGTTGGTTTTTGCCTTGCTGTCATCATCTTTTTTAGGTGCAGTCATGGCGGCATTGGCTTTCTTATCGTCGCGGGTAGTTACCGATTGGATAGGTACCGATAGGCCCGTAGTTTTGCTGGTTTGAATGTCGACTGTAGATGAAAGTCCGGGTTTAAACGGCGATGGGTTTTTAGCATCCTTGCTCATCAACTGCGCGTACGATTCGGGCAGTACACGCACCTTAACGGTGAAGTTGGTTACCTGGTCGGCATTGGTGCCAACCACATTTGCCGAACTGCCTATCTCGCGCACCACGCCGGTAAATTTTTTGCCTAAAAAAGCATCTATTTCAATCTGTGCCGAATCGCCCAGGTTCACGCGGTTAATATCGTTTTCGTTTACATCCACGTTTACGTCGAGTGTGCTCAGATCGGATATCGTCATGATCTCGGTACCTATGTTTTGTACGGTACCTAAAACACGTTCGCCTTTTTCAACATCCAGCTTTGATACCACACCGTCAACAGGCGAATAAATACTTGTTTTATCCAGGTTATCCTTAGCTTCTTTAACCGATGCCGACGATTGCGCCAGGCCGTAATTAGAACCGATTTCATTCTGGCGGGCAGCTTCCAATGTCGCTTTCGCCGATTGGTAATCCGCTACAGCGGCATCAAACTCTGCTGCCGAAAGCACCTTTTTATCGTAAAGCTCTTTACTGCGTTTGTATTTGGCTTCCGAATTAGCATAGTTAGCCTTGGCCTGGTTGAGCATCTGGCTGGCATTGCCTACGCTTGCTTTTTGAGTATTGTACGATGCTACGGCTCTTTCGTATCCCGATTTTAAAATATCCGGGCGAACCTTACAAAGCAGCTGGCCCTTTTTAACCACATCGCCTTCTTTAATAGGCAGCTCAACAATCTCGCCCGATACTTCCGAGCTGATCTTCACCTCAACTTCGGGTTTGATCTTACCGCTTGCCGAAACCGTTTCAACAATGCTTCGCGTTTCGGCTTTTTCGGTGGCAACCTGTGTTAAAGCCGGTTTGCCTATGATGCCTGTCGCTTTTAAAACAACCAGCAATACAACAATCCCGACAAGGGCAAATAATATATATTTTGTAGTTTTTCCCATGATCTTTTTATTTCGGATTTCGGATTTACGATTTCGGATTTATAATTTGTTTATTTTTTTATGCTTGCGGACTTCGGTCTTTCCGACTTCCCGGACTTATAGTTTTAAAGTGTAATTGGGATGCCTAAATAGTAATCGATGATCTTGCTCCTGAATATCAATTCGTATTTGGCCTGTATCATATTAAACTCGGCAGTGTTCATATTGGTAAGCGATGTATTATAATCGAGCGAGTTAACCACGCCTACGTTATAGCGTTGCTGTACCACATCAAAAGCATCTTTGTTTGATTGATAGGTTTGCTGTGCCGAAGCATATTTGCGGTCGGCGGCACGCAGATCAAGCACGGCCTGGCTGATTGTTTTGTTGAGGTTGTTTTTTGCCAGCTGGGCGCCAACTTCGGCAATCTGGTAATTTAGCTTAGCCTTACGCACTGTGGTACGGGTAGCAAACCTGCCAAATATGGGTATCTGTAACGATACGCCTACGGCCTGGTTAAAGTTATCGCCAAACTGGTTGGTAAATGGATAAGGGCTGAATATGGTATTATAACCGGGCGTAACAACCGGGGTATTGGTGCCGCTAACTTCACCTATAGGTACCAGTGTACCGTTAGGTTCTACCGATGTGAGCTTACGTGCATCCGAATAATTTGAACCTATGGTACCAAACAAAGCCAGGCTTGGGTAGTAATTGCTTTTGGCTACGTTGATGTTCTGATTAGCCGCCTGTTTTTGCAACTCGGCCAAACGCACATCGGGGTTAACGCTAAGCGCGCTGGTGTACACGGCCTGTGCATCGTATTGTGTTTTAACATCGGTTAGTTTACTGATATCGGGCCGCTCGATTGTAATGGGCGTAGCCGGATCCATCTCCATATATTGCTTTAGTGTTAATACAGATATATCGAGGTTATTTTGCGCGGTGGTTTGGTTCAGATCGGCTGTTGATACGGAAGCTTTGGCTTGCGACAGATCGGCCAGGGTATTGTTACCTACATCAAAAAGCTTTTGGGTTTTATCAAGTGTTTGTTTGGCTATATCAACCTGCTGGATGGATGCTTTCAGCAGATCCTGGTTTGTTAGTACCGAAAGATAGGTGGTAACTACATTGAGCACCAAGTCGTTTTTAACCTTTTCAGTATTGCTTTTATCAACATCTACTAATAGCTTATTTTCCAGTATCTGGTTTTTTAATAAGCCGCCCTGGTAAAGCAATACCTGCGATGAAAGGGTGCCGCTTAAACCAAATATACTCTGGTTAACAAACAAGTTGGTCGAAGGGTCGATACTCCGGCCGTAGTTAAACGATGCCTGTGGGTTTGCGGTTAAATTTGGCAGGCGGTTGTATTTTGCCTGGTTTAAATTTTCAACATCTATGGCTTCGTTAAACTGCGATTGTTTAATGGTCAGGTTCCGTTCCAGCGTAAGCGAAATAGCTTTTTCAAGGCTAATGCTCTGCTGCGCCGAAGCTGTAAAGGCTGTACCCGCTATCAGCAAAAGGCAAACCAAACCAATGCTCAGGCTTTTTATCAGGTTAAACTGGAGTATAGTTTTTCTCATTAAAATAATTTTGTATAATTATATAAATACCTTTGCCTGCTCATGTACCTGGTTAAAACACCATTGCTGCTTAAAAAGCTGTATCCCGGCCTTATCTGGAACCAAAACCGGGAGGAGTGCTGCATTTATCTGACCTTTGACGATGGGCCTATACCTATTGTTACACCATTTGTATTAAAAACTTTAAAACAATACAATGCCAAAGCCACTTTTTTTTGCATCGGCGATAATGTTCGCAAGCATCCTGATGTTTTTGAACAGGTAAAAGCCGACGGCCATACTATAGGCAACCATACTCTTAACCACCTGCGCGGCTGGACGACACCTACAGCCACTTATGCCGAAAATTTTAAACAATGTGATGCCCTTTTAAACACTGTCTGGTTTCGGCCGCCTTACGGGCGTATTAAAAAACAACAGATCAAGGCTTTAAATATACTAAAACCCGGGCTTAAAATTGTGATGTGGGATATTTTAAGCGGCGACTTTGATATCAATCTTAAACCCGAAGCCTGCCTTAAAGGCGTTTTAAAATATACCGGCAACGGTTCCATTGTTGTTTTTCATGATAGTTTGAAAGCTTACCCAAGGCTCGAATATGTTTTACCTCTGGCTATGGACTATTGGAGCAAACAGGGGTATGAGTTTAAATCGCTGTAAAGCATCCTGTTAAAACCACTTGCAACATTAACCGCATTTTGGCAAATTGCGTCCATGTTAACTACAAGACTTGCCACATTAACTGACATACCGCAACTGCAGGAATTGATTGCGCTTTCGGTAAGTAAATTAAGTATTGGCTATTACACGCCGCAACAAATAAAAAGCTCCATTAAATATATTTTTGGTATTGATACCCAATTGGTTATTGATGGCACCTATTATATTGCCGAAACTGATGGCGTAATAGTTGGCTGCGGCGGCTGGAGCAAACGCAATACGCTTTACGGTGGCGATCAGCATAAACCTACCGAAGATCCTTTGCTTGACCCTGAAACTGATGCAGCACGCATAAGGGCATTTTTTGTACATCCCGATTACGCCCGCCGCGGCATAGGCACACATATTATGAACGTTTGCGAAAATGCAGCGAAAGACAACGGCTTTACCAGTTTTGAATTAGGCGCTACCTTGCCCGGTGTGCCGCTATATAAAACCATGGCTTATACCGAACTTGAACGCATTGATGCCCACTTAAAAGATGGCGAAGTGCTGGGTATTGTGAAAATGCGGAAAGAAGCATAATGATGGAAACTAATATCCTGAGATTTCTAAACGGCGTTAGCCCTCTGTCTGAAAAGGACAACGATGACATCTTGAAAATTGTTAAAACAAAGCAATTAAAAAAAGGCGAACATTGGCTTGAAGAGGGAAAAGCAAATTACCGCATTGCTTTTATAGAAGAGGGTTATCTTCGCAAATACTATGTAAAGGACGGAAACGAAATTACAGATGCCTTTTATTTTGAAAACGATATTTGTGCCGACCTGCCATCCATAATCGGCAAAACCAAATCGGTAGCAAACTCGGTTGCAATGCAGGATACCGTGTTGACCGCGTTCTCATATGCTGAATTTAACCAGCTTTGCGAAAGATCGCCTGCGCTGGAACATTTGAACCGCACACTGGTAGAGATTACCTTCCTGCGTTTTTACGATAGGACGGCATCTTTCATCCTGAAAACCCCCAAAGAGCGGTATGATGACCTGGTAAAAGCTAAATCGCCCATTCTTCAAAAAGCAACGCAGTACCATATTTCATCCTACCTTGGGATAGGCCCCCAGCACCTGAGCAGACTCCGGGCAGAAAAATAATTTATTCGCAAATGCGAACGGGCCGCGGTTTTTCATTGGCTTCTTTTGTTTAAAAAGATAGCAATGAAAACATTACACAAAATAAGCATAAACGGTACCCAGCAGTGGGTTTTGGTAAAGGGCCAAAAAATCAACGCGCCTTTAATTATCCATGTACAGGCAGGCCCGGGTTTCCCGATGATACCGGAGGCCAAAACGATGGAAAAACTGCTCGGTCTGGAGCAAAACTACTTGGTTGCTTATTGGGATCAGCGCGGATGCGGCAAATCATTCAATAAAAACATCTCTCCCAAAACTATCAACCTTCAGCAAATGGCCGATGATCTGATCAGCTGCACCAGGCAACTGTTGGAGTTGTATCACCAGGAAAAGGCTATCCTGATAGGTTATTCCATTGGCGCGACTGTGGGGTTAATGGCTGCTGTTAAAAACAGTGGATTATTCAGCGAGTTATTTTTAGTTGGGATTGATATTGATTTACCCAGTGCCAATACCTATACACAAGAATTTATAGAGCAAACGGCGAGGGAGCGTAAAAACAGCAAATGGATGAAGCTGGCCGGCGAATTACGTGGTATGCCGATGCTGGAAACCAAGGCATTTCAAAAAAGAGCGCAACTGCTTACCGACATGGGCGGTATTAATACTAAAGCCATCTATCAACAGTTACTTTTTGCCACTGTTAAAAATATGCTATTCAGCAGGGAGTACAAATTCGCCGATATTCCCAAAACAATCAAAGGGATGGAGTTTTGCCAAAACGCGCTGCTGCCGGAGTTTGATGGGCTTGACCTGTTTAAGCATATTGAAAAAGTAGGGGTGCCGGTGCACTTTATCCAGGGTAAAAAGGATGCCGTGGCGCCTTACCAAATTACGGTTGATTACTTTAATTATCTACAGGCGCCGGCTAAGTCGTTCACTAGTTTTGAGGAATCGGCGCATATGCCGCAGTACGAGGAGCCTGGAAAATTTGCAGGTTTGATCAAGGAGAAATTAGCCGGTAGGGATTAGGGTTGGTTTATCGTGGCTAAATAATGCTAAATCGAGAGTAAAAGTAAAGGGTTCGTGTAAATTTATTGTATCAGCTTACTTGCTTTTTGTAGAATGTTTGCATGTCGGTCATTTGTCACCAAAAACAAAAAACTTGTTATATTTAGACTATCCATTTATAGATAACAATGTCTCCAATTATTACACAAGAATTTATAGAAGATTTTATCAAAAACACTAAAATTCCTTTTTTTGCCACGCAACCTAAACTTTGCATTCCTATTATTATCAGATTATGTAAAAAGATGTCTAATGGGATTAAATTTGATGATATCAAAGTGTATGATGATCTGATAATTGATGGTCATCACAGGTATTTAAGTTCGCTAATAGTGAATTATGAAATTGGTAGGGTACTTAGTCATAAAACTTCAGCTACTCAATCAATAGAATGGGCTTCAGTAGAATTTGATGAAAATGATTGGGATACTCCTTCGAAAATATCTTATCTTAATGAGCAGGACGCAAAATACAATCAGATGGATGTAGAATTTGTAAACCGGATAACTTTAGGATGAAAAATTAGCTCTACATTTGTATCATGTTGATATTGTTAGACATAGATGGTGTGATGTTACCTGCAAATTCCTGGAGTAAGCCGGAGATACTTGAGGATGGGTTCCCTATGTTTAATTCACGATCAGTAAGGGCTCTTCATAAAATCCTTGCTGAAACGAATGCCTCCCTTTTGCTAACTACCTCGCATAAAGGTAAATATACAGCAACTCAATGGCGCAATATTTTTAAGGTAAGAGGCATTGATGCGGGGAAGATCGATCGTTTACCGAGCAATAGTTTAGAATATAGCCGTAAAGACGAAATTTTAGATTGGTACAGAACAAAACATGTTCCCGATGAGGATTTTGTAATACTGGATGATGATAAAAAATTGAATGACTTGCCGATTGACATCAAAAATAATTTGGTGCTTACAAGCGCTTCGGTCGGTCTTACTGATGAACTTGCTGACAATGCGATCTCGATACTCAAAAGGAAGCAACCTCACTATTCTAATTGAAATCATAGGAATAACCTCACACAAACTGCAAATGATCCGGATTAGGTATTAGGTTTAAAATGGCGTGAAAGTTCTCATTATACCGACCCTTATCCAGCATGTAATAAAACGCGCCTTTTTTCGAGTTCAGCTTATCCTTTTCTTTTTGTTTGATTAACAAGCCGGTCGATAATATTTTGCGGCTGAAGTTCCGCTTATCAAAAACACTGTCGTAAATACCTTCGTACAGGCTTTGCAATTGTGGTATAGTAAATTTTTCGGGCAGCAGTTCAAACAGGATAGGATGCAGCGCGGCTTTATACCTTAATTTTTTGCGGGCCAGGTCAACCATCTCGTTATGATCGAATATCAGTGAAGGTACCTGGTCGAGATGGAACCACTCGGCGTGGTATTCGTGGCTGATCTGCTGTTCGTATTTGTGAATATCGATCAATGCAAAATAAGCAAAGCTCACCACACGCTCATAAGGGTCGCGTTTAACTTCACCAAAAGCCTGTAACTGTTCGAGATAAACGCCTTCAAGCCCGGTTAGTTTTTTTAGGATATTATTGGCAGCCATGTTCAGGCTTTCTTCCGGCTGAACGAAGCCGCCCATCAGGCTCCATTTGTTCTTTTCAGGTTCAATGGCGCGCTGTATCAACAACAATTTTAAATTTTCGCCATCAAAACCAAAGATGATACAATCAACGGCTATCAGCATACGTGTTTGATGGGTGTACTTGCTCATTTTTCAGGTAATCAGTGGGCTAAAAATAGTAAATAAATGTAAAAATGTAATGTTTAGGTTTTTTGCCGGCGCAAATTCAACATTAAATATACAAAATAATTAATTGTTAAACCGACGTTTATTTAAAATCTTTATATCTTAGTTTCCTGAAAGTCCGCCAATACTTTCAGCAATTAAACCAATACACTTTATGAAAAGATCCTTTCTGCTGCTCATCATCCTGTCATCCTTATATTACCGGGGCTATAGCCAGTCGGACGTTAAACTGTCTATCACTGCCGATGATTCCAAACTAACCATCAGCAGGCATATTTACGGCCAATTTTCCGAACACCTGGGCCGCTGTATCTATGGCGGATATTGGGTTGACCCGAGCTTGCCTGTCGCGAAGAAAGATCGTATCCGGCTTGATATTGTAGAGGCTTTAAAGAAAATAAAAATACCCAACCTGCGCTGGCCAGGCGGTTGCTTTGCCGACGAATACCACTGGCGCGATGGTATCGGTCTGCGCGACCAACGCCCGAAAATGGTGAACACCAATTGGGGCGGCGTAAGCGAAGACAACAGCTTCGGCACCCACGAGTTTTTAGAACTGTGCAGCCTGTTACATACTGAGCCTTACATTGCCGGCAACATGGGCAGCGGCACGGTTGAAGAAATGGCCAAATGGGTGGAATATTTAAACTGCGGCGCCGAAACCACTATAACCAATATGCGTAAAGCGAACGGCCATCCCGAGCCGTTTAAAGTTACATTTTGGGGCGTGGGTAACGAGAGCTGGGGCTGTGGCGGTAATATGACGCCCGAATTTTACAGCGACAATTACAAACGCTATGCAACCTACGCCCGCGATTACCCAGGAACACCGTTAAAACGGATAGCCAGCGGATCGAACGGGAAAGATTACAACTGGACGGAAGTATGCATGAAAAATATTGGTACCCGTATGTGGGGCCTTACCCTGCACTGGTATACTTTGCCAACCGGTAACTGGAACAAAAAAGGTTCGGCGACGGATTTTGACGAGGCGCAATATTTTAATACCATGAAGAACTGCCTTGAAATGGATGCTATCGTAACCAAGCATTCTGCGATAATGGATAAGTACGACCCGGCTAAAAAGGTAGCTTTGGTGGTTGACGAATGGGGCATCTGGACCGACCCTGAACCGGGTAATCACGGGGTATTGTACCAGCAAAACAGCTTGCGCGATGCCTTGATTGCCGCCAGCACTTTAAATATATTTAACAACCATTGTGAACGTGTAAAAATGGCTAACCTGGCGCAAACCGTAAACGTATTGCAGGCACTGATATTAACTGATAAGGAAAAGATGCTGCTCACGCCGACCTATCATGTGTTTGATCTGTACAAAGTGCACCAGGATGCCAAATACCTACCAATCAAATTTGAGTCGCCTGATTATGAAGTTGGCGGCAATAAAATACCAGCGTTGAATGTCTCGGCATCTATCGATAGCAACAAGGCTATTCACATTTCGCTGGTTAACCTGGATAATAACAAGAGCATCAATATCCGTACAGCTTTGGCAGGACTGAATTGGAAGACCGTTACCGGCCAGATATTAACTTCGGGTAAGGTTACCGATATCGATACCTTTGAAAATCCCGGCAAGGTAAAAATTGCTGCTTTTGCCGGCGCTAAAAAAGAAGGCGACGAATTGGTAGCGAGTCTGCCCGCCCACTCGGTTGTGATGCTTGAACTAAAAAACTAAAAAATTAAACCAATTATAATCATGAAACCATCATGAGCTACAAATCAAAAAAACAAAATCAATATAGTTCATGATAGCTTCATTTCCACTAAAAACAAATTAAATATAATGAAAAAAAGAATAATTTTGGCCAATCTAACGGGCTTATTAATTGTGGGCTCGATACTTACATCGTGTACCATGAACAAACCAACGAGCGAAACAGTTAAAGCCGGTATTACCAAACAAGCCTGGGATAAAGTTGACAGCCAAAGTGTTGACCTGTATACCCTGACCAATAAAAACGGGACGGAAGTAAAAATATCCAATTACGGCGGCAAAGTAACATCGTGGATAACACCTGATAAAAATGGTAAAAAGGCCAGCATCGTTTTAGGTTTCGACAGCGCCAAAAAATATACGCCTGCCGTACCTTACTTCGGTGCGCTGATTGGCCGTTATGGCAACCGCATAGCCAAAGGCAAGTTTACCCTGGATGGCAAAACTTATACTTTAGCCACTAACGACCATACCAATCATTTACACGGCGGCAACAAAGGCTTTGATAAAGTGATCTGGACTGCAGAACCTGTAATAGATTCGATTCCGGCTTTAACGCTGACTTACTTAAGTAAAGATGGTGAAGAAGGTTACCCCGGCAATTTAAAAGTAACGGTTAAATATACCTTGACCGATGCTGATGAATTGAAAATTGAATACACCGCAACCACTGATAAAGCTACTCCGTTAAATTTAACCAACCACAGTTATTTTAACCTGAGCGGAGACCCAAGTAATACAATTTTAGACGAAGAAGTGCAGATCAACGCAGACCGTTACACCCCGGTTGATGCAGGCTTGATCCCTACAGGTGAATTGAAAGCCGTTAAAGGAACGCCTTTCGATTTTACAAAACCTGTAAAAATTGGCGCGCACATTAACGAGGTTCCGGGCAAACCTGTTGGTTACGATCATAACTTTGTATTGAACAACAGCGACACTACATTGCACCAGGCTGCTATTGTTTACGACCCAACAAGCGGCCGTCAGTTAGAAGTAAACACTACCCAACCTGCCATCCAGTTTTACACCGGTAACTTTTTAGACGGCACCCTGAAAACAGATGATGGCAAGCCAATTAACCAGCACACGGCTTTGTGCTTAGAAACTCAACATTATCCTGATTCGCCGAATCAGCCGGCATTCCCGAGCACGATATTAAAGCCGGGTGAAACTTTCCACAGTTTAACAATATATAAGGTTAGTATCAGGAAGTAAGTACTAATAACAGTATAAATTTAATGGCGCATCTTAAAAATAGGATGCGCCATTTTTATATCTTTATGAATATGAAAATAGGTTTACTTATTCTTGTTTTTATTGTTGGTTTAAGCTCGGTGAGTGTTGCACAGGTATTGGTAGATCATAGTAAATTTATAGTTAAGAGCCAACTGAAGCATGGCTTCGGAAAAACAAGACCTACCACTTACGAAACTGATACCAGTTACCTTTTTCAATTGCGCGACAGCACTAAGCGCCCTTTGGATATTTATTGCAGTTTCGACAAATCAGGCAACTGTAAATTTCAAAAAACGAGTTTCGATTGTGATTCGTGCTACTATAAGTTTTTTAAGGAAACGCTGGAGATCAAAAAATTTGAATGGAAGCAAATCGGGATGGGCCGTTACCTTTCAAAATACAGCAGGCGTTTGCTGTTAGTAGGTGATGATGAAAAGCATTATTATACGTTAACACTGCTGGATATGAAAGAAGAGGATTACGAGAAACTGCTGGACAAAAGTAAATCGAAATAACTAAGAAAAGATGGACTATACCGAAATATTGGCGTTTGCAAAAAGTAGGTTGGGGGCAGAATTCAATTATGTAGTCCAAGAAATAGAATTACGTGTTAGAAGCGGATCAACTGGTAGTGAGATAGGTTCATTAGTCGGAGGTTATCTGAAAATCTTGAGAGATCAGAGTCATCCTGCATATTTAACATTAAAAGCCGAACTGGATTTCTATCTGTCTCAATTTAAATTTAATAGATAACAGTTTCCTCCTAACAGAGGTTGTCTATGATAAAGAGTTCGATATTCAACATTCATTATTCGGTATTCATTATTTTAATCTTTAATTCTTCCTCTTTATTCCTTTATCCGACCAACTACTCCGGCACTTCCAGACTAATATAATCATACATAATATTGGCGGTGCGGTTGCCGGAAGGGCCCTGTATCAGCGTAATGGTATTATCGCCGGTTTTGAGTTTCGATACCGGGATACTCAATACGTAGGTACTGTATTTAGCATGTATCCCTTGTCGCACCAGCTCGTTATTATTGTCATTTGGGGTAGGGGCAAAGCTATCAAAGGGTTTGGTGTCATCGTTAATATAAGTATCCAGATGTGAACGGTGCGCGCCGGCAAAGGCAAATGTCAAGGTCGCATTGCCGCTTGCCGGAACTTTATCCAGTTTGAAATTTATCTTCCACGGCCAGGCTACAAACTTACCATCGCCGGTAAGGTACGAGCTTTGTACGTAGTTCCAATCCCTGCGCCAGTCGCTTTTGCCAACGGTGTACACAATAGGGTTGGGCAGGGCCTTGCTGTAGGTTTCCCACATAAACGAGTTCCAGTATTGATCGCCGAACATAAACTCTTTAGCGGTACGGTCGGGTATGCCGATTTCCCAAACCAATTTGCCTTTATTGCGTGGGATGTTCCATCGCAGGTCGCCAAGTTTAATAGTTGTACCTGCCTTTACGGTGATGTTATCCTGGGTGTATTCACCTACGGAGCCGGTAACATAGGCATGCAAAGTATAAGTTCCCGGACGGATACTCGGGATGATAAATTTACCATCGACGCCGGCCTTAATCCAGTATTGGTAATGTTTCGAGTCCTTTTCCCAATCAATACCCGGCACTGTTAAACCAACCCAGGCACCACCGCCTTTTACGCTGGGTTTATACGGATCGTTCACGATAAATTTACCCGATGCTTTGCCCCGCGCACCAACCAGCGGATAATCTGGCGTATTGGTGAGCCAAACGTAGGGCCATTTGGTTTTTTCTTCAGCTACCTTCTTCTTAGCATCTGCCCACATGGCGCTTACATCCTTTCCGCTGTTCAGATAAAGTAAATATGGCCCGAATATTTTACTCCATTTTTCGCCGGCCTCAATAGAGGTGCCGCTACCGGCATAATGGTCGCGGCCAAAATGCAGGTGGTTTATTCCTGCAGCGGCATTAAGGTCGGCCTGGGTAGGGCCATCGTTAAAAAAATCGTACCCGCCTAAAACTATCCAACCGCCAATATGATATTTACTGCTGGTGTGGCCGTAGGTACCCACATCATAATATTCAACACTGTAACTGTATTTACACTCATATTTCCCGGCCTTTACCCCGGTGGTCATCTTCATAGATTCGGGTATGGTGGTTTTCTCCGCATGCGCATAATCGTAGGCGTTGGGCATATCCATGTTTCGCAGCGAGTCCACAACAATATGGTCAAAAACATCATCGTAAAGCTTCCATACATAGCGCCACTCACCCATGCCTGTTTTAGGGTAGGATGCCGGGTGATTCAATATAGCGTATCCATAAATGCCTGATGTGCCTTTCCCGATCACATAATGTACCTCTATATCCAATGCCTGGTGCCGCAAATTTGGCCGCCAAACACTCTTAAAAGCAACGTCTATCAGCTGATCATTTTGCGTTTTTACCGATACCTCGCACAAATTCGGCTGACTGTAATCGGCCTTGCCGTCCATACTATAATAGCCATCTTTTAACACCTCGATACCTTTGTACCGGTACGAAGTGATATGCGCATTCAGTTTAGTAATCTTTGCGGATACAATGCCGTTATCAAGTGTGATGTAATTGCCGTGATCTTCGTAAACGGGTGCTTTGGCTGCATTGGTTTGTGCGTGTGTAAAAACAGGCGCAATTACGAGCATTGTTAAAGCGACAAAAAACAATTTGATTTTGGTCATGATGGGTAGGTTGGTAATTGGTAAGTCCAAGATACCCAAAATCTGTAATTGTCAGTATAACAATTTTACTACGATTGATCGATGGTATCGATAAGCATATCCAACACCTTTTGCAGCGATGCCAGCACCTCCGGATTTGTAATGGTACCATCGCTGTTCACTTTGGTGCGAATAAAAGAGATAAGTAGTGTAGCATCTTCGGATAGCTTGGCTGATATCGCACCTAATGTTAACTGAAGAGATGCATGTGCATATTGCCCAGAGCTTGAAGCCGTAATCAGCGCTGTAGGTTTATCTACAAATTCGCCGGATGATACCGTCCAGTCGAGCGCGTTTTTTAAAGCGCCGGGTACGCCAAAGGCATATTCGGGTGTGCAGATCAATACGCCAGCGGCGGCAGCCAGTTGTTTGCGAAGATCCGATACGGATGCAGGCGTATTATCTGCATCCAGTTCAGGGTTAAAATGTGGCAGATCTGCCAGGCCGGTGTATTCGGTAACCGATACATTTTCCGGAGCCATCCCGGCAAGGGTATTGATAATGATGGAGTTTGACGAGCCTTTGCGCAAACTGCCCGATATGGCTAATATGCTGATGGTGTTTTTCATGACATTGATACCCAAAGTAAATAAATATTGAGCTCGTCATTGTAAAATTAGGGTAACTTTGTGTTTTATATCCACATAGTATTATGCAGTTTAAGTTAGGCGATTTTGTGCGTTTTGTTGATGAGCGGCGCGAAGGTTATATTACCCGTATTATTGACGACGAGATGATTGGCGTTACCAGCGACGATGATTTTGAGATCTCGGTTTTGGCGAGTAAAGTTACTACGGTGCACGGTCATAAATCAACCGCGGTTGAGAGTCAGGCTTTTGAAGAAACGCGTGCTGTCGGTGGCGAGTTTAATACCAAAGGTGTTTACCTGGCTGTTACCAGCGATCAGCGTATTGCTTCGGTAGTACATTTTCACTTAGTTAATGAAACTTCGTATCAGCTACTACTTACACTTACTACCGAAAAACTGCATAAGTTTAAAGGAGAGTACGCGGGCATTATTGCGCCAAAAAGTACGGCTAAAGTTTTTTCGGCGCCTTTGCAGGATATCCAACTGTGGCCGAAATTTCATTTCCAGGCTTTGTTTTATACCTCGCAAAATATTGCTCTTGCCGAACCTTTGGTTTATAAAGAAAACTTTAAGGCTAAAGATTTTGCCGGGAGCAAAAAGCAAGTGCCATTATTAAAAGAGCAGGCTTGGCTGATACAGCTGGATGAACCCGAAATGGTAATTGATGCCGAAAAATTAAAAGAAAGTTTTTTTAAGCCTGCTGAAGAAAAGCGTGAAATAGAAAAACCTGTTGCCGAAGTTGATCTGCATATTGAAAAACTGCGCGACGATCACCAGTTTTTGGGCAATGCCGAAATACTGAATATCCAGTTGGATGCATTTAAAAAAGCTTTGGATGCCGCGGTGGTACACAAACTGCCATCGGTAGTTTTTATACATGGCGTAGGTAACGGTACGCTAAAAAACGAGCTGCATAAAATTGCCGGCAAGCACCAGCATGTACAAACCTTTATGGATGCCCGTAAAGAGAAATTTGGTTACGGCGCTACCAAGCTAATATTAAAGTAGAGGATCAATAAACAGGCTTTTTAGACTTGTTGTACTGTATAAATACCCGATACCATTTTGGTATAAATAATAAATTAATGCATTAGTGCTTGTATTTCAAATCTTTTTTGTTTAGATTTATTTAATTATTGATGTACGTAGCATTGTTTTCTTAGCCAGATTTCGGCTTATAAACCTTTACATTCTGATTAATAATTCGTTACCATCCGAAGCCTGTACCGTTATTGTTGCCGATCCACTTTACGTCAGTTAAATTTTTAATAATGAATGTTATCCGATCAGTTTTTGTTGCTACCGGAAGCTATATTCCGGAAGTTGTTGTTAATAATTGCGATTTTCGCGGACATCGTTTTTTTGAAAAGGACGGCGTCCCGATAGAAAAAGATAATGATACCATTATTGAGAAGTTTCGCGAGATAACCGGTATTTCGGCGCGGCGCATTGTGCAGCCTCAGCAAAAAGCATCGGATATTGGCTTAATAGCCGCCCAAAATGCCCTCGCAAGCTCAGGTATCGATCCCGAAACTATCGACTATATTATTGTTGCCCATAATTTTGGCGACATGACCTGCGGTACCAACCGTACCGATATGGTACCCACGCTGGCTGCGCGCATAAAACATAAGCTCGGCATTGTCAATCCTGATTGTGTGGCTTATGATGTGCCGTTCGGCTGCCCGGGCTGGGTGCAAGGCGTTATCCAGGCTGATTATTATATTCGATCGGGCGATGCTAAGCGCTGCCTGGTAATTGGCGCCGAAACTTTATCGCGCGTAAGCGACAGGTATGACCGCGACTCGATGATCTACAGCGATGGTGCCGGAGCGGTAATTTTGGAAGCCTCGGAAAATGGACAACAAGGTATACTGGCACACAAAACACAATCGCATACCATCGAGCATGCAATGCTGCTGGCCATGCATCCGTCAAGCAACCCAAATGCGGAAGATGCGAGCAACCTATACCTCAAAATGAACGGGCGAAAATTATACGAGTTTGCTTTAACACAGGTGCCTTTGGTTATTAAGTCAGCCCTGGATAAAGCCGGTGTAAACCTTTCGGAGATAAAAAAGGTACTGATTCATCAAGCTAATGATAAAATGGATGCCGCTATTTTAAGCCGGCTGTTCAAGTTATACGGACTGGAGAATGATGATACCACTTTAATGCCTATGACTATTTCGTGGCTGGGTAATAGTTCGGTGGCTACGGTACCTACACTTTTGGACCTGATAATGAAGGGTAAAATGGAGGATCAGCATATTAATAAAGGCGATAATGTTGTTATTGCATCGGTAGGTGCAGGCATGAACATTAATGCCATTATTTACAGGTTTTAAGAGGGCCGGCAAAATGTTTTTACATTAAAACTATTGTTTATCAAAATATTAACCATACCTTGCGCGCTTATTAAAAATAAAATACAATACAATGCAAAGTGGAACAGTAAAATTCTTCAATGAAACTAAAGGTTTTGGATTCATCGTACCTTCAAACGGCGATGCCGAAA
>Ga0207098_10147_pt1 | contig 23293 bp, 14 predicted proteins | sample Alteio_BWMinHeat_84_FD_153548 | JGI IMG/M metagenome (GOLD analysis project Ga0207098, IMG submission 153548) | Enriched cells from forest soil in Barre Woods Harvard Forest LTER site, Petersham, Massachusetts, United States -... | ecosystem: Environmental > Terrestrial > Soil > Temperate forest >...
GGCACTTCCATCAAGACTTGCCGAGGTGGTATATTTCCAAATGTTTAGTTTGTAGTCGGCAAGTTTCTTTTCTATACGCTGAGCTTCTTTATCCTGATCAGCCGGATCTTTCATATAATCTTTGATCCTGCGGCCAAGCGGGTTTGATTCTTCAACAATTTTAGCATTAAACTGTCTTTGTAAAAACATGTCGTCCATGCTTACATCGTAAAGATTTTTGTCCGGGTCGGATACATCCATAGTAGCAAATACCAGGCGGCATTGTTTGTATCTAAACCAGCATACCGGTTGTGTGCCTACCGTATCACCGTTAGTTAAAGTTATTCTCACCAGTGGTGCAACACCAATTATCCTGGTTTGAACCCTTGATAAACGCTTATCAAAGTATACGTCTTCTTTAATACGATATCCAACAACTTTATCGGGTGAAAAGTCATTTAGTTTTTTAATACTGCCGATTTTGTTACCGTCCTTATCTAACTGGTCAACAAGCGCAGTATCTCTCATGCGCCCCATTAACATGTCATACGTAATCGGTACGGTAAAAGAGTCGCCTCCCGGGTTTTCAGGGATACCGCCGGTTGCGTCATAAGGGGTAATAATACCATCTTTTACACCTTTTAACAATGCCTCTATAAGCGTAGAACCAGGAGTATTGAATTTTTGATTCCTCGGATCTTTTAAATCAATATCTCTCCAGTAACGGTGATAAAATTTAATGTTGTTAGGGTTTGGATCAGGTATTGGGAAAGGCCTGGCTTTAACCATAACTTCACTTTTCATATAACCGTCGTCAGAGTCAGGAACAGAAACCACCTTAGCCATCGTGGTAGATGTGTTCTGAATTACAAGGGTTGAAGTATCCTTTTTTGCAAGAATAGCAGATGTATCCGGCTTAGGCTTAACAACTCTGGTAGTCCTTCTAACGGGTTTTTTCGTCGTCTTTTTCTTTTTGCTTTGCGCATACAGCGATACACTGCCCGCAAGTATGATTAACAAAACAAGTATTATGCTCTTTTTCATAGTTCTTTCAATTTCTAAATCCTCGTTTTAAGAGTTACTGTCGTAAATTAATTAGTAGATGCTGTTAATTTCGGCGTTTTTTTGCTGCTCTTTTTAGGCGGCTTTATCATAGAGCGTGTTCTTACCTGATCGGTTAACAAATCTGGTGCAAGCATTACGCATCTAAATCCAATATAAGAGTGTGAAACCCCTTGTGTTTCATAATTACGGGTAGCTGTATTTAAATCACCTGCATTATCCTTCCACGATCCGCCTCGTACAACTTTTCGTTTCATTACATCAACATCATTATCCGGTGCATCAAACAACAGTACAGGGTTCAAATCATCTACAAATTCGCGTGCCGATGGGCTATAAGCATCTAAGGTCCACTCTGCAACGTTACCTTCCATATTATATATCCCAAACTGGTTTGGAGCATACGATTTTACTGGCAATGTATAAGTCGCACCATCTTTTGTATAGTTACCTTCGCCTTGTTTAAAGTTGGCTATAGGCAGGTTTTTCTTACTCTTTTTATTCACGTATGATGGTACTACATTTATTGTTGTAACTGCTGCAACATTACCTACTACAGTTTCCGAATTGTTTTCCCCACCTGAGGCAGCATATTCCCATTGTGCCTCGGTTGGTAAATTAAAGCGTAAACCAAAGTCTTTCAAATTTTCATCCTGCGATCCTGGTATAATACTTCTCCAGTTTGCATATGCCCTTGCTTGTTTCCAGTTTACCCCTACAACAGGATAGCTGTCAAAAGCTTTATTTGTAAAATAGTTGTTTACGTAAATATCCGACTGAGAGTTCGGAAAATCTTCTGCCCAAACATTATTATCAGGCATTACCTTAATTGTATCGGTTACGCTTTTACCATCGTTAGGTCCCCCGGCTTGTACATGCACATATGTAAACTTAACCAAATCCCTGTTCAGGATACGTTTACCGCCCGATTGTAGTACCAAACCGGTAAGTTTTGATGATATATTACCATCAGTGCTCAGCCAAAGCGGTACTTTACTGTTGATATTTATTCTGCTCCAGTTAATCCGGTGAACGGTAGAGTCTTTACCACCCTTGCCACCGGTTTTGCTTTTAACTTTGGCATCGTAAAAATATTTCGGATCTTTTATAAAATCAGTCACAGCAATCGAATCGGCTACCCAGTCAACAAATCTGCGGTATTGTTTATTGCTCACTTCTGTAGCGTCAATAAAAAACGCAGTTAAGCTAACTCTTCTTTGCGATAACGAATCAATAGCTGTCGAATCTTTAATTGAAGATTTTTCATATATCTCTCCCGCAGGGACATATACCATTCCCGGCGGCGCTGTAATAGTTTTACCCCTAAAAGGTCTTACCTCTCTCGGCACCTCGTACATTTTTGTACTCTTACATGCACAAAACAATGCAGATGCGGCCACTATGGCTATTTTGGTATATTTCACACTCATACTGATTTTAAAAAATTATTTATTTATAAGGGTCCTTTTTTAGAAAAATTTTTGCTTAAAACTTATACTTTATACTTAGCGAAACCAAAGCATATGCTCCGTTTGCTACTTTAGCGTTAGGCTCGTAACCATCAAATATTTTACTGTTTACAAAATTATACTCAAAATTCGGGTTGAGTTCCAGTTTATCTAAGCCTAACACCCCGGGCAGATCAATATTTGTACCAAAGTTTACAGGGATATTCATAAACGTTCCGGTACGCTCGTTTGAAAACTGAGTTTTGGTTGCTAATACCATTGCGCCTTCTGCCGGCGGTACAACCAATCCGTCCGAACGATTTGTAAGTACTACGCTGGAATATATTGCACCCACCCCTACACCTAAGTATATTCTTTTTAACGCATCCGTAAAGCCGTTTTTTGAGTTAAAATCAGAAACCTGGCCAACTGCTATTTTAATATTAAAATTTCCGGCCGTATAAGTATTGGTTGATTGCAGATAAGCGTAGTGCTTTTTATTGTCAATACCAACCAACTGCCCATACTCGGCTTCTACACCTAAACTGAAATAAGGATTAACATTGTAATCAAGTGTAAGTACGGCAGCAGGCTTTATCGGCTGTTCGCCCCAATAGGTTTGTAACGATGCGGCCCCGGCACCCACACCAAACCTGAATCCTCTTTGATTGATACCGTAGGTATAGTCAATTTGGCTGTAAGCAGGCAATGCGCTGAATATACCGGCTGATATAAGCAGGAAAACGGATAATAAGTATGCTTTATGCTTCAAAATTGTAATTGTATTTATTTTCATACTGTAGTAGGTTTCAATTTGTAAAAATAACAAAATTTTAATAAATACAAACTATTCGGGCTTTTAGTAACCAAAATAAAATTTTAAAACCGTTTTCGTGTAAACAATTTAACAGAAATGCCAATTATATATATTTATGATATTTTTATTTTTTCTATTTTAATTGCAAATGACTTTAAATTAATAATTATTAATACAAAAATTATAGTTTAAATTAAAAATGTTGATTTTAAATAGCGATAGTAAAAAGTGATCCGTAATTCACAATTTTCACAATATAATTCGGATTAAAATCATGGAGAAAATCTTAACAAAACCTTAAAAATAAATTTATACCTCTGTCATAAAAGTGAAACCTCGTGAAGAGAAAGTTTTGTGTATTTGGCAGTTTACTTTTCGTCGATACTGTGGACGGGTATAATATTTTACTATAGTTAATAATATATCGAAGCTTTATCAGCTAAGAAGTGGGTTATTCAATTATATAGTGCGCAGCCAAAATTCTGTTAAAATAGCAGCCATTATTTTTAAGCAACAAAGCCCGGATGCATCCGGGTGGTTACGTTAGGCATTTTAGTGCGCTGATATACAATTAATAGCAATTATTATTGTCAGATTGTTGTAGAAAAACGCCTGTAAGGAAGCTTTTTTTATATCTTTACAAACCGCAGACTATTATTCATATTAAAGCGTTAAATAAATAGATTTTAGCACCATCCTGATTTAATATTATCCGCGCACCCCCTTAATTAAAAACCGAATGTCATTTTTAGACCATGTTCTACAACCTCCTTCATACGGATGGAAACACGAAAACGGCGATTTAGTAAAGCCAACCCCAAAACAGATCTTCTCTGAGTTTTTTGCAAGATTAAATGTATTTAAAGACCGAAAAAACTGGCTGGCATTTTTCAGCTGGCTAAAGGTATTATGCCTGGTCCCGTTTTTTTTATTATTCCTGTTCAAGTTTTTTAGTTTGTGGATGCTTTTGGCCGCTTTTGTATACAGTATGATTATTATGGGCACACATGGCACCATTTGGTATCACCGCTACTGTACGCATGGCGCTTATAAGTTTAAAAATAACTTCTGGCGTTTTTTTACCCAGAATTTAACACTTAAAATTATTCCCGAAGAAATTTATGTGATATCGCACCATGTGCATCATGCCAAATCTGATCAGCCCGGCGATCCGTATAACGCGCAAGGCGGTTTTTTATATTGCTTTTTAGCCGATGTTAATCACCAGCCTATCTCAACAAGTTTAAGCCAGGCCGATTACAGTCGCATAAATAATCTGATGAAACATACGGGTGTTAAACCTAATACCTATGCCCAGTATCAAAAATGGGGCTCAATTGTTAATCCGTATTCGGCCGTTATTTATTGGATAGTTAACTGGAGCCTCTGGTATTTAGCATTTTATTTAATGGGTGGCCACGCGCTTGCCTGCACCTTGTTTGGCGCCGCCGGATTTTGGGCCGTTGGTGTACGCACATTTAATTACGACGGGCATGGCCAGGGTGATGATAAACGCAGAGAAGGAACTGATTATAGCCGTAACGATAGGTCAATAAATCAGCTATGGCCAGGATATGTAGCCGGCGAATGGCACAATAACCACCACCTTTATCCTAAAAGTGCCCGCTCTGGTTTTATGCGACACCAGGTTGATTTTGCCTGGTGCTACATTAAATTTTTGAGCATGATAGGAGCGGTAACTTCTTACCGCGACTCGAAAAAGGATTTTTTAGAACACTATCATAACCCATACCTCGCAAATAAAAAATCAGGTGTAACCGAGCTCGAACCGGTTAAAGTTCCGGTGAGGTAACCATCTTAAATAAATTAGCATTGGTTAATAGCTGCTCTGCGAGCCATATTACGACTGCTGGATTTTAATCCTGCGTCTCAAAAATGTTAAAAACTGTTAAACATTGCCGGCTATGGGCTTTTAAGTTTTTTTGATGTTAACTTTGGTATTTAATAAATTAATATTGATTACTTGAAACGTAATGGTTTGCTAATTGTATTCATATTCGGATACTTTATTTTTTAGCATATCTTTGCAGTTAACTATGAGGCGTTCCGCGTCGGAACACCGTTTAATGTTAATTAATTATTTAAGAAAATTGTTATGTTAAGTTCAACGTTATTATTTCTAAGTGGTCAGGATACTGTTGTAATTTTGCTTGTTGCCCTGGTATTATTCGGTGGTAAAAAACTTCCGGAGCTGGCACGTGGGTTGGGTCAGGGTATCCGTGAGTTTAAGGATGCGTCAGAAGGCGTAAAAAGAGACATTCAGGATCAGATCAATAAAGAAACCGCAAAAGCAGAAACACCTGCACCGCCTGCGCCTGTACAAAATACAACCCTGGTGCCCGATCATTCAACGCCAATTGTTAATACTCCCGGTACACCGGTAAATGACACTGCTTTAACACCCGATCATTCAGCCCCCGTAACCGAAGCTCCTAAAACAGAGCACCCGCGCGAAACGCCTTTATCATAACCAAATTATACCATATAAACCTCACAATGATATTTTTTATTTCTTAAAGAGCTATGCAATACAACAGGATCAATAATCTTTTGGGCTGGCTTTGCTTTGCAATAGCGGCAACTACCTATATTTTAACCTTAGAACCATCGGTAAGCTTTTGGGATTGCGGCGAATTTATTTCGTGCGCATTTAAACTGCAGATTTCGCATCAGCCGGGTTACCCATTGTTTACCATGATATGCAAGGCATTTTCGCTGCTATCATTTGGTAATAACGCTAAAGTACCTTTCTTCACTAATTTGGGTACTGCTATGTCAAGCTCAGCTACGGTAATGTTTTTGTTCTGGACCATTACCGCATTAGCTAAAAAGTTGATGGCAAAAAGCACCGAACAGCTCGATCAATCGCGCACGATATTAATTATGGGTGCAGGTTTGGTAGGGGCGTTGGCTTTTGCCTGGTCAGATACCTTTTGGTTCTCGGCAGTCGAAACTATTGTTTGGTCTACTTCATCATTATGTACGGCAGTTGTTTTTTGGGGAATATTAAAGTGGGATGCACATGCCGACGAACCTAATGCCGATCGCTGGATAGTATTTATAGCCTATGTAATGGGTTTATCAATCGGTATACACCTGCTTAACCTGGTAACCATACCGGCTATAGCCCTGGTATACTATTTCCGCCGTTATAAAACCATTACCGTAAGTAAAACTATTATTGCTATACTGGCCGGTGTGGGTGTTTTATTAGTTGTTATGTTTGGTATTATACAGTATACCGTAAAATTTGCAGGGTTTTTCGACCTGTTTTTTGTTAACTCATTAAACATGGGTTTTGGTGACGGCGCTCTTTTTGCCATACTCATATTGGTTGCCATATTAGTCTTCGGCATTATTTACAGTATCCGTAAAAATAAGCCGGTTTTGAACCTGGTGTTTTTATGCCTCACTTTTATTTATTTTGGATATAGCTCTTTCGCCATGATCATCATCAGGGCAAAAGCAGATCCGAACCTCAACAATACCGACCCGAATAATGCCATTACTATGCAGAGCTACCTCAACCGCGATCAGTACGGTGAGCGCCCATTGGTTTATGGCCAGTATTTCGATTCGAAACCAATTGATCAAACTGAAGGCAGCACCATCTACCGTAAAGGCAAAACCAGGTATGAGGAAGCCGGTAAAAAATCGAATTACGTTTACGATCGTAACACCTTGATGCCAAGGATGTATGATTCGGAAAGCGATCACCCCCAGTTTTATAAAGATTGGATGCATTTAGGAGAAGGCCAAAGCCCGACTTTTGCCGATAACTTAGGCTTTATGTTTAGCTGGCAGATTAACCAGATGTACATCAGGTACTTTTTGTGGAATTTTGTTGGCCGTTATAACGATATGGATGGCCAAAGTAACCAGGGCCTCGATGGGCAGGTAACATCAGGCATTCTTGACGGAAGCAAACATTTGCCTAAAAGCATACTCAACAGCAATACTTACACCCCGTTATTTGCGCTGCCGTTAATTTTAGGGTTATTAGGTGCAGTATATCACTTTGGCCGCAACCGCAGGTATGCGCTGGTAGTACTTTTGTTATTCTTTTTTACTGGCTTAGCTATTATATTATATGTAAACCAGCCGCCTTTACAGCCACGCGAGCGTGATTATTCGTACGTAAGCTCGTTTTACGCGTTTGCTATTTGGATAGGGTTGGGTGTTATTGCACTGGCCGAATTATTACGTAAAGCGCTTGAACCTAAATTGGCCGCTTTGATTTCAACTGGCGTATGTTTACTTGCAGCGCCTGCATTAATGGCTAAAGAAGAGTGGAAAAGTCATGACCGGTCGACCAAATGGACACCGCACGATATGGCATCCAATTATCTCAATTCCTGTGCGCCTAATGCAATATTATTTACTTATGGCGATAACGATACCTACTCGCTTTGGTACGATCAGGAAGTAGAAGGTATCAGGCCCGATGTGCGTATTGTTAATCTGAGCCTCTTAGGCACCGATTGGTACATACGCGGCATGAAGCATAAAATGAATGATTCGGCGCCGTTGCCAATCAGCATGCCTGATGAAAAATTTGAGTTAGGCGTTCGCGATGTGGTTTATTATAACGATCAGAAAATACCGGGCTCGGTTGAATTGAAAGATGTGTTCGATTTTATCACATCGGATGATTCGCGTGCGAAGGTTGAGCTGCAGGGCGGCGATAGCACCAATTACTTGCCTACCAAGAATTTTAAAATTACTGTTAATCCGGACGAAGTGGTTAATACCGGCACTATAGCTGCTGCTCAAAAAGATAACATTGCGCCAGCCGTTGAATGGAAATTTACATCGAACTATGTAACCAAAGATCAACTGGCTATGCTTGATATTTTGGCCCATAACAATTGGAAAAGGCCTGTTTACTTTGCGGTAACCGTAGGCTCCGAAAATATGATCGGCTTACAGCAGTATCTTTATAAAGAGGGTTTTGCATATCGTTTACTACCGTTAAAGGTTGATACTGCTAATAAAAGAGATCAGTTAGACAAAACCAATACGATGGTGATGTATAACAACGTAATGGATAAATTTAAATGGGGCAACATGAAAAACGCGCGTTACCTCGATCACGAATCTACTACGATGTTTTACCCGGTTATCCTGGCAACATTTGCAAACCTGTCACAAAACCTGTTAGACGAAGGCCATCCTGACCTGGCAGCTAATGTGTTACATAAATATGTGAATGTAATGCCTGATATCTACCCGGATATTGAGGTAGCCATACGCAAAAACTTTATAGCCCAGGCGTTTTATGCGCTGCACGAACCTGCACAGGCCAATAAAATATTTAACAGTGTTGATGATTACCTTATCGATCAGTTAGATTATAATTATACCCTGCTGCAAAAAGACCCAAGCAGTATAGATATGCGTAATGTACAATATGGCGTTTCGCTGTTGAATAACATGGCATCAACAACCAAACAATTTCAGCAAACATCATTAAGCAATAAATTTGAAAATCAATTTAAAGATTACAGTGCTAAATTTTCAGGCGTGCTAAGTCAGGGACGGTAGCACTTAATAACTATTTAAAAACAAAAAACCAGGCTCTTAAACCTGGTTTTTTGTTTTTAGTCGAATGGCTATCTGGATACTGCGCTGTGAAAGCGGCTAAAACGTAATGTCCATAAGTCGTATATAATTATTTATTGTAATTTTGGCTCAAACAGGCATAAATATTGTTGCTGTTTGAGCCGTTGCAGCTTTTACTATCACCTATCGTATGAAATACAACTACCTGCATAAAAAAATACCCTTATTACTTTTATTCTTTTTAGCCTCATCCGTACCGGTATTTGCACAATTAATTTATCAGCCATATAGTTACCAGTTTTATCAAAAGCTAAATACCGAGGTGTATTCGCCGTCAACAAGCTTACATACATCGCTCAAACCGTATTTTATTGGCGACAGCAGCTCGCTAAGACATAGCTATGATTCGCTGATGAACATAAATGGCGATGGTAAAGGTAAAAGCTGGATTCACCGGATATTCATCAACCAGCATTTAGTGGATGTTAAAAATAAAGAGTACACTTTTTACTTTGATTACGTTACCGATATAGGTTTAGGCAGGGAGTTTACCGAGGGTAAAACTACTAATATCAATACCCGCGCGTTTCAGGCTGGCGGCACCATAGGCTCTAAATTTTTCTTTTATACAAGCTCTTACGAAAATCAGGGTGTATTTGCCAATTACGAAACCAATTATATTAATACCACCCACATGATACCTGGCCAGGCCCAGGATAAAACCTTTATAGGCCAAACTACGGTAAAAAACAGTAACGACTGGGCTTATTCAACAGCTTTAATCGGTTTTGAACCGTCTAAATCAATATCACTGGCTTTGGGTATGGACAAAACCTTCATCGGCGATGGTTACCGTTCGGTATTGCTATCCGATTATGCGGCGAGTTACCCTTTATTTCGCTTAACAGCCGATTTGGGTAAAAATGTACGCTACATGGCTATGTGGGCCTATCTCGACGATCAAAGCGCGGTACGTTTTGATATAAACACGAGCGGCGCGGATACCAGGCGCAAATGGGCGGTATTTCATTACATCGACTGGAACATTACTAAACGCGCATCTTTAGGCTTTTTTAATGCGTTGATTGCCGCTGAAACTTATGATCAGGGAAACCGGCATGGCTTTGATTTTAACTATATAAACCCGGTGCTTTTTGCAAGCTCGCTGGGGCCGTCATCAACAATAGCCGATCATACCTTATTGGGTTTTAACGGCAAATACAAAGTTTTTGATAAGACCACGGTTTACGGGCAATTGCTTTTTGACCAGTCTACAGATAACTCGGTTACCCGTGATGCTTTTCAATTAGGTTTCCGCGGATCGGATCTGTTTAAGGTAAATAAACTAAATTACCTGTTTGAGTTTAATACTGCAGCGCCTTATACCTATGCCAACCAGGCACCTATAGTTAACTATACTCAGTTTACTGAACCACTGGCTCATCCGTTTGGCGCTAACTTTAAAGAGTGGCTGGGCATACTCAATTACTCGATAGGTAAATTTGATTTACAGGGCCAGCTTGATTACGCCAGGTACGGCTTGAATAGCGCGGGCATTAATTATGGCAAGGATATTACTTTGCCCGATAATACGGCGCTACCCGCAGGTAGTGGTGGCACAGGGCAGGGTTTAGCAACATCTTTAAAATATGCCGAGGGTACGGTGGCGTATTTGCTTAACCCTAAATTTAATTTGCGTATTGAAATTGGTGGCATTTTGCGCGAAGAAAAAAACAGCGTTAACGATACTAAAACTACATTAATAACTTTTGGTCTGCGCAGCAGTTTCAGAAACTTATACCACGATTTTTAACCGATGAAATTGATCATATCCAAAATATATAAAATTACATTACCTGCGTTATTCATGGTATTGTTTACCATGCAGGTTAGTGCGCAATCGGTATATCAGCCTTATTCGTACCAGTTTTATCAAAAATTTAGCGCCGACGAATACTCAACCAGCACACGTATCCACACCACTATAAAACCCTGGTTTGCCGATGATAGTTTGTTGAAACACACCTACGACTCGTTAATGAATGTGGGGAAAGATAACAAAGGGATATTGGGCAAACGGTTTTTTAACGAGCATTTGGTTGATGTGCAGCATCCAGGCTACACTGTTTACGGCGATATTTTGCCCGATTTGCAGGCCGGCTACAATTTTGCAGGCGATGGTAAAAGCACCTGGCTTACTACGCTTGGTTACCAGGTAGGCGGAACTATCGGCCCGAAATTCTATTTCTACGGAAGTGGCTATAACAACTGGGCTCAGTTGCCGTCGTATATAACCAATTACGCCAATGCTACCGGGGTGGTGCCGGGGCAAACCAGGGTAACAAACCGTGGCGGCAGCACTACCGACTGGTCGTACTATACATTTTTACTGTCTTATACACCGGTTAAATATGTAAACTTTACGGCCGGACAGGATAAAACATTTATCGGCGATGGTTACCGCTCGATGCTGTTATCGGATAATGCCTCACCATACCCGTTTTTTAAGATCACCTTTAACATGGGCGATGTAAAATACATGGCCATGTTTACCCGTTTTGAAGACCCGGACGGCCCTAAGCTGCCTAATGACCCTAGCAACTTTGTCAAATGGGGATATTTTCATTACATCGATTGGAACATCAGTAACCGGGTGTCCATCGGGTTCTTTGACTCCATAGTTTCGGCTGGGGCCGATAGCGCGGGCCATAAGCGTGGTTTTGATGCCAGCTATGCCACTCCGTTTATTTTTTTAAGGCCGATAGAAGAGTCGCACGGTTCGCCTGATAAAGCCGACCTTGGCTTTACCGGTAAATGGAAATTTGCAGATAAAGCAATTGTATACGGGCAATTTGCATTAACGGAGTTTAACTCGAAGGATTTCTTTTCGAGCGATGGCAGCGTACGTAATAAATACGGTTATCAGTTAGGCATCCGTGGCGCCGATCTGTTTAAAGTAAAAACGCTGAACTACTTATTTGAATACAATACCGCAAAACCATACACTTATTCGGAAACTGTAGGCTTCCGAAATTATTCACAATATGACGAGCCGCTTGCCCATCCGTTTGGTGCAAACTTCCGCGAATGGCTGGGCATAGTAAACTATTCTATGGGACGGTTTGATTTCCAGGGGCAGCTTGATTATGCATATTACGGCTTGGATATGAACGGATTGAACTACGGACAGGATATTTTTCAGTCGTATCTGGATGCCGCTAAACAATTTGGCAATTATACCGGGCAGGGTTTACATACCGATTTTTATTATGCTGAAGGTAAGGTGGCCTATTTACTTAATCCGAAATACAATTTGCGTTTAGAATTGGGCGGCCTGATCCGCGAAGAAAGAAACAGTGTTTACAGTAATAAAACAGCGTTGATAACGTTTGGCTTGCGCAGTTCTTTCCGTAATATTTATAACGATTTTTGATTGATTTAGCGCATTTTCATTCCGTTTTTGTATTCTTGCACCCGATATGATCAATAAGTTTACCTTCCTTTTTCTTTTCGCGATTTTATTAAGCAGTAGCCTTTTTGCGCAGTTCAGCCACATCGATCAGGATGACCAGCCCAGTGTAGATGTTCATTTTAACGGATTTGGTTTTATGGATAACCGCGAATACTCGGCATTTATTGATCGTTCGCGCACCTATTCAGGCACACGTACTACGCTTGATTTTGGTTTGAACCTGGATAGCCTTAACCATTTTATTGTGGGTGCAAATGCCCTGCACGAGTTTGGCGCTATTCCTTTTTTTGGCAATGTGGCCCCGGTAGCTTATTATCATTACGAAAGCGCGAGGTGGACCTTTAACGTAGGCGAGTTTCCGCGTGAAGGTTTGCTTACCCAATACCCAAGGTCCATGCTTAATGATACTTTGCTGTATTATCGCCCCAATGTAGAAGGTCTATTAACCTCCTTGCATACACAGTACGGTTACGAAACCATCTGGATTGATTGGGTGAGCCGCCAAACCAATACCGAGCGCGAGGAGTTTTTATTTGGTGATGAAGGTACTTACATACCCAACCCCGAAGGGCCTTTTTACTTATCACACTACTTTCTGTTGCTGCACGATGCAGGCGCTGCGATATTAACACCGAACGATCATATTTATGATAATGGTGCTGCCCAGATACGTGCAGGTTTAGATTTCAGCCACAAAACAGTATTCGACTCATTAAAATTTGATGCAGGCGCAATGATGGGGCTTGAACGCGAACGCGGGGTTGACGGTTTTAAAAAGCCAATGGGTTTTGTTGCCAGTGCCTACCTAAGTTACCATAAATTTGCATTTTACGATGAGTTTTATGCCGGCCAGGGTGTTGATTTGGTATACGGCGATGCATTTTATCAAAAACCAATGTATAACCGTTTGGATATCATATACACTCCGTTTCTGTTTAAAAACATTAAAGGGCAGTTTATTTTGAGCCTTCACCAGTCGCCCGGTTTCTTGGGCGATAGCCAGCAGGCATTTAGGCTGACGTATGATATCGGCCGCAAAAAACTGGCGAAGTTTAAGACGGATAATTAAGAGTTTCCCGCAAAGCCGCATAAGACGCTAAGAATATGAGTTGAAAGCTTTGCGACTTCGCGCCTTTGCGCGATCTTGACTTGTATATATTTTTATAGAGTCAATTACCTTTCTTTTCTCAGCTTATCGCGATGCATGTTTCCCCATGAGGCTAACGATTGAAGCACATCGCTTAAGGTATCGGCATAACCGGTAAGTTGATACTCTACTACCACAGGAGTTTGCGTATGCACTATCCTTTTTACAAAGCCATTTAATTCAAGCTCTTTTAACTCGCTCGATAATACCCTTGCCGAAATTCCTTCCACGGCGCGTTGTATCTCGTTAAAGCGCTTGTTGTCTTCGCGTAAAGCTACAATTACACGCAGTTTCCATTTACCGCCAATTACGTAAAGGGCATCGCCTATAGCGCCTAATACACTATTGCAGTTTTGCACCGGGTGTTGCATATCTGTATTCATAACTATCTGATAATTAAAAAACTAACATATAGGTTAGCACTAACCTTTTGTATACTACTAATATTTTATAACCAAATGTAGGTAGATTTGGCCACATAAATTAAACAAATGAAAAAGATACTTCATATTATTTCGAGTCCAAGGGGCGATGTCTCTTTCAGCATTAAATTAGGTAACGCTATTATCGAAAAGATCCGGGCTGCTTATCCCGGCAGTACCGTAAAGGAAAGTAACCTGTTAAAAAAGCACTTTCCGCATTTGGAAGAGGCTCACCTTACTTCCTTTTATACTCCCGCCGAAAGCAGGACGCCCGAAAATCTGGCGGCGGTAAAACATTCGGATGAGGCGATACAGGATATTTTTGATGCCGATATTATTGTGATTGGCGCGCCGCTGTATAATTTCAGTATCCACTCCACATTAAAAGCCTGGATCGATCATATCTGCAGAGCGGGTGTTACTTTTAAGTATGATGAAAATGGCCCCGAAGGATTGATCAAGGGGAAAAAGGTTTACATCGCATTATCGTCAGGCGCTATTTATTCGGATGGCCCAATGAAAGGCTATGATTTTGTTGCGCCTTATTTAAAAGCATTACTTGGCTTTATCGGGATGACGGACATTACTGTATTCAGAGTAGAAGGCAGCTCATACCCGGGTATGGCGGATACTGCACTCGAAAAAGGAATCAACAGCATTGAGATAGCTTAAGCTTATTTATATTTAATGCAGGGCTTTAAAGAGAACCCTGCATTAAATATTAATGCCCTGCCAAAATTTAATCCAGAGTTAGTATCTTGCTTCATTAATTATTTTTGCATGAAGCTATCTTACTACTACATCGTTGCCTGCGCTCTTTTACTATGCACTACCACACAGGCCCAACGCCGTCGCCGGGCGCCAAATACCAACGATACCATATCATCCAACTATATACCATCGGAGGCTTTTGCGCCGCTTTATTATACCAGCAACGGCAACGAGTTTCATTCGGCTGATGGCAAACCGGGACCGAAGTACTGGCAAAACCGTGTCGATTATTCCATAAAAGCCAATTTAGATACTGTAGGCAAAATCATCAGCGCAAGCGAAAACATCAGTTATACTAATAACAGTCCGGGCGCTTTACCGTTTTTATGGCTGCAGCTTGATCAGAACACTTATAAGCCAGACGCGCGTTCCAACTTCCCGACAGGGGCAAGCGCGACCCAGCATACCAATGGTTACGAGTTTGAATCCGTCGAGCTGATGCAAAACGGCAAAGTTGAAAAAGCGGTATACGTTGTAAATGATACCCGGATGCAGATTCGCCTGCCGAAAAGTTTGGCGGCTAACGGCGGCAAGATCAATATCCTGATCAAATACCATTATGTTATCCCAGGTAATTTTGGCGGACGGACTGATTATGTGGATACTAAGAACGGCAAGATATACGAAATAGCCCAATGGTTCCCGCGGATGTGTGTGTATGATGATACCCGCGGCTGGGATACTTTGCCATTTTTAGGCAGTGGCGAGTTTTACCTGGAGTATGGCGATATCGATTACTCGGTTACAGTGCCTTACGATATGATTGTAGCCGGCTCAGGCGAACTGGTAAACCCGCAGGAGGTATTGACGGCAAAACAGATTGCACGCTTACAGCAAGCCCGTAACAGCGATAAAACCGTGATGATACGCGGCGTTGACGAAGTAACGCAGGCAAATACGCGTCCGGTAAACAAAGGAACCTTAACCTGGCACTTTAAAATGAACAATACCCGCGATGTGGCTTTTGGCGCATCCAAGGCTTATGTTTGGGATGCGGCGCGGGTTAATCTGCCGCAAGGCAAAAAATCGCTGGCCATGTCGGTATACCCGGTTGAGAGTGCAGGCAACGGTGCCTGGGGCCGCTCGACAGAATACCTGAAAGGCGCTATAGAATATTTTTCTCAGAAATGGTTTGTATATCCGTACCCGGCTGCTATAAATGAGGCCGGTATTGCAGGCGGTATGGAGTACCCGGGTATGTTGTTTGACGGTATGACTGACAAAAGCAATGTGCTGTTTTTTGTGACCGCGCACGAGATTGGCCATAACTGGTTCCCGATGATCGTCGGGTCGGATGAGCGCCGGTTTGCCTGGATGGATGAAGGTTTTAATACTTTTATTGATGTGTACGCGTCGGATGTGTTTAACAAAGGCGAGTACGCGCCAAAACGCGATGGTGAATACGCGCCGGGCGGCGGCAACCCTGCCGATGAAATAGTACCGATAATAACCGACCCTAAAGCGCCGGTTATTATGACGGCTGCCGATGCCATCAGCGAAAAGTACCGGCACCCCGTAGCTTATTTTAAACCAGCTTTTGGTTTGATACTACTGCGTGAGCAGATATTGGGAAAGGACAGGTTTGATTATGCTTTTAAATACTACATTAACAACTGGGCATATAAGCATCCAACGCCAGATGACTTTTTCCGCTCGATGGAGAATGGGGCGGGCGAGGACCTGTCGTGGTTTTGGAAAGGCTGGTTTTACAACAACTGGAAACTTGACCTTGCCCTTATCGACGCTAAATATGTTGATGCAGGCGATGTGAAGAAAGGCATCCGGGTAACCGTAGCCAATAAAGAGCAAATGGTTATGCCTTTTACGGTGGAAGTGAAATATAAGGACGGCACCAAAGAGCGCGTGCAGCTGCCTGTTGAAACCTGGCTGCAAAATAAGGCCATTACGTTTATTTTCCCATCAACCAAGGAAGTGGCCGATGTTTACGTTGACCCGGATGCAGCTTTACCGGATGTGAACAGGGTTAATAATCATTTGGTGGTGAAGTAAACGTGCAGATCACAAAATTCTATCAAGACTTCGATATTCATATTTTTAACGATGAAAGTTATGATCCAGGATCGGGTGATCATGCAAACTCATATGATAAGATCTACGGTGGCAAGTCCCCCTATGAATATAGCAATTTAACAAAGCACGGAGTAAGAGTGTTTAAGGATGGGGTGCCATATAGATCGGCATTGCTTATCAATGGTTTTGGAGGAACCGGAATCCATGAGACTGGTTTGGTAACGGACATTGACAAACTTTTGATTTGTTGCGCAGATAGTGTTTTTTGTTTAACCCTTCCGGAATTAGACCTGTTTTGGAATACACAAGCAGACATGGCTACTTGTTTTGAAATTTTTAGATATCAGGGGAATTATATTGTTCATGGCGAAATGGAAATATCACGTCTTGACCAAGAAGGTAAGATAATATGGCAGTGTGGTGGTATGGATATCTTTACCACTCTTAACGGCAAAGATGATTTTAAAATTGAGGCAAATAAGATAATAGCAACAGATTGGGGCGATAGAAAGTATATAATAGATCCCGAAACGGGCAAATCTGAGTTATTGGATAAGTGACAATGATTCCTTGCTTTTTATCTTGATTTTTAGTATCTTACATGGTTAAAAAAGGAGCAAAGAGTAAGTAACAAAGACAAAAAACAAATTGAAAAATACCCACTTTTTACCACCCTGTTTTTAGTAGCAAGTAGTTGGTATCAAGTAACAAGACAATGAAATAGTACTTGATACTTGCGGCTTGATACTTTTTTAAAAAACACCCACAAATACCACCCTGTTTTGGAGCCGGAAGCGCGAAGCTGAAAGCATAAAGTTTTTTTGAAATACCGAAGAATACCTATGTCTTCATTTGCACATCTGCAAAACACCGACAAATACCCCCCTGTTTTCAAACCAGGTCATTGATCATATTGGCAATGAGGGCTGTCCAGCCGGTTTGGTGGTTGGCGCCTAATCCGTAAGCTTCATCGCCGTGGAAGTATTCGTAAAACAAGACGAGGTCGGCATTTTCAGGTTTCTGATAAAAGGCCTGGTGACTGCCATGTACGGGGCGGCCTCCGTTTTGGCCGGTTTCAAAAATGCTAACCAGCCTGTTGCAAAGCTCGTTGGCAACCTCTTTCATGGTTAATTGCTTATCAGAACCAACAGGGAAGTTTATTTTGGTTTCCTCGCCATAATATAAGGCGTATTTTTTAATGGCGTTGATCAGCATAAAGTTCATGGGTATCCATATCGGCCCGCGCCAGTTTGAATTGCCGCCGAACAGGTTAGATGTTGAGTCGCCGGGCTCATAGTTGACGGAATAGGCAACCCCATCGATATTGGCATTGAATGGATTGTTTAAGTGAAATTTTGATAAAGCGCGGATGCCGCCTTTTGACAAAAACTCGTTTTCGTCGCTTATTCTTTGAAGTAAGGATATCAAACGATCGAATGGTACCAATGACAGCAGGAACTTGCCTTTGCCATCATTTACCAGTGGCGAAAATAGCTTGTTTTGTTCGCGGTAACGGTTTAGCCAGCCGGCACGTTTCCTGAAATCTTTTAGCTTTGATTCGTCATCAAGATGGAAGGTAGATACCGCAAACATTGATGTTAAACCCACTATCGAGCGTACTTTTAGATGAATGGGATTGCCATTGGTTAAACGCAGGGTATCGTAAAAAAATTTATCCTCGTCATCCCAAAGGCCAAGCTCGTTTAGGGCTTCGGCAATTAACACAAAATGCTCGTAAAACTTAACGGCCATATCTTCAAAGGCTTCATCCTGCAAAGATATTTCGATGGCTATGTCCATCATATTCAGAGCAAATGTGCCCATCCAACTGGTACCGTCAACCTGCTCAAGCACGGCATCCTTTACGGGGCTGCTCCGGTCGAAAACGCCGATGTTATCCAGACCCAAAAAGCCACCGGTAAAGATGTTGTTTCCTTCAACGTCTTTACGGTTTGCCCACCAGGTAAAGTTGACCACTAACTTTTGAAATACGCGCTTGAGGAAAGTGATATCGCCTACACCTTTTTTCTCTTTCTCAATGCGATAAACCTGCAACGCTGCCCAGGCTTGAACCGGTGGGTTAACATCACTAAAGTTCCATTCGTAGGCGGGTATCTGCCCCTCGGGGTTCATATACCACTCGCGCATAATCAGGATCAGTTGATTTTTGGCAAATACGGGGTCGATCAATGCCATAGGCACGCAGTGAAAAGCCAGATCCCAGGCGGCATACCAGGGATATTCCCACTTATCGGGCATCGAGATCACATCCTGGTTCTTTAAATACTTCCAGTTACTGTTGCGGCCGTTGGGCCGGTTTTCGATATCCGGGCAAGGGTTTTTGTCTTTAAAAATCATCGGCCGGGTATCATAATGGTAATACTGCTTATTCCATAACAAGCCCGAAAGCGCCTGCCGCTGAATGTTTACCAGATCGGCTTTGGTGCCTGTGGGCAGCATTTGAGCGTAAAAAATATCGGCTTCCTGTTTTCTTACAGCGAAAAGTTCTTCAAACTTTTCATCGATGGGACTGTCAAGAGGGTCTTTGCTTAAACGCAGGTATATCTTTTTCGAATCTTTGGCATTGATGCTGTATTGATAAACAGGTGCGTATTTGGTGCCGCTCTGCTGTGCCTGTAACTGATCGAGGTTTTCTTTTTCAATGATAGCTTCGTGGAAGGCATCTTTTACAAAAATGCTGTCGTTAGGCTGCCTGAAAATACGTTCTTTATTGGTATCGTTTTCGGTAAACAGGGTATACCCCGGCGATTGATGATAGAGGTAGTAATCGCCGCCGTTGGGATGGGTAGCTTTTACCAAGTTGTTATTTAGTTTGGTAATAATGGGCTTTGGCTTTAGCTGGTCAAACTGCCAGTAGTTATAAAACCAAAGCGTAGGCAATACGGTAATATCAGCTGTTTCGCCCGCGCGGTTTATTATTTCGATGCAGATCTGTATATCATCCGAACTATTTTTGGCGTAGGTGATATAAACATCAAAATACCGGTCTTCGTCAAATATACGTGTGTCAAGTATTTCGTATTCAGGCTCAAGTTTCGAGCGGTTAATGTTTACGCTAACCAGCTCATCGTACGGAAACTCCTGCTGGGGGTATTTGTACAGGTATTTCATGTAATAATGTGTGGGCACATTATCCAGATAATAATAAAGCTCTTTTACATCTTCGCCGTGATTACCCTGCCCGTTAGGCAAACCAAATAGGCGTTCTTTTAAAATCGGATCTTTGCCGTTCCATAAAGCAAGGGCAAAGCACAGGCGTTGGTGGTAATCAGATATGCCGCCTAATCCGTCTTCGCCCCAGCGATAGGCGCGGCTGCGTGCCTGGTCGTGCGTGAAATATCCCCAGGCATCACCATTACTGCTGTAATCCTCACGCACTGTTGCCCACTGGCGCTCGCTCAGGTAAGGCCCCCAATGTTCCAGCGGAACCTCTTTATTTGCGTTTTCGTCTAACCGGATTTGTTCGGGGTTGGTATCGGTATTTGTCATAAAATAATGCTGCTGATCAATATGTTTTGTGATCAGGACTGATTTGGAAAAGTAAACAATTAATTAATAAGTCAATGTTAATTAAATTGGTAGTTTATGATGAAAAATGATAGTTTAGTGTATGTATGTTATTTTCTGTATTTAATAATATTATAACCTTGTTTTTCAATAAATTTGTTCAATAATTAATAAAAACTATTTTAGAACAAGATGTTTTCTTTTAGAACAATAAATCTTTGTTTCATTTGGTGGTTTAATTCAATGTAACTAAATTGTGACCAAATAGAACATATGATAAAACATTTACGCAATCAGTATTGAAATTTTATAAAAACACCTTTTTACTTCTTATTGCAGTGCTGTGTTTTTGTAATGTCCACGCGCAAAATAAGGATAGTAATATTATCGGTCAAATTAAAAGCGCTCAAAACGAGGCCTTAAAAGATGTGGCCGTATATCTCCTGCGATCAGGCGACTCAAGCCTGGTTAAATTTACTGCGCCCGATAAAAACGGATATTTCGAGTTTACCGCTTTACAGCCTGGCTGTTACCTGGTAAAGATAACAGGCGAAGGATACAAAAAGCCGCTAACAAAAGTGTGCATACCCAAAGCAGGGGCCGATATAGCTATAGGTACAATTCAGTTGTATAAAAACGTAATTAATTTAAATAAGGTTGAAATAGAAGACACCCGTCCTTTTATTGATGTAAGACCAGGCAAAACGGTTTTAAATATAAATAACAGTATTATTTCGACAGGTAAAACAGCGCTCGAAATATTAAAGAGCGCGCCGAGCGTCAAAGTTGATAATGATAATAATATATTTCTTAATAATAAGAACAATGTATTGGTGCTCATTGATAATAAACCAACTTATCTGCCTCCTTCTGCTTTGATAGATATTTTGCAGAGCACACAAAGCAACATGATAGATCAAATCGAGCTGATCAGTAATCCGGGAGCTGCTTATGATGCAGCCGGAACAGGCGGAATAATTAATATCAGGTTAAAGCGGGATAAAAATTATGGAACTAACGGCTCGGTATTAGCCAATGCGGGTGTAAATCAGTTGGGCGATAGTTACGGATCTAAATTCAGGGGTGGGGTGGGTATAAGCTTTAATACCCGCACAAAAGATCTTGACGTATTTGGCAGCTATAGCTATACCTACCTTCCAATTAACAGGATATTACTGACCGATCGTTTTGTTGATTTTAATAACCAGATTACAGAAATTAACACCAACTATTTTTCGGATCAAAGCAGAAAATCAAATACATACAGGTTCGGTGCCGATTATAATATTTCGCAGAAGCATATTATCGGATTTTTGATTAATGGCTACACCAGCAGCTTTATTTTGAATAAAACCACCAATACCGACATATCAAATAATGGTTTAAGCGATTCTACCATCTTAACAAATTCAAAACTAAACAGCCAGGCATCCAGAGTGGCATTTGATTTAAATTATAAAGGTAGTTTTAATAAAGCAGGCGAACTATCGGTCGATTTGGATTACTCAACATACAGCCGAAATCCATTGGAATTAATTAATAGTGATTATTATAGTACTAATATTAATAATGTTAAGTTAAAAAATTTGAAGCAGTATCGCACTCTGGATATTCAGAATACCTATCCATCTCACATTAAAATATACGCCTTTAATATCGATTACAGTCTTAACTTAAGTTCTAGCTCAACTTTACGGACTATTATTAAGAGCAGTTATGTTAAAGCAAACAATAATTTGAATTTTGGTGAGATTATAAATGGAATTTACCATCCTGACCCGACGTTTACCAATCAGTTTGATTATACTGAAAACATTAACGCCGCCGCAGTTATTTATAATAAAACCATCAGCAAACAAATTTCACTCGAAGCCGGCTTAAGGGCCGAGCAAACTATTTCTGATGGGGAGTCGGTAACGCTAAATTCGAGTGTAAAAAATAACTACGTCGATCTTTTTCCGGATTTCCATCTGACCGATGCGATAAATGCTAATAACCAGCTACAGCTTTCATATAGTAAACGTATCAGCAGGCCCGAGTATACCGACCTGAACCCATTTGTAGCCTACCAGGATGAATACAATTATTATGTTGGTAACCCGTATCTTAAACCATTTTATATCAATAGTATTGAGTTACAGCATATTTATAAAAGTAAGTTTAGCACCACTTTACGGTTTGGGGTAACAAACAATTTTGTACAGTCGATATTGATACAAAACGATACTACCAAAATTGTAGTCACTAAAAAAGTAAATTTAGGTAACCGCTATGTTTATGGTATTCAGCTGGGCGATCAGGCCGAGTTTACAAACTGGTGGAAGGCCAGCTTTAATTTAGATGCCTCGTATCAGCGCTTTACCGGAGTTTCTTTAAACAGCGGCAGCCAGGATATTGATCTGAAAATTCAGCAAAGCTTTACTTTAATTAAATCGCTCAAAGCAGAGCTTAATGCCGAATATGAAACGCCTACCACTTACGGTATTTTTCAATATAAATCGCTTTACACATTTGATGCTGGTCTTAGTCAGAATATAAATAAGCAGGCGGTAGTTACCTTAAATGTGAATGATATTTTTAACACCAACCGCAACCGGTTTTCATCAACCTATCAGAATTTAGATATCACTGCGAACGATAAAACTACGTTTAGGGTAATTCAGCTAAGCTTTAGCTATAAGTTTGGAAGCAAAACTGTTAAAAGCGAGCGCGTGCGTAAAACAGGCTCAGAAAGTGAAGAAGGCAGATTGGGAAATGGCTTATAATAAGAAACGGGACTTATGACCATAAATCCCGTTTCTTATAATTTTTGACTGCGTATTATTTCAGTTTCGCTAAAGCTTCTTTAATCCTTTTCATCGCTTCAATCAGTTTATCTTCGGCAGCTGCATAAGATATACGAATGGATTTAGGATCGCCGAACGAATCGCCGCCTACAGTAGCTACATGTGCTTCTTCAAGCAGGTATATGCTCAATTCATCAGCATCGTTAATGGTTTTGCCATTGTAGCTTTTGCCGAAGAACGAAGTTAC
>Ga0207098_10149_pt1 | contig 23209 bp, 24 predicted proteins | sample Alteio_BWMinHeat_84_FD_153548 | JGI IMG/M metagenome (GOLD analysis project Ga0207098, IMG submission 153548) | Enriched cells from forest soil in Barre Woods Harvard Forest LTER site, Petersham, Massachusetts, United States -... | ecosystem: Environmental > Terrestrial > Soil > Temperate forest >...
CCTGGTCACCCGAGTTCCATTTGGAATACACGCGGATAGCGCCGACGATGCCCACGATGCCGCCGATCACCAGCGCGATATTGCTTACCGGGTCGACATAGGTTTTAAGGGTGGATGTTGCGGTGTTCAGGCCGTTTACGCCGCTCTGGGCAAAGGCAGGAACAGAAAGGGCCAGCAGGATCGCTGCGGCCCATAAGGATTTTGTTTTGTTAAACATTAAATCAGGAATGAGAATAAAGGCGGAGACCTTTTAGCGGCAGCCGGGAGGCTGCCCTGGTTGTTTCAAAAGGCGTTCAGGTCACGAACAACGCCTAACCATTCGGCACAAAAACCGGCCGCGGTTGAATTAGCTGAGAACTTAGAGGGAATCTTTCAGCAATCTCCGGGAGGAGACTGATCAGGATCAGGACGTTCAGATTCCGAACAGCGCCCTGAGAAATGCACCGGCAAGCACCATAAAAAAGGCGGCAAAGAACCATGCCGCTACATCCGCGTCCATACGATCCTTGCCCATCTGCCAGTTGTGATAGATTTTTACGGCGCCGTTCAAACCAAGCAGGGTGGCTAAAACCAGCGCACAGTCGAAGGCGGAAAAGAAATCGGACGACAGGTCCTGCCTGGCCTGTTCCATTTCCGCGATACCGGGTTGCGCACCTGCCGCGAAAGCAAGCAGGCAGCAGCAAAGGGTGATCAGTGTTTTCATCATTAATAACTTACCGTGCGGGTATATTCGATGACTTCTTCCCGTGCGAGGTTAAACAGCTGTTTGAGGCTGACACCACCCGACGAGAGCACTGAAGAATCATAGCGCTGCGGGGCAGGATCGGGCGTCTCTTTCACGGGTTCTATGTGCTCCTCAAAAGAAAGTTCATGCGAACGTATATCACCGGTTTTCTTCCCGCTGCGCAGCAGATCCCATAGGATCAATGCGCCGTAATACATTAAATAAGTAGCGCCCAGCCAGAGCACGAATTTCATCCAGGTCATAAGTCAGAGTTTTGAATAAATTGTTTAATAATTGATTTGAGTTCCGGGCAGGTGTCGAACAGGCGCCTTACCGAAAACGATACCAACCGGGTAACGTCTACGCCGGTGGCCATCTTGAAGCTGTTCAGGGTACGTACCGTTTTCGCATCAAAGCGGACATGTACCATGCTTTTGTCAGCGCTGTTATCATAAGCAAGCAATTCGGCCAATATACCGGGAACCACAGGCTTTGCCTTCGGCTTACCGGCCGTTGTCGCGGCAGGCCCGCTTTTCTTTTTCGTTCCGGGTTTAACCAGTTCTTCCCTTATCTGGTCAGCCAGGGATTTCATATTTTCCATAGGTGTGCGTTATAGATCTGTTCAAAAACCGGCGTGATCACCGGGAGCAAGCTTACCGGGGTGTAAAAGGTATTGATCCGCTGAAAATCTATCCTGTCCGGAAGTACGGGCGTGATCCGGCCGAACTTTGAAAGCTGTTCATTGACCTCCTGCATGATCTCGTACCTAGCGTTTGATTTGATGCGGTTAGGGATAAAGGCTATGCCTATTTTGGGATTGATCTTTCGCAGCACGACCGTAAAAAGGACGGTAGATTCAAAAGTAAATTCGTCATAGGCAAACGGGCAGATCACCAGGTCCGCGGAGTTGAATACCGGCAGCAGGCCGTCGTCATCCAGTTTACCGGGAAGGTCGATCAGGATCATGTCCTTTTCATTTTTTCCTAAGATGTTCCGGAGCACCGGGTAACTTTCGAGGCTGGCCGGGATCACCTGGTAGGGTTCCGCATTTTCCAGCACTTTCGCTTTTTCGAATTTCTGGGCGATGGACTGCTGGTAATCCATATCGATGACGGTCACGGCGCATTGTTTTACCGTGGTCAGAAAGTTGGCCAGCGCCAGGGTGACGGTACTTTTTCCGGCGCCTCCCTTCTGGTTTCCTATTATAATGATCATAAACTTGGAGTTAAAATTTATCGGGTGTTGATTCGCGCCTTCTTCTGGCGTCGTCGCTTCATGCCGAGGACCTGCTGATCGTCGATGTCATCCGCTATGGAGATGGGCCGCATCAAAACCGGGGCCGCTGTAATTTCTTTTTCAGCCGGCTCTTTCATACTGTTGAAATCCACCCCGGGAGATACCGACAAGTCTTTCAGGGGCAGTACTTCGCTCCCCTTAAAAACGATCTTTTCCTGGTGGTCAATAATGGAATAACCATAGGGCTTTTTACCTTCTGCTGCATGAAAGATCAGCTCTACGCCATATTTCTCCCGCAATAAAGTACTTTCCGGGTATTGTAATAAGAGCGACCGGAGTTCAGCCGTCCGGGTTTTATCCGGCACAAAAGCATTCATTTTCTGCTTAATCTTCTTTTCATCAGGGTCGACGCCCGGAAAACCCTGGCTTTCCAGGATCATAAAAAACTGCGCACGGGTACTGAACCGGTACTGCGTAGCGAATTCATAACCCAACACGCGCTGCATCGCCCGCTGTCCCCTTCGCCATTCAAAAGCGCTGTCGATCTTATTGCCGTTCCTGTCCACGCGGCAGGAAACCAGGTGCACATGATCATTTGCCGTATCCTTATGAAAAACGATCAGGTAAGGCTGTTCACCAAAGCCCATTTCTCGCAGCCAGTTTTCCGCAATTCCGGTCAGGGCGATCTTATCATAGTTTTTTCCTTTCGCCGAGATCACCGCATGAAACTGAGGCAGCTTCACATTTTTGTTGAGGGAGGCCAGCGCTGTGAGATAATTGATATAATCCTGTGGCTTTAAATGACCGAAGGCCTGCAGGGGGCCGAAGTTGGCTACTTTCATCAGTTCGCCCTTATTCCGGTCAATCTTATTCGTATTATATTTTACTCCGCTGAAACTCGCTGTGGGCGGAAAGATTTTCAGGATCATGGAACAACGTATCGTGGTATCGGTATAGCTTTATCCGTCAGTACCGGTATAGCCGGCTATCCGACTATCCCCGGAACGATGTAACCGCAGAACGGTTGAGCGGGATAACCAGGTAACCGCCCATCTAAATAACGACAGAACCGCATAACTGCCGATCTGTATAAACAGTGAACATCCGATCGAAGTTCCTTTGTAACCCGCTATCTGCGGATCGCTGTTTCAGCCTAACGCTATATCAACGGAGCAGAAGATCAACTGAACGCTATACCGGCAGCCCCTGGTAACGATATACCCGGATACTCCGGCAAATCATTTTCCCATGAGGTGTATAATTTTCCGGAGCGCGGTTTCAATGGCTCGCTGTACCCTGATGTAATCTTCCAGCAACGCGTTGAATTTTGCGGCTACGGATGGCGAAAGCGCCCCAACCAGCTTCATGGTGTTGTCATGTTTCGCCAATTGGTTGATGTTATTACCGCAGCGCCCCATTTCCGCACCGATGCCGTCAAGGACTTTGATCAGTTCCATTGAATTAAGCACGATCCTGTCGGCCCCGTACAGCACCCGCATCCTGACCAGCTCGGTCTTGGTAACGCCAAACGCTTTTTCCATCGTGGCCAATTGGCTGTATTCCTCTTCCGTAAACCGGACGTCCAGCTTTTTATTCCTTTTGCCTTCGTTCAGCTTTGGTCTTCCGTTGAGTTTTTTAAAGTCAGCCATAAGAAAAACGAGTTGCGAAGTTTTGACCGGTCCCCGGAGGGCAAGATTCTTTTTGTCAGACAAAAAGACATCTTGCCTCTACAGAATCAAAGGTTTTTGGAGTTATCGATAAGTTATGCGGGTTGTCTTTTTATCCTTATTTCCGGCGGCATCGGGTTAATAAGACGGGCCTTTACGGCCCGGTTTGAAGGAATGATTATCCAAAGATCTCCCTATGGATGCGACCAGTTTATCGTTGTAGTCATTATAACCTTCATAAGCGGCCGACCTGTCGGTGGCATAAGGCAAGGCTTTCATAAAATCCCTGGTCGCCTGGTGGCCCGGGGCGTCCCGGTCAAAATAAAGATCGATAGCTGAAAACTGTATTGCCCGCTGAATACCCTCTTTCAGTAAGGCACGCGTGTTTAAAACAATGACGCTTTGCACGGCTTCCGGGTTTTCCTTCAACCAGCTGAGGTAATTGATATATCCCTCGAATAAGACGACACGTTTATTGTCCCGCGGAATAAAGCTGATGGCTTTCTGACCGAGGCAGCCTTTAAAATACTGGTTCCTGACCTCCCAGCCATCCGCTTCGTTCTTCCAGCCTGCTGCAAAAAATTGTTTTTTATCCCCTTTATTATCGGAGACGGTGTAATAAATTTCGTGCAGGCTCTCCCTGGCCACATCAAATACACCACGGCTTTTCAGGTAATTGGTAATTGCCGGATGGGTACCCAATGCTTTTACCTGCTCCACCGCATAGTTCCTTACTTTAACAGGCATACGCGGCCGGCGTCCTCTCTTTACGGCCTGTACGTTACAGGCGGTCTGGATCTTTTCAATGACTTCGGTGAAATCGAGCGAGGGCCAGTAGGCCAGGCCGAAATCAATGATATTGCCGCCTTTCCCGATGCCGTGATCGTACCAGGCGCCGATGTTGTCATCTACGCTGAAGGAAGGCGTACGGTCGCCATCTCTTAACATACTGCGGTAGATATGCTCCTTCCCTGATTTTTTTACGGGCTCAAATCCGAGCCGTTGCAGCAGGTCGACGATGGAAGCCTGCTCTTTGAGTTCTTTGGCATTTAATAAGTCGGCCATAAGTTGAGTAATTGAGTTAGAAAATCTGTTAGCTGTCGCAGGCCAGCGCCTGACATGGTACCGACAGCGGGTAACGAACCCGTTAATTCGCTTCTGCCGGTATTTTTTCGGGACTACTCACGTCGGCATCTACATGCCGGGCTCTCGCCTGCCAATGCGTTTTCGGGTATTGATATGATCTCACCTTCGCAGAATTTTCCACTTCCCGCGGAATAATGCTTTGTCCCCGTATGTCAAAGAGCGCCGGGATCAGCATGAGCTTTCCCTCCTCTCCTGCCGGCGCGCTATAGCGCCGGTAGAATTCATTGTTTTGTTCATGACTTTTCGGGTTATTTTGGCGGTATACTGATACCGTGCTACCCGGAAATTGAGGAAGCCGGACCGGGAAAAACAAAGGCAATAAAATAGCAGCCTTTGCTCAACCCGCTGATCCTGTGACTTCTTTCAGCGTCATCAGGATCAAAAATGAGGGTATCCCGGACGGGGAAATGAGGAGCTTTCCGGTACTACCGATAAATAAATTTCAGGGGAATCCGGGTCGCGGAAGGATTACCGGGACCTGTCAAAAAAGAGGAGAAAACAGGGCAAGCTCTTAGGGTTAAGAGGCAGGAGTTAAAGAAAAAAACTGCAAATGGTCGTTCTTCAGGCATTTCCGCTTTCAATTTTTTGGAGGATAGCGTCCCTCATCTGGTCGATGAATTTCGTCGGGCTCAGCCGTTTGCGCCGCTCAATCTCATTGAAGCGGCGCTGGATGATGCCGATATTGACCTGGAGATTTGCCTCCAGCCAGCGGACGATCTGGTTCAGGCTGGCATTGCCGTTATTCAGCTGGCCGGTAAGCCATATCCCGTAAGCCAGTTCAACGATGTTTACGGAGTCGCCCGTCCATTTGAGCTCGGCCTCGGGGTTACCGGGCTTCAATTGTTGTTTCTCGGGAAATTTAAGCAGGGCGATTTGCTGGAGGATGTAGAGCTGGATATGCTCATAGGCTATAAAATTGGCGAAGAGGTAAGTCATCGGGGTAGAGAACTCCGTATCGTTTTCTGTAAACTCCGCCACAGGAATCGTCAGCGGGCCGGCATCGCGGAGAAAATAGAGGTGGTCGAGGTCCGATAGGCCGTTTTTAAAATACTGGTAATGGAAGGCGTTCATCCGGAAATAGCTCTGCCGGGCCTTCAACTCATCCTGGAAGTATTTGATCTTATGCTCGGTCGTACCGATCGGGACGTTTGCAGACAGGTTATAACGCATGACCTCTTCAATCCGGCAGCCCAGGATCTCCGGTTTGACGTGTTTATAAAAGTCAACCTCCTCTTCCTGTGAATCAAAGGAACCCGCAAGGGCATTAATTTCTTTTACCGCGGCATCGATAAGCTGAAGAGAGCGGGTAAGCCTTTCCAGGCCATTTTCCAGGGTATCCAGGTCGAGAAGCGATTCGGACAGTTCCGCCCTGATGTTTTCAATTTGCTGTTTCATCAAAAAAATATTAAAAATTAGCGAATAGCATTCCACCGGACACGATCTCTTTGTCCGTCAACCGTAAAAAAACAATCAGGGGTTAGGTTCGGTAAACTGGTACCGGCGGATCAGGCCGGCGCCCTCATGAATAACCGAGTAAGCGTTGCAGACCTTGGGCACCAGGGCCGTCATAAAATAACTCAGGATAACGACGGCGATCAGCTCATCGTAGGAAAGCCGCTGGTACAATATCTCGCGGAGGCAGATCACCAGGATGAGGATCACGTTTACCGTGCCGATCCATTCAAAAATTAAATTCTGCCTGCTGATCTTTACGGCTACCGACCTGGCCAGCGTCAGGTATTTATGGTGATTTGAAAAGTGCTTCTGAAGCCGTGCATCACCGGGCTGCTCCGGCGCTTTAAAAAGCGCTTCGTCGGCCAGTTCATTTTCCAGGGAGCCGCCAAGCTCATTCAGGTGCGCGGCATCATAAGCCATCGCGGGTATGCTGCGGTAAGTCAGGTAAGCCATGAGTACGATATAAACCGTATTACAAACACCGGCCATCGGGATATCGTACCAGACACCCGCCAGGATCAGGGTGACCAAAGCCCCCTCCGAAAATAATACGGCGACAAAAGCCGACATCGCATTCTGAATCTTTTGGATATCGGCAAGGCTGCTCCGGATGCTCTTGCCGCCTTTGTTCGGAAAACGCCCGCCGGAAACGACAGCTGAAATAAAATCCCTGTTCAGCTGCTCATTCAGCGCGCTGTTCAGGCGGATCAATACATGCTGCCTGATATACGAAAGCAGGCTCTTAAACAGGGTGATCAGCGTCAGCAATGCAATCACCGCGATCACCAGGCTGGTTTTTTTATCCGTAAGCGAATCGTTGATCCCCCGTTGCAGCATCCAGGACAGGGCTATTCCCAGCAACGTCGAGCAAATGTTCAGGAAAGGTACCGTGATCAGTAATGTTTTACGGAAAGAGCGGATCTTCAATAAGGAGACCAGCGGATGTCCTTTCAGCGTAGCCGGTTCTTCGCGGATGTTTTCAAAATACAGCGCTGCCCTCCCCGGCCACACGGCCTCCAGCTCTTTTTCGGAAACCGCCCGTACCTGCGTGGCAGGATCGGCGACGAGGTAATAACAAACGCCGCCGGATCGATACGCGCCGAAGCACACCAGGAAATGGCCGTCGCCGTTTTCATTAACGGCGTGTAAGATCACGGGCTGCGGGCTGTTACGGAGCGTTTGTATATCCATCCGCACGCAGGTGGATTCCATGCCAAAAGTCGCTGCAAGGTTCCGGAGCTGTAATAGCGAAAAGCCGGTAAGCGGCACCGTCGTGCCGGACAGCAAAGCTTCGCCGTCCGCATAGCGGCCGGTATAATTTAAGATCATGCTGATACAGGCCGGGCCGCAGTCGTTCCGGTCGGCTTGCCTGGTGAAATATTTTCGGGCGGTATTTATGTTTTTCATATGGGTAGGTTTTAGAGAATGGCTGCGGTAAACAGGGGTAAACCGGTGGACGGGAACATGAGCAGGATAAAGAAAGTTACCGCGGCGATCCAGATCAACAGCGCGGGAACATAGGAGGTGACGACTATCCGTAACGATCTTTCGAAATTCAGCGTGGTAATTTTAGAAATGCCGTAGGCCAGGATAAACCAGTAGGCGACCTCAAACAGATTGGCCGTCTGAAGGGCATAATACCAGTCAGCCGGCGCTCCCTCAAAAAAAGAAAGCGAAGAAAGAATATAATAGCGGTGCCAGTCTAACAAATTGCCGTTCGGATACGTATAACGGAACGAGAAGATTTTGACAGCGGCGGGGATAAGGAATACGAATTCCGCCAACACGCTGACCTTGAAAATGTTACCGATGGATACATTTTCATCATTCAGGTATAAAGCCGTATGAAGGATAAGCGTGATCGCGCCCAGTTTAAGAAGCAGGTACAAAGCGGACGAAAAGTAGATCCATTTTTGCAAAGCTTCATAGACGGCTGTATCCTGTCCGGGAATTCCCGATAAAACATCCCCGCTACTTTGATAAAACCCTACAGTTAATATGTTCCGCTCCGTTATGGAGATCAGAAAGAATGTCAGCGATAACAGCAAGGCAAAGCTCAGCTTGCCATTTTTTAACAGAATTTTCATACCCGTAGATTTTGGGATAAATTTCTGTGTGAACGGTGTCACCCGCAATTACAAGGAATTGTAAATTATAAGTAAAAGTGATTGCAGAAAAGAAAAATAAGTACTATGTCTACAAATCCCAACCTATCAATAACGACCATGCCGGTGACCATTTTCATCATGGTGCTTATCCTAATTTTCAGCCTGACCGGTTTCAAAAACAAAGTTTTTTATCTGAAAATGGTTCATCATCCCAGCAGTATGCTGAGAAATAAGGAATATCACCGGCTGTTTACTTTTGATCTGGTTCATAACGATTTTGTCCATCTGCTGGTCAATGAAGGGATGGCCTATTATTTGTGCGGAAGCCTGGAAGAGCTGTTGAACCAGCAGTCCCCTTACGGAAGCCTGAAATTTACGTGCATATACCTGGCCAGTCATTTTTCCGGCGCCCTGGTCACTACGCTGCGGCACCGTAACCATTTTGACTATATGAGCGCCGGGGCATCGGGAAGCATACTGGGATGTTTGATGAGCTATATCCTGTTGGATCCGAATTATGTTGCTTTTTACCTGCCGGTGGTCGGGGGCGTAAAAAATATTTTCGCCGGCCTGTTTGTCATTGTCGGGCTGATCGTTTACCAGTGGAAAACCGGTAATGAGATGATGGATCATGAGCTGCATTTTTACAGCGCTGTCGGGGGCATCCTGGCCACCCTCCTGCTTTTCCCGCATTTACTATGAAAATAACCGGAGCCTGGGGCTCGCGGTTATTTGCTGGACTACCACCATCCGAGGCAGGACGGCCCGGTTGCGGCGGCCACTGCGCCGATCACTGCTCCTACCCCGCCAAACAGGCCTCCGACGGTTGCGGATACCGCGATATTGTAACCACATTGGCTTACGCTGCCCTTTAATTCGTCTGCTTCACGATCCGTCAATTCTTTCATAAAAAATGGTTCTTTAATGGTTCTTCCCACTATTAGGAATTGTAGTAAAGTTCATTTTGGGCGGTGTGGTAAGCTAAAACCTTAACTTGTAAATTATTACTTTTGCTTATAGGAATAATCACCGGAAAAACAGAATGAGTAATGTCGGAGAGAAAATAAGGATACGTCGCTTGACCAAAAGCTACAGCCAGGAATATATGGCTTTCATGCTGGATATCTCCCAGGCCGCTTACTCCAACCTGGAGCGCGACGAAACTGAAATGACGATCAAAAGAATTTACGAGATCGCCGAGATCCTGGAAATGTCCCCGTTTGAATTAATGCCAAAACCCAAGTTCGGCACCAGTTTTAATCATATCTCCTTTTGGCGGACGATCAACAAATTCAAGGCGATGTGGGTTTCCGACATCCGGCTGAGAAAAGCTCGGGTGCCTGAGCTAATGGTACCCACAGTGACACCTGAAAGCTGAAAATCAAATAATTTATAAGTTTAAGTTATAGGTTATTACTCCTTAAAATTCCAACTTCACTCCGACCAATCAAGGCAAGAGAGGTGTTATGGATTTCCGATCTTATGAAAAGCGGCTGGACTATATTTTAGAGCTGATCACCAAAAACCGCTTCCGCTCTATTGCAGATGTTGCCGCCCGTTTCAGCTGCAGCACCCGCACCATCAAAAGAATGCTGAATCATCTCCGCGACCAGGGGCACGATATCCGGTACGACCGCCTCCAGAAGAAATATTTCATCAAAGAAAAAGAGTGACATTTTCTGTCATTGAGGCCCACCTAACTTTGGTGAAAAGAAATCTACCGTGAAAAATTCTGAAAACTACTACCTCCAACTGGTTATTTTCCTGCTGACCTTTTTATTCATTTATACCGCAGTAAGCAAGCTGTCTGATTTTAACGTTTTCAGGGGCCAATTATATAAGCAGGCCCTGCCTCATTCGCTGGAGACCCTATTGCTGTGGACGCTGCCCGGCACGGAGATCCTGACCGCCGCTCTGCTGGCTTTCAGGCGAACCCGCAGGGCCGGGCTGTATATTTCCTTCTGTCTGATGTTGTTGTTTACCGGTTACGTAGGGCTCGCCCTGCTGAAAGTCCTCGGACCTGTCCCCTGCTCCTGTGGCGGGGTCATCAAGTCCCTCGGCTGGAAGTGGCACCTGGTATTTAATATTTTTTTCTTGCTGTTAAGTTTATCCGGCATATATCTGGCTAACAGGGAAAGGAGAATATCCGGCGCAGTTTGATCCGTTCAATTCTGAAATCAGAAACAAGGTTTATGAGGACAGACAGGAGGTGCCGAAAACCCGTAAACAGAGTAGGCGAAAAAAAAGTCTAAAATCTAATTAAAGTTTTTCCGGCGTTTTTTGAATTAATAAAGCGCCCATCATCATGAAAAGAATAAAATTAAATCTCGCTATGATCGCCATGGTTGCTGCGACAGCCTTTGTGTTTGCTTTCAAACCCGCTCCAAAACAATTTGATGACTCGCTTTGGGCCTACCAAAGCGGAACCGTTACTGACGGATCAAGTTATGCGCCCCTCGATGGCGAAAGTTGTGAAGGAGAAGATAACATCTGTGCAGTTATGGCGCCGGAAGATCCGTCAAACCCGGGCCATCCATTCCTGGACAGCGATCTGCAGACCAGAATAACCAATAAGGATACAAGAGACGACGATGTCTTTTTAAAACCACAACCATAAAATAAGAAAGGGGGCTCCGGCCCCCTTTTTTCTATCTTGGATTTTGTGAAATACCCGTCATCTGCACGACGCTTACCGGTAGCAGATAAGCGAAGAGCAGGCTTCCCGGCCCCAGGCTATAGGTCCCCGAACTAAGTTTCCTGACCAGTGTTTTGGCAAATGTCTTTTCAGCGTTCAACCTCCTGATATCGTTCCACCTTAATTCATTCCTGAATAAGAGCTGCTTCCTCCTTTCTGTTAAAATTGTATTTAACAGGTCCCCTGCTGACACGTTCGTCGTTAGCGGAACGTAGGTATTTTTTACCCACCTGGTAACCAGTAGGGTATTCATGTCGTTTACGGCTGCGGCTATGTTATTATTCCTGGCATAACATTCTGCTCTTGTCAGATACATTTCGTCCGTTGCCACGCCGCCAAAAAGGCTCGACGAAGTCGCGGCCGCATAATCACCCTTAAACAACTGGCTCCCATTCGTACTTGCTTTAAAAAAGACTTTTTTACGCAAATCGTTGGCTGCATAGCTACCATAAAGAACCGAATCTATCCGGGCTTTAGTCACGGTTACTACGCTGCCTCTTCCCGATGAGGTAGAATGAAAGATCACTTCGGCGTTAAAAAGAGGGAACGGCGTGTTGGAAGTCGTGCTCACGGTGTTGTAATCGATCAGTGTGTTGTAGATCTGCAGGCAGGAATCGGCATAATTACTGGCATTGACAAAATCTCCCATGCAGAGGTAAACCCGGGAAAGCACGCCGAAAGCGGCCTGTTTTGTCGGGCGGGTCTTGACGATTGCCGTGCTGGGCAGCAGCGCAGCGGCATTTTTCAGGTCCGAGATTACCTGGCTATAATCCTCCCCAATGGTACTTCTCGACGTCGGCGAAGTAATATCAGCCGTCAGCTTTAAGGGAACACCCTCTTTTGCGGTATTCCCGATAAAAGGCAGCGCAAAAACCGAGGCGGTATGAAAATGGCAATAGGCCCTGAAAAAATAAGCCTGGCCTTTGACATTATTGATATCCGCGGGGCTGCTTGACGCCAGGTTAATCTTACCAAGCTGGTCAAGGACGACGTTACTGTTCAATATGAATCCATACATATACTGATAGTCCTGGTCATTTGCGCCTGAGCCCTGATAGATATAATCATTACGAAAATCCGGCGTACTGAGCGCCTGGTAATCTGCATCTAAAAGATAATAGTCGTCGCTGGCGATGTCTCCGGCTACCGGGTAATTATTGGTCATTGACTTACCATCCATGAGCGCCTGTAAGTCGGAAAGTGTCGATGGAGTGGCCAGTTTCTGATCCGGCTTGGCATCCAGGTATTTGTTACATCCGACGGCTATCAATAATGGCAGCGCCAGAGCGGTCAGGTAGCATCCCTGCATTATGTGGCGAAATTTATAAGTAATTGACATGTTTTTAGTTTAAGGTTAGAAAGTAACGTTACAGCCAAGAGAATAAGAGGCCGGGGCAGGCAGGCCCTGGGGGTTGTCCGGATCAATCTTCAGCTTGGTGGCCTTCCAGATAATTCCCGGATTTCTGGCATAACCGAAGATCTGTACGGATTTAAACGGAAGCTTAAAGTTTGCTGTACGAAAGAGATTATAGGATAGCCGGACGTCCTGTATCCTGATATTGTCAGCTTTCTCCACGGTTTGGTCAGAATAATTATAAACCTGGTCCCTTGCGCTGTTTGCAGGATAGACCATAGAGGGTACCTGCGTATGCAGTTCGTCACCCGGGTTTTGCCAGCGCTGGCTGAAATCGCTGTAGCCTATCCAACTGCTGAAAAGATCGGAATAGCTTGTTGTGGTTCTGCGAAAGTAATAGTCGAATCTATAGGCGATATTAATGGAAAGGCCAATATTTTTATAGGAGAAATCATTCCTGACCGAGCCGAAATATAACGGCAGGGCGGAACCGCTGTAAACCAGGTCACTTTTAGTCACCTGTGTTGTTATGGCAGCATAATCTTCACTTACTTTTCCGTTCAGATATACCCGCGGATTACCGTTGGCAGGGTCGAGTCCCGCCCATTTATAACTGATGATGCTGTAAGCGGGCTGCCCGGTAAGCGGAGTGATCGAAGCCCCGTTATTAATATAGAAGTTTAAAGAAGGCTGTTCAAAAAGGTATTTCTCAACCTTATTGCTGCTGAAAGAAAACAAGAGGGTTGTGTTCCAGCTGACTTTGCCTTGAACGTTCCGGGAATTTAACGTTACATCCCATCCGTTGGTTCTTAGCTGCGCGGTATTGGCCTGCAGTGTAAGCCCCGCTCCTTCCGTAATATCCGCAGGCATCTGACCGACGAGGTCGGTGGCGTTTTTATTATAATACTCCGCGGTCCCTGAAATACGGTCGTTCAGCGCGCTAAAATCCACGCCTAAGTTCAGCGTTCCTACCTTCTCCCACCTCAGGTTGGGATTCGGAAAATTGGTAATAACAGCGGACGGCAGGTTATTGATGCTGTTCAGCGCATTGGGCTGTGAATAGGTCAATGTCGTCAGCGCCGATATCGCGGTATTGACATTACCGGCATATCCGTAGGTCGCCCGCAGTTTCAGGCGAGGCAGCCAGGCCAAATGATAGAACTTCTCGTCAGACAGGTTCCATGCCAGTCCCGCTGAACCAAGCGGCGTACCTTTTTTATTTGATTCTACGCCGAAAAGGTTCGATGCGTCCTTTCGTGCACTGATGCTAAAAATATATTTGCCCAGGTAACTGTATGACGCATTTCCATAGTAAGAAACGCTCCGCTGCAATAAGCCGTTGAAGTTCGCGACATTAGGAATAGCCTGGGTACCGGCCAGCGTCCCGTAAATCGGGTACTTTGTCACCAGGTCGACCGGTGTCGAGGTCAGGATGTTATCGTTAAAACCATAGCTTCTTCCGGCGCTGGCGTCGGTACTTGCCTGCTTGATCTCCCCCCCGATCAATGCGCTCAGAACACCTGATCGTCCAAATCCGTGACTGTAGTCGAGCTGACCACGTACATTGTTGGAGTTGATTACCGTTTGTCCCTGATCCAGGATATCGCCGATGGGTATGATCCTGTTTACCGTGCTTCCGGTGACCTGGGTATACCGGTTGATCAGGTTTCTGGCAAAGTAGGTATCATCGTCATACAGGTTCCGGGTGTCAACGCCGGAACGCTCGTATTGGTATTTGACGCCGGCGTTCAGCCCGGAAATGATTTCATAGTCGACACCTGCATTTAATAAAATGTCATGTGATACTGTTGTATTGTTTGCGGTGTTCAACTCCTGCAGGGGAATATACTTCCAGTTAAGCAAACGTCCGCTTCCTGCCGTATCAATATAGGAAAGCCGGTAATCCTTTTCCAAAGCAAGTGGATTGCCGTTGGCATCTGCCAGCCGCGCGTATGGGTAGAGCCCGGTGCGTCCTCCCCCGTTTGAAATACCACCATAGCCGCCCGGACTGTTGTTCGTCGCTGTTGACGAGGTATACTGAATCGCGGTATGTATCTGCAGATTTTTAACCGGGCGATAGTCATTGGCGTTCCTGATGGTCAGCCTGCCGTTATCGTTACCGATCAGGCTGGATTGATCCTTATCCCATCCCACAGAAAGATAGTTGGTGGTTTGCTTGTTACCACCCGAAATATCGAAATGGTACTGCTGATTAAGGGCTTTGCGATAAATGTATTTTTCGAAATCATTTCTTACGTCGATATTGCGGAACGCGTCGATCTGGCTGTTCGCCTGCGCGGCGCTGATCAAGCCGTTCTTCTGCTGGTTTAAAATCTCCTCGACCGGTGACAATACAGGCCGGTTCGTAGTATTCGTATAAAGACTGTTATAAAACCCGTTTGTAAAGAGGTATTTCTCTGCGTCGATAAAATCGGATGAGCTGATTATGGGAAGGGCAAACAGATCGGGCTTGTTAGTGATCGTGCTGTTCGCAGTGAGCGTGACCTGCACCGGCCTATCAAATTTACCTTTTTTTGTCGTGATCACCACCACACCGTTACCGGCGCTTACGCCCCAGATCGAAGCCGCCGCGGCATCTTTTAAAATAGTCACACTTTCAACATCGTTTGGATTGATATTATTGATGTCTCCGTCATAAGGAAAGTTGTCGATTACGATAAGCGGCCTTATCATGGAGGACGTGAGCGTACTCAATCCGCGGACGCTGAAATTTGTATTTATCCCGTTTCTTTTATCAAACAGGATCCCGGTTGACAGTCCATCCAGCCGGCTGATCACGTCGGGAGAAACTTCCCGGTTGTAAAGCTGGTTACTGATCAGGTCGAAGGAGCCCGTCGCCCTTTCTTTAGGCAGGGTTTGGTACCCCGTGGAAACCACGACCTCGGTTAATTGAGTAATTTGCTGTATGAGCCTGAAATGCAGGAGCTTTTCCGTGGTATTGACAACAACTTTCAGCTGTCGGTAACCTGTAAATCCAACATACACGCTGTCAGGCAGCGTTTTCAAATTAATGGTAAAGCGCCCTGATGCATCGGCAGAGGCCACATATTTATTTGCCGCGAACCGGATGGTTGCACCGGACAGCGGCATGCCCGTTTGGTCATCCACCACATCTCCTGATAGTCGTATTTGCCCAAGGGCAAACCCCGGAGCTAACAGGAGGATCGTTATTATTTTTATATATTTCATATGATTAGGTTATTTTTTTGAATAGAAATTGCCGGGCGTACGGTTTACTTCGGTTAACACGAACATGGGCATCTGCCGGTGTGTTCTGATGAGTTTAAGGCCTATTGTTTTTAAAGCACCCTCCCATTCCGTTAAGGAACCGGGAACCCGGCTGAGATCCAGGTCGAAAAAACGTGCTGCCGGAGAATCCTCCACTACCGGCAAATCAAGGCTGACCAGGTTAAGCTGGTAAAGAATGTCTGCGGTTTTTATGTGATGCATGAATTTTTGTTTGGCATATTCACGCAGCTCGGTTTCGGTACTGGTATACTTAGTCACCATCAGGGATGAGTCGGCAACTGCCAGCAATAAACAGGGTACGTCACGTATTATTACCCTTGCGTTCAGTCCGAAGGCGTTGTCCAGGTCATTTTTAAGCCTGGCCCTCAGCCTGTCCGCTGAAAAGCCGGAATCAGCCTTTATTTCATACGTGTAACAATTATTTTTCTCCCAGGCCAGGCTCAGGGCATTTGCCGGCTTTACATACTTCTCCCGATCGTCGACCTCCAGAATTGTACGGTTCGGGGTAATAGCCAGGGGGGTATTCAAAGCCAGCGTATAGAGATGAAGGATAGAATGATTGATAAAGTACATCCTTTTCTGCCCGGTAACGGGGTCCTTTACCAACCCTGCTTTTAAAGTTAGCCCGGGCGTATACCGGCCAAACGAAGAAGTGATCATCGGCCGATAGCCGGTCAGCTGTTCGTTGCTGCCTACAGGAAATAAGCTCTTGGTATAATCGAACTTATTGACGTCATTTTTCTGATCCAGCACAGAATAATTACCCTTAAGAACAGCGGCAATAGTTTTTTCCGTCAAATAATCCCCGGGTGTCGCTCCGATATACTTGCCGTTCATGATCCAAACCAGATGCGGCAGATAGGTATGCGGAAACAGTTGATTAAAAAACACGTCTTCCAATACCGATACGGGGTTGAATGTTTTCAGCACATTATTAGAAAGATAAGCGGTCTTTACTTTGGCTACAGCCTCGTTGTTGACCGGAAGGATGGCAAGTTTATCGGGAAACTTTTTTATCAGTTCCGAACTTTTGGCAAGCCCTTCCATACAGGAGCTGCACCATGTCGCCCAAAAATCAATGACCAGCAGTTCGTTTTTAAAATCCGATACTTTGACCGCGCCGGTCTTATAGTTTATGATATGGGTGATCGTATAATCGGGAACGTTATCGCCGAGCCTCAATGCAGAGACCGGTATTTTATTTTGGCTGCTTGCCTTAAAAAAAAGGCAAAGCAATCCCATTAAGCAAAAATTGAGCTTCATTTTTGTGAGTTGAGTGTAAGAATTGGATTAATAAACCGGAAGAATATGCAGTTTATTCGGGCGGCGAGATTAAAAGCAGCCAGGTATGGACAGGATAGCTATTCATGCCCCTTCCCTTCCTGCGGGTTTAACGCCCCGTTCGCCTGGTGTACTATGTAAGCCGCGGCCACCAGGTCTATTAACTGATCTAAGAACAGGGCGACTTCTTCATCGGAGAGTTCCGCTTTGATGTTACAGTCCTTTGTAACCCAGCACTGGAAAAACTTCCAAAACAGTACTTTTACTGATTCAGGGGTATTAGCCTTAAAAAAGTTCGCCATTACCTCTTTTAAAGGTAAAACAGCCGTAAAATTGTATTTTGTGATTGTCGCTTCCATTCTGTTGAAAATATGGTAAGCTGCTCCAAAAAAATAAGACGTGGAACTCAGCTTACCGCCTTAGAGGCCCTGAGAAGCCCTGACACGAGTAAGTGAGCCCACGCCTATAACGTGAGCATTTCACTTATCGCCTTGTGTCATTGAAATTTCTCAGGTTTCTAAGACAAGACATTAAGCAAATGCTTCAAAATTTCTTAAGAAGTATTGCAAAAATATATCTTCCTACTTAAATAGGTTGTTTTTTTATTTCTAAAATCAAATATAACAAATTAATATCAATCGTGGTAATAAATTACCACGATTTTTCAATAAATTAAAACAAAATTTCCATTTATATTAATGGAGATAATGCCAAAGAGGACAAATAGTAAAATACAAATTGAATTCGGTGAAAACTTGAGACGCATTCGCGAAAGTAAAGGGCTAAGTCTTTCTGAAGTTTCGGCTAGATGTGATGTAGATAAAAGCAATATAGCAAAAGTTGAAAATGGCCAATTTAATATTCAATTAACTAAGATTTTTGAATTAGCCAAAGGACTCGGTATAGAGGCGAAAGAGTTACTTGATTTTTAGAGATATGCGAATTAAGACGTAATTAAATGGAAATGTCTTACCGAATACACGATTACCCATAATACAACTAAGCCAACGGCAAAATACAATTGTTTAGGTGTCTTGCTTTTAATTGAATATCTCTGAGATTGATCTAATTCTGCGTTGTTTTTCATTGCTGAGAATCATATTTTCATTGTAAAGCTAATAATATGTAGGGATATATACCCACACTTTTAAGGCACAAAAAAACAAATTTCGTTGCAGTTATCACTGCAATGGCGAGCGAAGAGCAAAAAGAACATTTAACTCAATTTGGTAAACACCTGCTTGCCCTACGCAAAAAGCAAAACCTTTCTTACAGAAAGCTCGCTCAGAACTGCGACATAGATCACGCCGATATCCGAAAGTATGAAAAGGGCGAAATAAATATGACCTTTTTAACTATGATTGAATTTGCAAAGGGATTGGGAATTAGCTTGAAAGAGTTGATGGATTTTTAAGATATTGACATATATGCATAGCTTGCTATGATTACATATTTTAAAATGACACTGTTGGTTTCAGAAATAATTTTTCACCAGATTACTTTACAAAAGATGTTTGAACTGCGCCAAAAGAAGATAGATATCTGTACTTGGTTTTGTCTCGTAGTTAAGTGTTTTGTGTCTTAAAATGAATTCAGGAGGATTGGCATAACGGGTTTCGTTGTTCTGATGGTGTAAAAGATTAAATTTAAGTTCAATGTTTTTATTAGAGCATTTTGACGTAAAAATCTGAATCGTTTTAAGTTCTGCAATGATATTTACCAGCCGTTCTGCTGGCAAATTATAAGCCGTCAACGCATTTTTAGCAATGAAAGTGATTTGATCATCTGTTAAATCCGCCATAGACGCGCTTTTGCCGGCTTTTCTACTTTCAATTCCAGCAATCATTATTTCGGCGGACGAATGCCATGGTTGTAAATCGCATTCAGCTTCTATATTTCTTACCATCTCGATCAATTCCTCCGCAGTTTTCGGACCTATTTGGGTAAGGTGCATTTTCAAGCATAGATATTGAAGATCGTATGCTAAGGTCAATGCTTCATGTGCATTTTGCATCATATGCAGTTCCCGGAATTGATTGAATGCAATAAGACTGAAATTTTGGTGTACACGATAATGTTTTACCCTGCCTTCATCAAGTTCAGGTTCGTCACCGATACCCTGCATCAGCAAATAGTAATGCAGATAATAGAAAAACTTGCCGAGATTATGCGCAGCCGTAGCCTTTAATAGCTTCAAATCTTCCTTTTCGGCATGAACATACGCTTTATGTACTATCTCCATTGCCTTTTGATTCATTGCGATTGTCAGGTTCGCATAGTCGATCCTCGCCTGCGTGGGTACCTCTATATTCATACTCAGCTTCATCTGGTACGCGCTGTAAAAATGCAGGAAAATTTCTAAAGCATAAGATTGAATGTTTTCGGAGTGATAAACCAGGAGTAAGTGTTTCATTCCTTCATTCAGATCTGCTTGATCAATCTTGTTGGTCAATTCATCAATTTTATCTCTTGAATTGAGATCGATATCATGGTTCAATGCACTGTCGGTCAATTGAAAAAATAGCTCATTGATCTCAATTGTTAGTACATTTTCAGGATCTTTAACATATGCTTTGATTGTACTTATTTTTTCAAGAAATGTTTTGTAGTTAACATCCCCTTTTAAGAAAGCGACCCTCAGCTGTGAAAACTGAATAATGCCTTTTTGCTCATCGCTCAGTTCACTTGTTCGCTTATTTATCTTACGTAAAAAATATTCTGCATCAGTAACTGAACCTGTTTGTGTATAGGTAATTGCGGATAAGAAAACCAGGTCAAGCGAATTGTTTACCACATCCTGACTAATTCTTCCGAGTAAACCAAGAATTAACGAAAATTCGCCTTGAGTGACTAGGTAACTCCCGAATTTAATGAGATAATCTGCAATCTGTTTCGGATCGCTAAAATCAACTTTACCGGGATTTTCCTGAACGTATTGAAGATTGGGTATGTTGAATTGTTTACCGTGTTCTGATATCAGACGGGCATGATTTTCATGTCGTGTGAGCATTTTCTTATGTATTGCAGCTACTTCCTGGTCGGTGATCAACACAAGCGGGAAAAGTAAATTAACAGTTTCCTGATCGCGCCACCCCACTCGGTTAGGATGATTATCCAATCTCGATATAATATTTTCTACATAATCATAATAATAAACCCGATCAGTTTCACCATAAGCGACTACCAGTCCAAATGCGGGAGCACGTCGGCTTAAATATCCTAATCTGGATACCTCAAAAGGCAGAGATATGAGTTGTTCGTCCCTTTCGGTTATAATCTTCAGCTGTTCTTTACTTTTGATCTGAATAGCAAACTTCCACGAACTCACATTTTGATCATCGGTGATCAATTCGACATCGACATCAACACCATAGTCAGGATTTTCCTCACGAAAAATGAAACCATTTTTTCTGGAAAAAAGAGGGCGTAATACGTTAACAGATTCTTCGCTTCGCTTAGAGTTATTGTCGACTATCGGATGATCATAAAATCCCATTTTAAGATTTGTGATTTCTATTTATAAGTTTGAAGATACTAATTCATCATTTATGACTTACTAACAATGCGAGTTGTTATGAAACTCAAAATGACTGTAATTATCGTTCCAAACGATCCACTTGGTGCAATTCTGCCAATGATCGTCTTTCTTTTTGTTTTTACTGTTAGCGATCGTGCTCCTGAAATTCTCGGCGATCCAAATCGGTGACAGCGAATTTGTAATCAAAAAACCTTCAAAACTTTTCCGGTCAACTAAAGTAACCTTCTGTTCCGTGTCAATGTCCTCCCATCTGCGATACATTAAGAACTTTAGCTTGTCATCTGCATCAAAGAAACCCCGCTTATCGGTGGTTTTTATATTGAAGGCTTTGCGTAGCAATGCGGACGGAACTTCGTAAATGTCAGATCGCGTCATAAGATTTACTTCATTGACGACCGTTATCGTACTTTTTACTTGATATCCCCGGTTATGTTGATTCGAGATCCATTTTTCCGGCTCGTCGTCATCGTATTTGTCCATCCAAATCACATCCAGCAGTGAGTGATTTATACCATGGGAAACCGACGAACTCATGTCGTCCGGTCGCATTCCATGATTGCCGGCAAACCTGTTCGATGGATTTTGTACAAATTCTTTTAGTTCGACCAACTTTGATGTCGATATCAGAACACAATTCAAGGTAAGGCGCGTCCGGCCAACGCAATTGGGTTCGGGCAGTGCTGTAGTCGAATACAAGGTGATCCAGTCGTCGTCGGCATCGTGAATACCGCTTAAATGCTGATTCTTCAACTCGATCCATTGTTTAAATTGTGGTAATAAAGGTCTGCTTGCCCAGCTCTTGATATCTTCGGGACTGGCCAAGGGTGTTAGCGGGATAGGTTCGGCGATATCCTCCGGTATTAACCATTTATCAGCGCCAAGATGGTAATTGACGATGACATGTCCGACACCGAATTCAGCGGGGTTAGGAATGTTGAGTATCTCACCATAGTTCGTCAACATGCCTTCAGGTTCAAATTTTCCGTACGGTAACCGATCAGCGAGATAACCTTGAATCCGGTGAACTGCGATCCAGGTATATTTTTCTTCAAATGTTGCCCACTCCGTACTTCCATCATTAGCCCGGCCAGTTGTTTTATTCCATCCTATATCTTTAATGAATTTGATAGCTGCGGCAACTGCAAACCCTTGTTGATTAAATTCTTTACCATATTTTTTAAAATATGGCTGCATAAACTTTTTGCCATTCGCATCAAGTCCGCCATTCTCATAGTGGATAAATCCGTCGAACGCCTCGCCAATAACATTCCATTCCAGATCATCCTGAATAGGAAACCTGCCTTCGGACGAACTATCAAGCGGATGCTCAGAAAAATCCAGTTCCAACAGCCTATTATTTGCTTTGTAAGGCGGTCTGCTCCGAGTGACTTCAATTTCGGAGCATAGTTTGAAACTGAACATCCTTTCCATGTATGCATTAGCGCCGTAACGGACAACGGAATTAGTAAGGCCATCGATGACGATATCGGCAAAAATATTTTTCAATATCCAGTCAACCAGCAGCCGCTGATCGTCCCCACGCTTTGTGAATTTGGCTGAAAGGCCCAGTATAACTGTACTCAGGTCTTCCTGAATCTGATCGTCACCACAACTCCAGATCAAATTGAGTATTTTAATGAAGCCCCCGACGTTAACAAACGCCCAGTCCGTCAGCTCAGACCGGCACCTTTCCCGGTAAGTTTTATGAATAGAACTTAAGCTCCACGCCATGATCAGCGGTTTGCCAAGGTATTCATCAAACGGATAAAGCTGCCAATGTTCCAAATAAGTTGAAAGAACACTATTGCCTTCAAGATCATGATAGTCCGGGCCGGACCAGAATAAATCCCTTTGATAAGTGTTATTAAAACTTACCAGGGTGTTATGCACAATCTCGATGCCCAAATTTAGTTCGTCGCGATATAGATTAGGCATGATAAATTCATTTACCATTAAGTCGCGGTTAGTAAAATCGGCTGATTCGAACTTCCTTTTAATGAATCTCAAATATGTTTTGACCTTATCATCTGGGCTTTGACTAAATACCTGAAATTGGAGCCGTAGGATTTTTCGGGCGTCTAAGTCTGACGACCACAAACCGCCTTCGCCCACTAAAAGATCATAATCGTTAAATAAAATTATAGCGGTCAGATCCCTTGTATATTCCATCTGCTCTCGCCGAAGCATAGGGGGGCATTTGTAATAAATTATTATTCACGATGTGACTGGCATGTTTTAGTGCGTGGAGATATTCAGAATAGGACTGGATGCCAATCGTAAATATTCGCTTTGCAGCTGATATAGCATCAGCGTCGGGAATTTGCTGAGCGGTCAAAAAGCCATGGTCGGTAAGCATATCCATCAAGGAACCTATCACAAGCTTACTAAACACGTGATCCAAACCTTCGTATAAATGATTGCGTAAAAACCCATGTTCTAAGACGTTCTGATCTTTAAATAAGTCAGTAGTGAGTAAAAGCGCTTTTCTAATAGTTTGATCATCTTTTGAAACTGCAGGGGCATACTTTTCCTTAAACTCATTTTCCAGCTTTTCGATTTTTATATTGAGAAGGTTTCTCAAAGTGAAATGCATCGGATCTTTGCTGATATCCGTTACATTTTGTCCGGCGTAATTTTCACAAAAAAGACGTAGCGTAAAGGCGTTTTCAAAGGCACCTCGTATCCAGAAATTCTTACCTGACGTGATCTTATAAGCCTCGAAATATTCAGGCACA
>Ga0207098_10150_pt1 | contig 23200 bp, 15 predicted proteins | sample Alteio_BWMinHeat_84_FD_153548 | JGI IMG/M metagenome (GOLD analysis project Ga0207098, IMG submission 153548) | Enriched cells from forest soil in Barre Woods Harvard Forest LTER site, Petersham, Massachusetts, United States -... | ecosystem: Environmental > Terrestrial > Soil > Temperate forest >...
TTAACCCTCCCGCACTTGACAATTCCGATGCCTCCGATGCCGAAGTCCAGTGGGTCATCCCGCGCCTCGTCTGGCACTTCAAGAGCCATCATCTTGCCGCCAACACACTGCTAAGATCAGTGAGACATCAGCAATCCCGGAAACCGAGGTTTATGTCAAAAGTCCCACAGCTTTAGACTGCTGACGAAAGGCTTGTGACCAAGCAGCCGGAGTTGACACAATCATCCAATTCTGGGCGATCTCCAGTTAAGCTGTCCGTCGTCAAAATGCGATCCCGGGCCAAAGCCGATCGCCCGAAGAGGCCTGCCGGGCGTATTATACGTCGGCTGCCGGGTCGAAACTCAGGGGGAGAATATGTGCGCTTTAAATGCTTGATTTAGCCGTGGTTCAGAGTTTTGACGAGGCCCAGCGCATGGAGAAGCTCGTCGTGCCTTTATCTGAATTTTCGAATGAGCGTCGTCGTCCTTCTTGCGATTCCATTCGTATGTCGATGTTCTCAGCCGCTACTCAAGAATGCTTGTTCAGGGTGCTTCTGATGGCTTCCCTGTTCTCTGCCGTGGGACACTCGCAGACCCTGACCGTGGTTTCACCTCTCAGGCTCGCGACGTCTGACCCGCAATTGCAACGGGCTTTTGATTGGGCCAAAGATCAGGCACTCCACTACGTCTCGTCCGGACAGGATCCGGTAGAGCACTGGTACGAAGCTGCCCTTCCTGGCCGAAGCGCTTTTTGCATGCGAGACGTCTCGCATCAAGTCATGGGCGCTGAAGCACTGGGACTCTCTGAGCAGAACAAGAGCATGCTGATGCGTTTTGCGCAAGGCATCTCCCAAGCGAGGGATTGGGCCAGCTTTTGGGAGATCGACCGCGAAGGAAAGCCCTCCACTGCCGACTACGTTAGCGACGATGACTTCTGGTACAACCTGCCCGCAAACTTCGACGTCATGAATGCCGCATTGCGGATGTTCGTGTGGACCGGGGACTCTGCCTATACCACGGATCCTGTATTTCTCAACTACTACCGCCGCACGGTGACTGACTATATCCGCCGGTGGCAGTTGGAGCCCCGCAATGTGGTTTCGCGGCCGCGGATCATGAACCGCCACCTGGCATCCGGCAAGTTCGTCGAAGCCCGGGGCATCCCGGGCTACACCGAAGAACGTAAAGATTTCAACCTTGGGTCCGATCTCTTGGCTGCCGAATATCGTGCGCTACGCCTCTATGGAGAACTGTTGCGAATGCGCGATTCGGCCGGATCGCCAGCCTTTGATGCTCAGGCCGCGGGCATCGCTCAAATACTGGAAACCAGGGCGTGGAGTTCTCCATCACGTCATTTCTACAAGGCGCTACAGCAGAATGGCGAGGGCGTCGGGACAGGGGATGCGTTCATCCTTTATTTTGGGGCGGCGACCAATCCGGAGCATCGAAGGCTGGCTCTGGAAGAATTGAGAGGATTGACAAGGGAAGCGGCTCCAGGCATTGAAGAGCAAAGTTATCGCCCCGAAATTCTATTTCACCTGAATGCTCCCGAAGAAGCGTACTCGCAAATCGTCGATCTCTCCCGGCCCGATCGGGAGCGCCGCGAATACCCGGAGGTTTCGTATGCCATTATTGGGTCGATTGTTACCGGAATGATGGGTGTGAACGTCGTTCCCGCAGAGAGCCATGGAACGGATCAGATGTTGGCCCGAAAGGTTGTCGTCCAGACGTTGCCGCGGTTCTCCATACACACTTCCGAGGCAGAACTCGACAAACTTCCGGTCCGCCAGAATGTGCTCAATGTGCGTCACCTGCGCAATGGGAGCAGTTCGATCACGAATGTGTCCGGACCGACCTTCACCTGGCGCGCCAGTTTCGACGGCTCGGCGCCATATCTCATGGTGAATGGCAGGAAGGTGCAAGCAAACCGAGAGACGACATTGCTGGCCACTCCAGTCGTTTTTGTCGATGTTTCCGTGGCTCCTGGTCAAACAGTTACGGTTGCACGATGATCCAAGCGGCATGAGGACCGATTCTATCCGCACAGCTTCTGCAGCAGAGGCTGCCACGTGGAAGGCAGTCGAGCAACCTTCTTAACGAGTTGAGGCAAAATGTCCTTCGACGGAGCAGGAGTTATCACCATCCGTGTCGTGAAGTGATCCAAGTTGCTGTATAACCGGCTATCGGTCACCGTATATAGAGAAGGTAACAGCAGACACAGTTCTCACTGACCCATTAACCTCATGATCCGCCGCAACGGAGGGCGGCAATCATGAGGAAAAACGTCTACGAATAAGGCAAGGGCAAGAAGAACCGACCCAAAACCAAGCTCGGCATACCGGATCTGGAACACTCGAGAGGCGCAGTCCTCCGGAGCCTTGGTTCTCCCGACTCGAGGCGCGGATACCAGCATGCTATCGATGAGTTCGTCGCCTGATACTGTTCTGAGCCACGATTGGCCTTTAGCAAAACAGCCGTTTTGCGCTATCGCTTTCACTTAGAGGAACGTGGCCTCGCGCCGGGGACGATCAACGTGCGAATGGCTGCTGTGCGGCGGTTGGCGTTCTGCCATGAAGATCGATTATGCACGCCTGGAGAAGTGGGAACAGCGGAGGCGGCTGACTCAGTAGTGCGCAACCAGCAGAGTTCGTTTCATCTTGCCGACGGTGCTCCAGACGTTATCGGACCCTCGACCTCTGCCCAGACCGGAATTATCCAGTCCCAAATGGCGGATCAGTCCGCAGATGATCGCGATTTGGCAACAAATGAGAAGCGCTGCTGTATACCCCAGACTGACAGTCGAGGAATCGGGGGCGGCGAGCGCATCCAACCTGCACTGGATCCCACAGTTTTCGGCGAAAACCGTCAGAGCACAAAAAGTCAAAGGTCCCAGAATCGCGCGCCTCGCTAAGCGTCGGTCTCTGAGAAGCGAGGTTCTTCCCGCGCGTAGATATAGTGTTGGACCTCGACAGGTTTGATGGCGTAGCTGAGCACTTGTTTCTCAACCTCACTGTCGGCTTGAGTGAAGCGGTTATGTTGCCGCTCGTGTTCTGCCCAAGAGTCGACTTTGAAGCTCTCCAGGTATGTATTCGGTGCTTCTGTATCGACGAAGATCCCCCAGCTTATCGCGCCATCGCGGCGACGAACACGCTCATAGTTGTGGATTTGATGGAGAAACTCGGGAGCTTTTGCCGGATCAATTACATATTTCACCGTGACGAGGACCGGCCCTTCGTCGGGTTCAGGTTCCTCGATCATGGCCGGTTTAACCCAGTGATTCCAGATGCTGAGATCCAGCTTAGTATCCGGCAATCTGAACCAGGGCCGTAGCAACAGGCATGCGGCTGTTCCGATGCTTGCAGCCGCAAGAGTTGCATGGACACCCGTGCGCAACGCCGCAAAGCCCCACAGAGTGCTTCCTAGGGTAACACTCCCCTGAAAGACGAAGAGATAGACGGCGAGCACCCGCGCCCTCACCCAATCGGGCGCAAGCTCCTGCACCATGATGTTGAAGAGGGACATGATAGCGGTCCAGGAGGCACCTCCAAAGAGCATCAGGAAGCAGAGGAGCGCCGGTGTCCGTAACAATGCCAGGCTTAAGACAATTGCAGCGAATGTCGCTGTGGCGGAAGACAGTAGAGTCTCCGTCGAGAACTTCGACCTAGTCCGCTGCAGCACCATGGCGCCCAGCACCGCGCCCAATCCGAAGGATCCGAGCAAGAATCCGTAGGCGATTGGGCTTTTACTGAGTTCCCGCGCAGCGGTTGGCAGGAGCGCCCAGAAGGAGCTCGTGAAAAATATCAGAACTGCCGACCGAAGCAGCAGCCTGCGAATACCCGGGGAATATCGGACATAGCGAATGGCAGCGGAGCTCGCTCCCCGGAAGGTCTCTGCAGGCAGTGTGCTCTTTCGCACGGGCCTCTTCCATCTCTGGACCACGGCGATGACACCGAAGAAGGAGAGGGCATTGAATGCAAATGCAGCGCCCACGCCTACAGATGCGACAATGAAGCCGCCGAGGCCCGGCCCTACGGCCCGAGCCAGATTGAACTCGATCCCATTCAGAGCCAAAGCGGCTGGTAACTCCTCCTTGTCTACTAGCTCAGGAAAGATTGCCCTCCAAGTGGGCGACTCTACCGCATCCCCAATCGACAACCCCAGCGTAAGCAGGAGTAGGAGCCAAGGCGTCATCACTCCGGCGAACGTAGCCACAGTCAGCACAACCGCAATGACGAGCATCCACGTCTCTGTACCGAGTATCAGCTTGCGGCGGTCGAAGATGTCCCCGATCGAGCCTGCAGGTAGCGCCAACAGAAAAAACGGTAAAGCAGAAGCGGTTTGAATCAGGGCGATATACAGAGGGTTCCTGGTGAGCGAAGTCATCAGCCATGCCGCGCCTACACTCTGCATAAAGGTTCCAATGTCAGAGATCAGGTTGGACGCAAGCAGGTTTCGGAACGTGCGGTTCCGGAGAGGCTGCCACGGCCCCGGCGAGCGAGAAACCTGTGATTGAGCTACCCGAGTCATCGGTTTTGAAACTTACCGTCTTCCTTTATGCTATTGCCATCCCAAGAGAAGTTTAGCGACCCAGTTGACGGAAGGCGATGGCTAAGAAAACGCTCGGCTGATCAGGTTCGTCCGCCACATTTGCCATTGTTTATTCTCCAGTCACTCGATCACTGATGGGAAGGACTGACTGCGACGCACCCCTCCTGGCCGTTGCGAGCTCCTCCGTCAACAAACATAAACCACCGCCACATCGAACTGTCTGAGTAACCTCGTAGCCGGTCGGTGTCGCGTAACCTATCAGATGCGCGTAGATTCAAACAAGAACCAGATGCGGGCACTGAACCGGATCGGTCCAGTTCTCAAGAAGTCTCGCGGTGGCAACATTGAGGAAGCGGAGAGCATCGGCTCGGATCGTGTGGTCGCAACACACGACGATCACGAGATTGGGAATCCTCCGCTGGCCACGGAATGCCGCGAAGTACACCTCTGTAAAGATGACGGCGGTGTAATCGGCGGCCGACAGGAAAACTCTGGAGTTTATGGCCAAGGCCGTCCGAGATGGCAAACTGGTGATCCCGATTGGCAACAAGCTGCCACTCAGCCAGGCGGCCGGAGCTCAAGCTGCCGCGGAAAAGGGTAATATCGGGAAGGTCTTGCTGTTGGCTTGACATTCTATTGCGAACAAAGGCCACGAGGGAAAATCGGAGATGAAAAAGCCTGCGCGCGGAATCAACCCCGTTTCGAAACCAAGTGGCGACGGATGTGTAGAATGCCTGGCGTCGCCGAGAGGTTGGTGGTTTCATCTCCGTCGGTGTGCGGAGTGTGGGCACATCGGATGCTGTGACAGTTCTCCGAGTCAACATGCATCAAAGCACGCGGCGGCGACGGGGCATCCGATCATAACCAGCTTTGAGCCGGGTGAGGATTGGTTCTTCGATTACGAGAAGCAGGCGATGGTCAAGGGCGTAGAGTTGCTTCCGCCGAATTCGCACCCGAGAAATCAGCCCGCTCCTGGACCAGCAGGAAGTGTGCCGGCCAACTGGGAATCGCTCCTGAACTAGCCAGCCATCTAGGCCAGCCTGTGACTGGAGGCGGATAATCGTAAAGGTGTCCGGGGTCCTAAACTGAGATGGAGTGGAGGACTTCCCATCCAACTGGACGAACGTTGTGAAGGGAGTTTCAGACAACGGATCGGGAGTCTTGGTCCCGTTTGCAAAAATGCTCTTCAATACGGTTGTGGGAGAATTGGACAATGTTGCCATCGATCAATGCGCCTGACCGGCAAGCGGAGGCTTTTCCTGTTCTTACGCCGGCGCAGATCGCCCGCATCCGGCCCTATGGCAATGGCCGATTGGTCCAGGCTGGAGCGATTCTTTTCGAACCCGGCAAGTTGGACATGTCCTGTTTCGTGGTGCTCTCAGGAAAGCTCGAGATCGCATTGCCCGGGCTTTCAGGTGAGCAGGTGTTCGTGACCTATGGGCAAGGCCAATTCTCTGGCGAAGTTGTCCTGATCTCCAGAGCCCGTGCCCTTTCTCGCGGGCGGGTGGCCGAGCCGGGAGAATTTCTCGAAGTCAGCGCCGACGCTTTGCGCACGTTGATCGCGAAAGATGCTGAACTGAGCGATATCTTCATGCGCGCATTCCTTCTGCGTCGTGTCAAACTGATTTCGGAAGGCTTGGGTAATGTCATCGTGTTGGGATCGCAACACTCATCAAATACATTGCGCCTCCGCGAGTTCCTTACCCGCAACGGCCATCCCCATCGCTATGTCGATCTCGATAGCGACCAAGGGTCGCAAGAACTCTTGGATCGGTTCGACATAAAGCTCGAGGACATTCCCGTTGTGATCTGCAGTGGAAAGAGTGTATTGCGGAATCCGACAAATCAGAAACTGGCGGAGTGCCTGGGGTTTACCGGCCGAATAGAGCAGCACCGCATTCATGATGTCGCTATTGTGGGCGCTGGCCCGGCAGGGTTGGCCGCGGCCGTGTATGCGGCTTCCGAAGGGCTGGATGCTGTCGTGATCGAATCTGAATTCCCTGGAGGCCAGGCGGGTGCGAGTTCAAAAATCGAGAATTATGTCGGTTTTCCAATGGGCATTTCGGGGCAGGAGCTTACCGGCCGTGCAGTTGTGCAGGCAGAAAAATTCGGCGCTCAGATGATGGTCGGTCAGAAGGTGGTGAGGATCAGATGCGACCAACGGCCGTACCAGATTACTTTGGAAAACGGCGGGATCATCGACGCGCGGAGCATTGTTATCGCCACCGGAGCTCAGTACAACAAACCGAACGTTGAGAATCTGGAGCAATTCGAGGGGCAGGGCATCTACTACGCCGCCACGGTGATGGAAGCACAACTTTGCACCGGCGAGGAGATTATCGTGGTCGGCGGCGGCAACTCTGCTGGCCAGGCCGCGGTCTTCCTGGCAGAGACGGTACGCAAAGTCTACATGCTGGTTCGCGGCAAGGAATTGTCCGAAACAATGTCGCGCTATCTCATTCAGCGAATCGTTGAGAATCCGGCCATTGAACTGCATTTCCAAACCGAGATTGTCGCATTAGCCGGTGGTTCGCACCTGGAACGGGTCACCTGGCTGAATCGGGCGTCGGGCGAAGAATCTCTCCATGACATCCGCCATGCATTCGTGATGGCGGGCGCTTCGCCGCGTACTGATTGGCTGAGTGGATGTCTTGCCCTCGATCAACAGGGGTTCATCCTCACTGGACGGGAATTGGACCCGATTCTGGACAGCGCGCCAATCAAATGGCCGCTCAGCCGACCTCCGCAGATGCTGGAAACGAGCCTGCCTGCAGTTTTTGCTGTCGGAGATATTCGTTCCGACAACGTGAAGCGCGTTGCATCTGCCGTGGGTGAAGGTTCAATTTCGATCCACCTCGTGCATCGGGCGCTAGCTGAGATGTGAGGTTCCACTAGCTTTTATGGACGACCTCGAAGGAGTACCCGTCCGGGTCAAATATATCGGCGGTGGAGTATCCCAGATAGTATTTCAGCCGTGCCCACGGGGAAATATTGCCCCTGGCGCCAGCGAATATTGCCGTCCTGTAGAATTCATCGACGGATGTCGCCTGAAGGCTTTTTCAGGACCCTGGCGTGATACCAAGTCGTTGACAAACGGGTAATCGTCATAACCCACCGAGCCGAAGGTGTCGTAGGTACCAGGAATTCTCGGTTTACGACAACATGTCAACCTCTATTTCCATAGCCGGCCTCCCTGGAAATATGCCCAGGCGATTATGCACTCTTCGATCCAGCTGGGGCCTCGATGAAGCTAAGAGTGAGATCATTCGTTACTTATTCGGAATCTCAGCTAATCCTGGACATTGCCAGTATCAGACGAAGGTAATGAGACAACGAAATCCAGAAATGCGCGGGTCTTTGCCGGCAAATGCTTCCGCGATGGGTAAACGGCGTAGAACGGGAAGCGCTCATCCGGCCAGTCCGGGAAAATGTCGATCAGCTTTCCTTGCTTCAACAATCGCGACACCGCATTTTCCATCACCTGCACGATTCCGTAGCCTGCCAGGCAGAGACTGTGAATCGTGATGATGTCGCTGACGATGATCCGGCCATTCGTGGGAACCTTTACGATTCTTCGGCCACGATGGAATTCCCATTCGAACGGGCGCCCCGTCTCTGGGTTGCAATAATCAATCAGAATATGTCCGCCCGTCGCGAGATCCAGCGGCGTGGCTGGATGCTTGTGCCGTTTGAGGTAAGAGGGTGCAGCGACGGTCACGATGCGCGTGTCCCAGAGCTTTCTCACCACCATGCTCGAAACCCGCGGTTCTCCGACATGAATGGCAACGTCGAAGCCCTTGCTTACCAGATCGCCGAGCTGATCACGAGTTATCAGTTCGAGTTCGAGTTCCGGGTGGGCTTCAAGAAACTCCCTGAGCCGTGCTCCTTCAAGGAAATGTGCAAATGTGCGATGTATTTGTACGCGCAACCTGCCCCGCACCAATGCTCGTCCTTCCGTCACCGATGCCACGGCCTCTTCGAGGCCAGTCAGCAGCGGGCCGATTTGCCCGTATAACCGCCGTCCTTCATCGGTTATGGAAACAGAGCGCGTGGTTCGCTCGAACAATCGTATCCCGAGACGAGTTTCCAGCCGCGCAATGGACCGGCTTACACCTGACTGCGACATATTCAACGCTTTGCCTGCGCCGGCAAAACTGCCGCACCGCACAATCGCGGCAAGGATGCTCATCCCGTTCAGGATCCGCTCATCGAGATTCTGATTCATGCATTTCGTCATTTGTAATATGCCATTCATGCTCAAATCGCTGCAATCGAATTCGACATCAGATCTCCAGGTCAACAATATTCCTGAGAGGAGTCGATCATGTTTGCAATTACTGGAGTAACAGGCAAGGTAGGCGGAGCGGTGGCACGCAGTCTTCTGGCACAGGGACACAAGGTGCGAGCCGTGGTCCGGGATGCCGAAAAGGGACGTTCCTGGTCCGCTCAAGGCTGTGATATCGAAATTGCCAGTGTTGAGGATGCAGAGAGTCTCACCAAAGCATTTGACGGCACCGAAGGCGTCTTCCTGATGACGCCTCCAAACTTCGACCCTGAACCCGGATTTCCTGAGACGAACAAGGCGGCTGTGGCCATTCGGCATGCCATCGAAACTACCCGGCCGGGAAAGATCGTGTTTCTCTCAACAGTTGGAGCCCATGTTGCGGAACCCAACCTCCTGAGCAACTCCAAAATCACGGAAGAGATGCTGCGCACTACCTCGGTCCCGATTGCATTATTGCGTGCCGCCTGGTTCATGGAAAACGCGGCATGGGATGTGGAAGCGGCGCGCAAGGGCGTGATTCCCAGTTTTTTGCAACCTCTCGATCACCGGATTCCGATGGTTGCCGCGAGCGACATCGCGCGAACGGCTGCAGAACTCCTTAATGAAACATGGACGGGAGTCCGTGTTATTGAACTCGAAGGGCCCAGGCGTTACTCCGCGAATGATATTGCTGCGGGTTTTAGCTCCGTACTGGAGCGTCCGGTGCGGGCGGAAGTAGTTCCGCATGACCAATGGGAGACATTGTTTCGTTCGCAAGGCACGAAGAACCCCATACCGAGGATTCGAATGATCGACGGCTTCAACGAAGGCTGGATCGACTTTGAATCTGGCGAGGCGAACTCCCGCAAAGAACGCATGACCCTGGAGGAGGTTTTGCGTTCTCTCGTCACGTCGAATCCGAAATAGCTGATCTATCTGGACCGATAGTCCACAATCGAACAAGCCTCCCCGCTGATCAACTATAGTCAATATGCTAAAGCACGCTTCCAGAATTCACCGTGCTGGAAACATGCGTTGGCGATTTTATCACCAACTGAGTTTAGCCGCGATACTTCCGAGATGCCGAACATCCTCTTCTGGCACGTTCCTAACCTTACCAGGAACTTCATACACTATGGGTAGCCATGCCGCGACCGAAGACCGGAGACAAGCGTGCTGCCATCCTCCGTGCAGCCACCAAGACCATAGCTGAAGATGGCATTGGCGCGTCCACTGCTAATATTGCGAAGGCTGCGGCCGTGGCTGAGGGATCGCTGTTCCGGTATTTCGGGATAAGGACATGCTCCTCAACGAGCTCTACCGCGAGCTGAAACTAGACATGCGGAGCGCTATGATCGCGGCCTTTCCGGTGACCGGCTCACTCCGGAAGCGAGTACAACACATCTGGAACGCCTACGTCACGTGGGGTATGGAGTCGCCGGCGAAGCGAAGGGCGATGATGCAGCTTACCGTTTCTGAGCGCATTATCGACCAAAGCAGGCAGGAGGGGCAGGCGGGCTTCGAAGACGCTACCGAAGCCTGCAGGAGTTTGTCGCGCAGGGCAAATTGAGCGGTCTGCCTCCAGCTTTTGCGTCAGACCTCTTGCTCGCGATGGCTGAGACAACCATGGCATCCATGGTGGCCAATCCAGCGAAAGCGGAGCAATACCGAAGCGCAGGTTTCGAGGCCTTTTGGAGCGCGGCAGGCCAAAAGTAGCATTGCAGGAATTTCCCACCGAATTAATGAGTATTCACTCCGTTATGCTGCATCCGATCGGCAGAACGGAGGTTTTGATGTCCAAAGTATGGGATCGCGGCGTTGTCTTCCACGATGAGGATAATCACTAGTTTATCCCAGGAACTGCGCAGCAAGGCGAACCGGTGCTTACGCACCGGCTGCCCTGATGTAGTTTTCTATTGCGATTGGAGCTGGCTTGTGCTTTCCAGCATAAGGATTCCGGTAGCACCATCATCCACCTCGATCGCCAGGACGCGATTCCCGTCGACGGGGTAGATGCCGAAGCCGCTTGGTCCGGTAAAGCTAAGCGAGTTGAGTCCATTGAGATGGAACAGACCGCTTGTCATATCCTCTGTGCCGGTCAGGCTGACATTGGTGTATGTATCAAACGGAGTTGGCGAGGGCGACGGCCTTAGATTTGGGTCTTGGGATGTGTATTCCGTGGACCCTGTCACGTTGTCTGTTGCGATGCTCAAGGGGCCGATCGCCCCGTACGGCTGCTCGTAGTTTGGTCCGTTCAGGAATCCACGAACGTTGATCGCGTAGTTGCCTTCGTAGTCGCTCTGTCCATTCTGCAAATAGGCCAGGCCGCCTGTCTGTTGGATGTTGTCGGCGCCCAGTACAAGTCCATTGCCATTGCCATCGAGATACAATTCGAAGGCCAGGCTGATGTTCTGCATGCTGGAGGGAACGATGTTCCAGATCGACACGCGCCCACTGGTATCAACCCTGTAAGAAGCACCGCTGAAGTTATTTCCGTTGTGGTTGGTGAGGTCATTGAAGACCATGAGGCCGGCGGCTGTACCACCCGGCGCAAAGACAAACGCGCCCCCCAGGCCAACGGGGCCGTTCGCATCCTGACCTTCGGCGCTGTATACGTATGTTGTGTTTCCAATCGACGAAGCGCCGAACTGGCCGGCATTGGCCCCCTGAGCCAGCGAGGTGCCGCCGAGATCGGCATTCAACGAGTCGTTTGATCCATTCTCAACAAGCTGAACCGTGTTGCCTGAGACGTAACCCTCGAGAATGAAGGGCGAGACTCCCGAGGCCTGGCTGGGAGTGAGCGTGACCGTGACCCGACCAAAGGAATCAGGTGCGGTTGCGCTGCCGGCAGCAAAGTTCTGCGCAAGGAGAGTTGTACCCCCATCGTTGTAGTCAAAAACGCTGTTGGAGGTGGAAAGGGACCCTCCGTTGAGGTTGATCACGCCGCCGATGGAGAGCTGGTTTCCGGCATCGTCCACTCCGTTAACGACAAAGACATATCCCCCAGCAGGAGGAACCGCGCTGGTCTGCACGTCGATGGAGCCGGTTGCGGCTGCGAACGAATCAAACTCCGAGATCAGGACACGCGTGCTTGAAACCGGTGTGCCATGCAGAGTCACAACGCCGCTGACGCCGAATGAAGGGTCGTCCGTAGCAAGAACGACCTCAATTGTATTGCCCACCTGCGAGATGCTGGATCCGGACGAAACGAGTGGGCTGTGGGCGGATTGATCGCCGTCGCTGTAATCCTGCTCACCACCGGTGAGAATGCCGTTCTTGATAGCGAAGGCTCCTGCGACATAGTAGTTGTCGTAGTTATCCTGCCCGGAGAGGTGATAGACATAGGTTCCGTCGGCAAGGACCGGAGGAGGAGCTGTCGCGATCGTGACTGTTCCGGCAACCGACTTGGTCGTATCGGTGACCGATGTTGCGGTAATTGTCACTGTCGCCGGCGAGGGGACGGCACTGGGCGCGATGTAGGTTACTGATGCGCCACTTGCGGATGTCGTGGGGCTGATGGAACCGCACGACGAGCTGCCGCAGTTCAGCGACCAGCTCACACCGGCATTCCTTGAGTCATTCGCGACCGTGGCAGCGACAGACACCATAGTATTCACGACCAGCGACGTCGGCGGCGCACTGGCAAATGAAACGGAGACGGGCTGCGGGCCTGTGATGCTAACGGACGCAGAGACGGATTTGGTTGTATCAGTAACCGCTTTGGCAGTGATGGTGACGCTGGCAGGCGAAAGGGAGCTCGGCGCGGTATAGGTAACAGATGCGCCGCTCGCCGAGGTCGTGGGAGAAATGGAACCACAGGCGGAACTACCACAGCTGATACTCCAGCTGACACCGGCATTCGTACTGTCGTTACTAACGACCGCGGAAATGTTCGACTTTGCTCCAGTGGCAAGCGAGGCTGGCGGCGCAGTGCCGAAAGAAATCGCGGTCGTCGGAGGAATTGGGGTCGAGCCACCGCCGCCACACGCGGCCAGGGTAATGGCTACAAGCGTAGCGAACAATGGGGCAAGATAGCGGTTTCTCACTGGAGTTCTCCATTTCTTGAGGTCGAGGAGTTCGCATGTGGATGCGACAGGTGGCGAACGAGCGAACCGTTGTTGTTACGAATCACGATTTGCTGGCCTTCCACGACTATCTGGCGCGCGAAGAAGTAGTTATGCCCATGGACATCGAGCATTTTTCCCGTGACCTTAACTCTTGTTCCGATCCCAAGGGACTGCAGCATCTCCAGCGTGAGGTAAGGACCGACCGAGATGAGGAGTGGGCCACCGGGATTCGAAACGCTGAGAAGCGTTCCAGCCGGTTCGCCGGGTGTGTGCGTTGAACAAACGCCCTGAATGGTTACAGCGAAAGAGGCGTCTGGCGATCCCGACTTTGTTGTATCCAGCCCCACAAAGCGAGAGGGGGCCTGTGTTGAATCGGGTGTGTCGGCAACTGATCCCTGCATGCATGGTTCGCAAAGCAGCAGAGCCAAGGGAAGAACCGCAACGAATGCTCTTTTCACAATCCTTTTCCTTTCCAATTAACTATGGGGAGCGGTCTCACTTTTCGAGTTTCCTGTTGCTCCTCAAGAGGGGAGGGCCGCTTCGGGCCATGAGCACCGCCGATACGGTAATCATGACGTGACTTGAGAGTATGCAACTGACTACGCGATAGATATAGGGGTCCCTACACAAGGCGCCGTGAGGTGTTACATCAAATGTTGTGTGGAACCACATGCCCGAAACGGAGTTCAGCAGCAAACTGCTTGGGGCGGTCAGGCTCTCATCGCCCCCTTCACCCGAGCGAAGGGGGCGAGTGTCTATTGCAGATTGAGCGTGAGTGGAACAGTCTTTGTGATGGCACCGGTGGTTGCACTGATGAGGATGGTCTGAGGCCCGGTGGGTGTTGTGACTTTAGGAGAACTGCTTCCGCCGCAGCCGACGACCCCGCCGACGCTGACTGCGGCCAACAGCAGGAGGGCCACCATGCCACGAATCACAACCCCCTGCTTGCGCACGATCCACAGCATCAGGAACGATGCGGGCATGAGCACCAGCGCAAGCCAGCTCCGCAGAGACGAAATCCCCGCCGACTGTACCTGTGTGCGGGCAATCGTCAGCACAGAGGTTGCGCTGCCATCGCCGGTGATCGGCACCGATTGCGGTTTGAAAGCGCAAATCACATCAGCCGGAAGTCCCGTGCAGGAGAAGCTCAGCGTTCCAGCCAGGCCATAGAGCGAGTTCGCCTGCAGGTTGACGGACGAGGAAGAGTTGCCGCTGACGGGCACGGAGGTTGCTCCCAGCGACAAGCTCAGGTCGGGCGCCGCCGAGTACACTCCTACCGTCGCGACCGCAGAAGACGATGTGTTGTAGTCACCCGTGGCCACGAACTTCGCCTGGATTTTGTGATCGCCCAGGGTGAGGTTCGACCAGGTCACCGTTGCAGTTCCCGTCTTGTCCACCGGGATCGTGCTGACGATTTGTCCGTTGTCCAGAAAATAGACCTGGCTGACGGTCAGCGGCGTCTTGTTTGCCGTGATTGTCGCAGTCAACACTGCTCCCGTCCCCTCCACCACCGAGGCCGGCGCCGACAGGGTAGTCTGCGTGTCAATACCGGGATCCGAGTTCCCCTGACTTGCGCCTACGGCGCTATCGGGATCCTCGCTGGCATTGGGGAACATATTGGCATTGCAGACGGTCGGGTTGCGATGCGACGCCGGATTCGTCTGCGAAGCGTCCACCCAGACGCCCGACATCGGCCCCTTCTTGTGCACGAACTCGTCGATCGGCAGGTTCAAACCCGACGTTGAGAAGAGGTTCGCGGCAAGCGACTCATCAATGACCTGGATCTGCGGATCGTCCGATCCAGCTCCGGTGGTTGCCCCGGCGATGACATAGTAGTCGATGGGCGTTGCGGAGTGGTCTTTGTCAAAGTACTCCGGAGTTCCCATGAGCGAGGGATAATAAACGCTCGCGTAAGGCGTAATGGTTCCCAAGCCGTTGAACGTCTCAGCGCTGTTCTGCTGCGGGTTCAGATAGTAGCCGCTGCAGTAGTAAAAACTCTCGTCGTTAGTTTGATAGCCCATGTCGGGCATATTGCTCGCCGGCTTGCTCGAGTCCCCGTAAACGCCGGGCCAATAGTGGATCTTGTAGAAGCTCGGCATGAGGGCAAGATAGAAGCTGCGCGATGCCGCCTGCGTCAGCGCCGCGACCGATATGCTCTGCTCCACCTGGTTTGGCGCGAAGAACGTGGTGTTGCCGGTGTCCATCACCATCGGCCCTATCGTCGACAGTCGGCCCCAGTCCGAGGCAATGCTGTCCGTCATCGTGTCAAAGCCGATACTGAGCTGATCTTGCATGCTGCCGTTGGCGAGATCACCGACGGTTGTGGCGAACTTAGAGAACGCGCTCGGCAGCGTGGAGCTTGTCACGGAAGAGGTGATACCCCCCGCGCCGGATGCGATACCGAGGATGCCTCCGACCGCGCTCGAGCCGCCGCCGAATATCTTCGCCGCGTTCGTGCCAAGCTGTGCGATACCGGCGATCTCGCCCAGTCCCGGAACAGCCGAGGCCAGCGACGCTACGCCGCTGATCATCGACAGGATGCTCTGCCAACTCGTCGTTACCTGCGTCGTGGGCGGCACCGGCACCAGCTTCGACCCAAGAATCGTAGACGCCGCGCCCGTCAGCGCCAGCCCAACGTTCGAGTTGCCCCCGGAAATGATGTCCTTCATATTCGTCGAACCTGTGACCAGGTACTGCAGCGTGTCGGTCAGGTAATGGATCTCCGTCGAAATTTGCGTCCGCATGGCGATGAAGTCGTTCTGGGTGAAGACCACGGGATCATTGTTGGAGAAGAGGTAGACAGTGCAGGTCAACCCGTCGGCGCTCACCGAGTAGCAAGGCTTCACGTAAGGGCCGAAGTTGTTTTGCAGGCCGGGCCAAAGGATCTGGTTCGGTTCGTAGAAGTGATAGTTGATGGAAGTGTTCAGCGAGCTGGGGAAGAAGTAGTGGATATCATCAAGGTGGTCCCCGGTGATGTTGGGCAGATACACATTCTTGAGCAGCACGTAACTGAAGTAGCGGTAGACGGCAATCTGCCCGCTGATCGAGTCTGCGCCGGGGAGCTTCGTCGTGGCGCTGTTCGATGGCCAGTCTACGGGTGGAGCCTGTGCAGCTTCAGTCAGCTTGAATTCGGGGCTGTTGATACCGCCCTTCAGGGTGAATGTCGGCACCGTCTCCTGGTTCGTCTGCTGCGGCAGGAATAAGCCGTTCAGATTACGCTGCAGAATGCCATGCACCAGCCCCGTTTGCCCCTGCGCCGAAAGAACTGTCGTCGATTCCACCGCGTTGCCGTTCAGCGGGCCCCCGATTCCGCTCGAGGTGATCAATGTATAGGCTGAAGTGGATGAAAGTAGCGACTGCGTCAACCGCGAGCTTCCGTTCAGCGCGTCCAGCGCCTTGGAAAACGCGGTGAATGCGTTCGTCGTAGTGCCGTAGCCCGTCCATCCGGCCACGTTCCACATGCTGTTGTTGGCACCTCCGTAGGCCGCCTGTCCGACAGTGGTGAGAAAGGCAAGCTGCCAGGAGTTGATGTTGCCAAGGTCGTTCGCAAGCTGCGTGTAGGCATTCTGGGATGTCGCACTATCGGAACTGCCCGTCGGGTAGAAAGTCCCGCAGTTCGGGATGTAGATCGTATGCCCATCGAATGAAGTCGAGCCCTTCGTACAGCTGTACGGGTATGTTGCCAGCGAGTAGCACGACACGGTCAGCAGCCAATAGCCGTTGTCGCCGCTAGGCGCGGTATAGGTATAACTGGTCACCGAAGGGTTGCCGCTCGGGAATTGCGGCGGTACGGCGATATTGATCGCGGTTGTCTTGTTGGGAGTCAGAAAGCCCGGGTCGTTCGGCGAAACGGTATACTCCACCACCTCCGAAGACTGGAAGTTGTAATTTCCATATGCATCCTCCTGCACCGTGCCGTAGGCGAAGGGAAGTACCGGCTCGTACCCGGCGCCGTGCACGTAATAGCCCTCGTAAGCCGAACCCGTCGTCGCGCCGCCTGCTCCAACGGCAAGGATGCCCGCAGGGTAGCTGCTGTCGCCAGGATTTCCGGAATGCAAGGTGCCCCCGATGGATGTGAAATCGAGATTGGCGTCGGCATCGTGCTCAAACGTCGTGCCCGCGATCACGAGATCACCGCTATCCAGGCTGGTGAGATATGTCTTCATCGAACCCGCATTTCCGAAGCATTGCGGAGACGACTCCGGTGCGGAGGTCTTCTCCTGCAACGTCTGCCGGTCGAGAACGATCACAAGGTAGCGCCCCGTCGGCGGTCCCACTGGGCCACAGTTAGCCGGCTGCACATTCGGGAAGTACTGGTTCCCGACCGTCAGCCAGGGATGCGCCGAATCGATCGCTCCACTCCAGCCGCCGGTGTAGGCGGTACGCATGGTGATGTCGGCTCCAGAACGGGCGGCGGCACGTCCGAGACGGTGGCCTGGGCCTTATCCGGAGATGAAAGCAGGCTCGTCGCCACAATCGAAGCCGGGGCGGGGGTTCCGGCTGCGCGGTTGTCGAAGCGCAGGCGTCCACTTACTCCACCTTTGGCGATGACAACAAGGACGTTCTTCTCTTCCCGCAGACCATCTACCGCTGACAGCGTGGCGTCTTCGCAGGTGCTCTTCCCACAGCCGGAGCCCTCAAAGCGTTCTGCGACGTTTTTTCCGTTGAGGACTATTCGGATTCCATCCGTCTCGACGCCCGGCGCCAGACCGATGTGGATGGTGGCCGAACCGTTGCCGGTGGATTTGCTGGTGATCTCCGGCACGCGTGCAGCCGTTGTAGTTGTGGCGGACTGAGCGCCCAGTGCCAGCGGCCACAAGAAGGAGAGAACTGCTCCAAGGCCGAACAGGGCGCGGTAAACCAATGAATTCACGGCTTTCATAATGACCCCTCTTCCCATTGACACGTGATAGATGTGACCTGCGCGGCTCGAGTGCCGCGTATGGGCGGCGATGCGAAGGTCTATATCTGGAAAGTAAGCTGGCTGCACCTTGAACGGAATAGAGGTCACTACGTGGTTGCCCGTGCGTAATTACACGGCGATTCTGTGTGGTCCTACACAGATGTGGCAGAGCTCTCGAGCATATCCGTCTTCGTGATATCGACTTAACTCAGATGGTGCCCTGCTATAACATGCTCGATCTGCGTCTCAGTCCTTGGGCGTAAACGGCGACCACTGGAATGCCACGGTGAGATCGCCCGCTGGCGTCGATGGCCCGTTCGCGGAAGAACAGGGTTTGACCCATTCGGTACCACAGACATCTTTACCCTTCGAAAGAGTGAGAATGCCTATAGGCCACCCACGTTTCATGTGCAGCCGTCCGCATCTGGGCCACTCGTTCAGAGGCTTCATTCGAAAATCCGTTTAGTCGTCCTGGTTCTGCGGAGGGGCGCAGGCACCTGAAGGCGGAGCGGACTACGATCGCGTCACGCAAGCGATTCAGAACATATTGCGCACCGCAGAACAGGCATAAGGAACCAGGAGGCCTCGATGGGGTGGAATCTTCCGCCGCATTGGCTGCCTCATCAACGGCCGCTGATGCGGAGCTGGAAAGTACATGGAGTTTCATCGCCAAATGGCGGCGCGAGCAGGGCGAAGCGACTTCGGCAATACGCTACGAATGCGGGAACAAGCGCGGTAAGCATGGTGAGCTTTCGGCAAGCTTGCGTGAATTAGGGAGCAATTGCGCTCAATACACCCGGTGTGCCCCTCATGCGGGAGCGAAAGGTGTCGCCCGCTGGCTTCCTCACCGCTTGAGGGTGGAGGCTGGACTTCGAGAGCGGAAAACGACGCGTTGCAAATTCCTTGAGACTGTGGGATGATTCTTATCGGATTCCGATAGGAGGACGCATGGGGCAAAAACGTACGGATCTTCTACGGGGAACTCTCGACCTGCTGGTGCTGAAAGCGCTGTCCCTGGAGCCCTTGCACGGAGTTGGAATCTCTCGACGAATCACGCAAATTACCAAGGGCGCTTATCAGGTAAGTTTCGGTTCGCTTTTTCCGGTGCTACACCGCATGGAGGAAAGCGACTGGGTAGAAGCCGAGTGGCGGTCATCCGACAACAACCGCCGCGCAAAATATTACCGGTTGACTTCTGCTGGGCGCGCTCAGCTCAAGGATGAAGAGCGGCAATGGAACCAGGTGGTGAAGATCATGGCGGCCGCCGTTCAGTCCACGTGAATCCAGATGGGAGGCATCATGGCTAAGCGAATTCTGAGTTTATTTCGGAATCTCTTTTGCAAGCGCGACATGGAGCAGGCGCTGGATGATGAACTCCGTTCAACGCTGGAAGCCCTGACACAGGAGAAGATCGAGCAAGGGCTTTCGCAAGCGGCGGCCAGACGAGAAGCGCTTATCGAAATTGGCGGTATCGAGCAGGTGAAGGAGGGGGTTCGCGTAGTACGCGCTGGGCACTTTGTGGAGGTCCTCGCCGGGGACATCCGCTATGGCCTGCGCCAGTTGCGCCGCAATCGGAACTTCACCGCCGTTGCCGCCCTGACGCTGGCACTTGGCATCGGGGGCACGACGGCCATTTTCAGCGTGGTTAACGGCGTCCTCCTCCAACCTCTGCCTTATTCGGCCCCGGACAGACTCCTAGAAGTGGGGCTCGACCTTCCTGGCATCAACCAGTTCAACTGGCCTCTATCTCCAGCGGAATACTTTACCTTTCGCGAGCAGGGCCGCACTTTCCAGGACATCGGTCTCTACTATACGGGGTTTGGCGGTAACCTCTACTCGGCCAACGTCACCGGCCTCGGACGACCCGAACACGTGCCGGCTCTGGGCGTAACCGACGGGGTGCTCCCAATTCTGGAAGTCACGCCTCTGTTGGGGCGCTCCTTTACGCGGGCGGACGATGAGCCGGGCAGCCCGGACACACTGATGATCACCTGTGGCTACTGGCGCAGCAAGTTTGGCGGCGACCGTTCAGTGATCGGGAAAACGATCGACATCGATGGGAAGCCCAGCACGATCATCGGCGTGTTACCGCAACGCTTTCGCTTCCTGGACATGACCGATCTGGGTATACTGCTGCCTCTCAGGCCTCGAACGCAGCGAGGCTATAACTACTTTGCGGTTGCCCGGCTCAAGCCGGGGGTAACGCCGGCCGAAGCCAATGCAGACGTGGCTCGCATGTTACGAATGCAAGTTAAGCTTTTCCCCGAAGCGGCCACGTTTTTCAAGGAAGCGCAGATAAGGCCGAATCTGCAGCCGCTGAAGCAATACATCATAGGCGACATCGGCAAGGTTCTGTGGGTTTTGATGGGCGGAATAGGACTGGTGCTGCTGATCTCCTGCGCAAATGTGGCCAGCCTTCTTTTGGTCAGAGTCGAAGGGCGACAACAGGAGTTGGCTATTCGAGCGGCTTTGGGCGGCAGCCCCGGACGTATCGCCGGCAGTTTGTTGCTTGAAAGCTTCTTGCTGGCAATGATTGGCGGCGCGCTCGGCCTGCTTTTTGCGTATGGCGGCTTGCGGGCCCTCGTCGCATTTGCGCCGAGCGATTTGCCCCGGCTGAATGACATCCGCATCGATGGGCTCGTCTTGCTCTTCACCCTGGGCGTCACGATTGGGTCAGGTCTCTTGTTCGGCGCAATGCCGGCTCTCAGGTACGCCGGTGGCCGCGCGGGGACAGGGTTGCGCGAAGCAGGCCGCTCTGTCAGCACCAGCAGGAAGCGGCATCGAGCGCGTAACGTTCTTGTCGTCATCCAGGTAGGTCTGGCTCTTGTTTTGCTCGTGAGCTCGGGCCTCATGATCCGTACCTTTCAAGCCTTGACGCACGTTCAGCCCGGATTCACGGCGCCAGCCGAAGTCGAAACGTTCCATGTCCATTTTCCTCCGGAGATGATCAAGGCTCCCGAGCGGTTGCTCCGTTTGGATCACGCGGTTCTCGACAATATCGCGGTGATTCCCGGCGTCTCTTCTGCCGATTTCAGTGGGGCCGTGCCCATGGACACAGGCGCCGAGAGCGATCCCGTCCTCGTAAAGGATCACATGCTTCAGGGTCAGCTCCCGCCGGCTCGTAGATGCTTTTGGGTTTCGCCAAGCTTCTTCGAGACCATGGGCATCCCCCTCGTCGCCGGCCGAGACTTAACCTGGAACGACATATTGAGCAAGCGCCCCGTGGCGGTCGTGTCGGAGAACCTCGCGCGTGAGTATTGGCAGAATCCCTCGGACGCGCTTGGCAAACAAATTGGCGGAAGCCCCAAGGACTGGCGGCAAATTGTGGGCGTTGTGGGGAACGTCCACGATGACGGCACCAGCCAGGAAGCTCCGGCGACAGTTTATTGGCCGATAACGGACAGCGATGGTTTTCTGGGGAGCCCGGCCTTCGCATTGCGCAGCACGCGCGCCGGGACGGAGAGCTTGATGAACGAGGTCCGGCAAGCAGTATCGTCCGTAGACTCGGACCTTCCGCTGTACCAGATTCACACGCTGGACTACTACTACTCCAAGTCCATTGCGCGCACTTCGTTCACATTGGTCATGCTGGCATTGGCAGGCGCCATGGCGCTCTTACTCGGCATCGTGGGCCTGTATGGCGTTATCGCCTATTCGGTTTCCCAACGCACGCACGAGATCGGCATTCGCATGGCCCTGGGGGCGCAGAAGCGCGACGTGCTTAACCTTGTCATGAAGGGAGGCATGAGCCTGACGGTGATTGGCGTGGGCGTCGGAGTTGCAGGCGCCATGGCTCTGACCCGCTTCTTGTCCAGCTTGCTCTACGGCGTCAAGCCCACCGACCCGCTGACGTTCGTCGTCGTCTCGTTGGTCCTGATCGGAGTCGCGCTGCTCGCCTGCTACGTTCCGGCACGGCGTGCGACGAAGGCGGACCCGATTGTGGCCTTGAGATATGAGTAGGGGTCCGCAAGACGTCGCGAGGAGATGAGTCACATCTACGACAGCGAAGGCGATTGGGGCCGGCTCCTCGAGACTTTCGCTTGTGCAGCTGCGGTGCAACAGCAGATTCGATGGCCATTGCGGCACTCGCGAGTAGAATTCTGTGTTGGCGAGCGACTGGGCGATTTATCGAGGATCCAGCAGCATTCCCCGCAACATCCGCATTTGACGGCACCCATTTCCCCTCATAATGTGGCAGATTGGGAGGCGACCATCGTTCCGGGAGAGTCTTGTGCACAAAATGAGGAAATTATATTTTCTCTTGATTGCATCGCTCGTGATTTCTCTGAAGGCGCCTGCGCAGACGGATTCCTCACCGCACAAGGTTCAGTTTGTCACCGTCGAGGAAGGTGTCCAGTTTGAGGTGCTTGACTGGGGAGGAGTCGGCAGGCCGCTCATCTTCCTGGCGGGCAACGGAGACACCGCTCACGCGTACGATAATTTTGCGTCGAAGTTTACCGGCCAGAATCATGTGTACGGCATCACGCGCAAGGGTTTTGGCGCGTCCAGCAAGCCGGCACCGACGAACGGGAACTACTCAGCAGATCGTCTGGGAGACGACATCCTCGCTGTCATGCAAGCACTTCGGATCGAGCGTCCTGTTCTTGCGGGGCACTCGCTCGCGGGTGAGGAGCTAAGCTCAATCGGCAGTCGCTTTCCGAATAAGGTATCTGGCCTCATCTATCTTGATGCCGCAGCGAGCTGGGCTTTCTACGATCCCGCGCACCCCAGGTGGAGATCGAGATGAACGGGATCAAGAGACGCGTCGAGGAGATTGAAGCCGGTGGCGTGGATGAGCAGGAGAAGCTACGCGAACTTGAAATTGCGATTGCAAGGTTCGAGACCGTTCTTCACCAGAGCAATGAAGACGTAAAGACGATGCCTCCGCTGCCGCCGCGCTCCCCCATCCAGGCCGCGCTCAACTTCGGCGCGGAGAAGTACACGTCCATCCCTGTTCCGGTCCTCGCAATCTTTGCCTGCCCTCACGATTGGAGCCACTTTTTTCCGAACGACCCGGAACGCAAAGCAGCGCGACTTGCCGCGGTTACAGCGAACTGCTCGGCACGAGCCGAAACTTTCGCACGCGGAGTTCCAACCGCTCGTGTCGCTCGTATTCCGAACGCAGACCATTACGTCCACCGCTCGAATGAGGCGCAAGTGATTGACGAGATGAAGAAGTTTCTTAGCGCCCTTCCGTAGAGGATCAATATCGCAAATCCGGCCAGTATCGGCCGATCTGCCTAGGCATGACCGTCGGTTGACGCCAACAGGGCTTAGCTTGATTCGAGCGCTTCCATTTGAACAATGACCCGAATCGATCATTCACCGGCTCCTCCAAGTTCGCTGGCACCCGAGGTAACGCCCTGTAGTCAAAACTGAGGCGTGGCCAAGGAGAATCTGGATCTGCTCCAATTCGCCTCCGCTCGCGTGGCACAGCTTC
>Ga0207098_10151_pt1 | contig 23197 bp, 11 predicted proteins | sample Alteio_BWMinHeat_84_FD_153548 | JGI IMG/M metagenome (GOLD analysis project Ga0207098, IMG submission 153548) | Enriched cells from forest soil in Barre Woods Harvard Forest LTER site, Petersham, Massachusetts, United States -... | ecosystem: Environmental > Terrestrial > Soil > Temperate forest >...
TGTTGCCATTCCATAATTCCCAAAAGGTAGTAGCGCCGCTTTTGACCATGTAACCCCAACTTGGATAATCGGTATTTGAAGCGATGCGGTAAGCAATATCAGGCCTGCCATTATCGGTTAAGGTGCGCATTAAAAACTGCGTGCCTATTACACCTGTGCTGATATGGCCGTTATTATCGATCAGGATTTTATCGGTAATGTTTTTAAATATCGTTGTTTTTGCCTGATCAGGCGCCATATCAAAATACAGCGGCAACAGGTTTGATGTTACCGAGTTATTGCTGTAACGCATGGTTTTAGTATCCAAAAAGGTATGATTAAAAGCGTATTTTATTTTTAGTGATAATGTTGTATACTCCTGAACATCGGCTGTTTTGTTTAGTAGCTGGGCGAATTGCTGCATCAAAACCAGCATGTGATAGTAATACGCCGTGGCGATGAGATGCCCATCGGTAGTGCGTAGGGTATCCTTAGAGTGAATGAGTTGCGGCGACTCAGGCGGTACGCACCAATCGCCGTATTTATCTTTAGTCAAGATATAATCCTGCATGTATTTGGTGCGCATATAGGTCATCCATTTTTTCATAGAATCGTAATGCTTCGCGATTGATTTTTTATCGCCATATTGTTTGTACAGCATATCGGCAACGATCAAATAAGTTGCAGGCCAGGTTTCATCGTCGCTGTAATAATGCCAGTAAGCAGGCGCCACATCGGGCAAAGCACCTTCAGGTGTTTGCGATTCCTCGATGTCATCGAGCCATTTGGCGTAAAAATCGGCATTACCATATACAAAGCTTTCACTGTATGATCCCGTGGCATGATCGGCCAGCCAGGGCATGCGTTCGTTGCGCTGGGGGCAATCTAAAGGCATACCTTTGTAATTGGCCCTAATGCCCCAATACGCATTTTTGTAAATCTGGTTGATGAGCGGATTTGATGTTTCAAACGAACCTACGTTTTGCAAGTCATCATTAACTACCTGGCCCTCAAAATCTTTAATTTTGGGTGTACCCGGATAACCGGCAACCTCGACATATCTAAACCCGTGGTAAACAAACCGCGGATGCCAGTTTTCGGTGCCTTCGCCCTTTAGAGTATAGTAATCAGTAACCTTAGCGTCGCGTAGGTTTGCGATGTATAGGTCACCGTCTTTTTTCAGTGTTTCGCCAAAACGCAATTCAACTTTCTGGCCGCGATTACCCTTTACTCTCATGTTGATCCATCCGGCCATATTCTGGCCCATATCCAATACGTAATTGCCGTTGCTTATTTTGGTAATGGAAATTGGCTTGAGCGTTTCAACCACGCGAATCTTTTCGTTCATCTGAGCTTCTACCCTGCCGCCCGGCGCCTGCACCAGCTCTGCTTTAAGCCAGCTGGTGTCGTTATAACCTATATTATCCCAACCTGTTAACTCTTTAGTGGCATCGTACTCTTCGCCATCATATTCGTTATCGCTGCGGATTGGCCCATCGGCGGTAACTTTCCAGGTATCATCACTGCTGATGACTTTTTTTGTCCCGTCGGCATACTCAATTTGCAACTGCAGCAGCATTTTTGGATAGCCAAAGGTTTTAATCTTCGCGGGCTTGTAATTCTGGCGCATGGTGAAAAAGCGACCATTACCTAAAATGGTGCCGATGGCATTATCGCCCTGTTTGAGCTGGGCAGTAACGTCGTAAGCGTTGTATTTTACAGCCTGGGTATAATCGGTTGGTGCGGGCGCAAGCACCTGATCACCGATACGATTACCGTTCACATAAAGCTCATAATATCCTAAACCAGAAGCATATACAATAGCCCGCTTTATAGCTGAAGCCGATTTAAACTGTTTTCGGAAATACCGTGCGGACAAGCGCGAGAACTTAGAAACGCTATCCCACGGAAATGATTTATCGAGTCCGATCCATTTGGCTTTCCAGTCGGTAGTTTTTAAAAGTCCCATGCTCCATCTGGCGGGTTCACTCCAGCCTGATTGCCCCTTGGTTGTCCATATTTTTACTTTCCAGAAGTAATTGGTACCACTTAGTAAAGGTTTACCTTTGTAAGCTATTTGATTTGATTGATCGGATTTGATGGTTCCGGAATCCCAAACATCGCCTGTATTGGCTGCTAACTTTTCAGCAGACGAAGCAACAATGATTTGATATGCGGTTTGATTGGTTCCCCTCGCATTTGAACTAATCTCCCAACTTAAACGCGGTTGTTCAGCATCGATGCCTTCGGGGTTCACAAGCAATTCGCAGCGCAGGTTTTGAAGGGTAACGGGCGATTCCTTATCCCGGAAGGAAAATAAAGCTATTCCAGCAATTAAAATTGCCGTTATGAATGTGAATTTATAGTTAAGCTGCTTTGTCATTTGCCCGAAAAATCAAAGTATAAGTCGATAATTAACGCTGCATTGATATCCTTGTAGTAGTCAAAATATTTATTGGGGAAACCTTGCGGACCCAGTTTATCCGGCTTTTGCGATTTAGTGCCGATTGGTGTTATCCCGTTCATAAAGGATATATCGCCCGATGGAAATGTCGGAGCCGTATTGTAAACTTTTTTAGGAGCCGCCGGCGTAAACAGCCGCATAAACACATCGCGGTTATCACAAACTATGGTAATGGGTTGACTGGTTGTGTTCAGTTTCATCCAGTAAAGGTTGGAGTAATAACCTTTAAATTCGGGATATTCCATACCATCAGGCTGCCCGGTCATGGTATTGTTATAGGTTTTATTCCAAACGTTCAGGCTTGTACCCTTCATACGGTTTTTCCATACACGATACGGCCCATCGCCCATATAAGTTACGCCTTTAACGTCCTTTTCGGGATAAGAGAAACTAAAGCCCAGCATATTGCCTTCTTCGCCGATAGGCCAGTATTTAACCGTTAGCTTTATCCAGCCTGACGGATAGATCGTCCATTTTAAAGCTGCCTCGTTGGCTTTTTTCTCAAATGTAGCTTCTACAATCAGGTTATCACCATCATAGTGATAGACTAATTTTTGGAAACCCGTTTTCTCAAAACCTTCTGCCAAAACGGGACCGTTATTGAATGGCAGCTTACCCTTTTCGTTTTTCACACTTACTAGCATACCCGAGTTACGGTTAAACTCCACATCAATGCCGTTGCTGCTCACCTTATAAAGCGAATCGGTTTCTTTAATAATGGGTTTGGTGGTACCGGTCAGAGTGATCATACGTTTAGTGATCTTATCATGGCTGCTTAGGGGATAGCTCCAGGTAAACAGTTCGTGATGATCGGGGCCGTAGGCGGTAACATACAATACATCATAATTTTGCCAGCCGACGGGTAATTGCATTTGCAGGTTACCGTACTGACCCGGCGCAACATCCGGCGAAGGAATACTACCTGTTTTGGAAGCAGTAACAGCTTTATGATATGGGTTATCCAGATCGGCCAGTTTATAGCTAAAACTGCATTGTTTGGTATTGGCGAAAAGATAGCGGTTCTCAAATCGCAGCTGACCGTTAAATTGTGATGTAACCTCGCGCGGCTCCATGTGTATCGGGCACCATATTTCTTTAATGGCGTAGTAGCTACCCTCTTTTTCGCGATATGGCCCTACTATTCCGTCAGGGGCGTGATCACCGTCCGAATCCAATATATTGCCTTTATCTGTCCGTACCACGTCCTCATCCAAAAAAGCCCAGATAAATCCGCCTGCTGAGAGTGGCGTATGGTACATCAGTTCCCAAAAATCATCAAGCCCTGCACCTGCGCCACCATCGTATAAACCGTGTAAAAATTCTGTAGGGAACGTTACATCATGGCCGTGCAGGTTGGTTGCGGTACCATAATCGTAATTGATGTAATGCTGGGTGTTGATGCCTCTGAATATTGACCAGGGATGGATCAAGGGCCGTTTTTGGATATCATATTCCCCAAACAGATGATCAAGGTCGAAATTAAAGCCGCCCTCGTTACCATTATCCCAAATTACAACCGATGGATGGTTAACATCGCGCTCTACCATTTCTTTCACCAGTTTTGAGCCCACCTGGGTGTCGTAGTAATTGTGCCAGCCGGTTAATTCATCTAAAACAAACAGCCCTAACGAATCGCACACATCCAAAAAATGGGTATCCGGCGGGTAATGCGACATACGCACGGCATTCATGTTCATGTCTTTGATCAGTTTAACATCTGCTATGCTGATGCCCTTATTCAAAGCCCGGCCTGTTGAAGGCCAAAATGAATGACGGTTAACGCCTTTAAATTTTATCTTAACGTTGTTGAGATAAATACCATCGTGCTCACGAAATTCGATAGTGCGGAAGCCGAACCGCTGTTTTACAACGTGTATAACTTTGCCATTGCTTGTTAATGTAAAAACAACATTATACAAATTGGGAAACTCCGGCGACCATAATTGAGGTTTTAAGGCAAAGCCCTTTAAATGAACTACGCTATCTTCCCTGCTTACTTTGGCATTAAAAGGCAAACCCACCTTTTGCCCGGTAAGGGTATAAACCTGACCGGTAACAATACTGTTTATAGTGGCATTTTCAAGAAATACATTAGCGGTTAATTCACCATTGGCTAATCCATTAACTGCCACATGGCTGATATGCTGTTGTGATGTCGCTTCCAGGTAAACTGGGCGATAAATGCCGCCGTATATCCAGAAATCACCTTTGCGCTCTGCTCCGTTTACCGAGGCATTTGCCGAATATTTATCTACAGTAGCTTCCAGTAAATTGGCTTCGCCGTATTTAAGCAGGCTGGTTATATCATATTTAAACCTGTAAAACGAGCCCTGGTGAATAGGTCCAGCCGATTCACCGTTAATTTTCACACGGGTATCTGTCATCGAACCTTCAAACACTAATTTAATATCCTTACCCTTCCATGCTGCCGGAACTTTAAACTGGTATTTATACATACCCGATTCTTTACCTTTCAGGCTATCTTTATCCAGGCCATAATTGTATTTTCCGAAGCCCTGTAACTCCCAATTTGAAGGTACGGCAATGGTTGCCCATTTGCCCGAATTCATACCACCTGTGCAATAAAACTGCCAGTTTACGGTATGATCGCTACCGGTGCCCGAAAGATATACTTTTTGAGTTTCCTGCGCATGGGAGCCGAAAGCTAAAAGCATAAAGCCGAAACCACAGAAGGCAAAAAAGATTTTAATAGGTCTCATTAGTTAGTTACTGCTAAATTTTAAAGGGTTATCGGTACGGAAAGGTGCGGCCGGTAAGCCTTCTTTGTTAAACAAATTGGGTTGTGCAAGCTGGTTCCAGGCAAACCGAACCGCAACCGGATTAGTCACCTCCGGCGATGATACCACCACTTTGTCACCGTCAATCACTGCGTTAGCCTGTACAAAGTTACCATCTGCGCCAGCTATAGTAAACCAACTTAATGGCTTTTCGTCTTTACTCGTTAACCCACTGCCAGTGCTGCTAAATGACAGGCTGATTTTATTGCCATTTATAGTCATCGATTGGTACATAGGCCCTGAATAAACTAGTTTCTTCCCATATGTCTTAGCTAATGCCACTAAAGCCAACCTGCGGCCGATCTCCCATTTGTAGGGTGGGTGCAGGTTTGGCGTAACATCGGTCAGGTCAGTAGTTTCGATCATTCCCGTGTTCGAGATATTTAAAGCAAGCGTTTGTGCTTCCCAAAACTCAGGCAGCTTTTCTTCGCTTTGAATAGTTTTCGGACTTAGTTTAGTGTACCAGTAAGGCACAATTTGCACATAGTAAAATGGCAGTGTAGCATCGCCCCATAATTTACGCCATGAGGTGAGCATCGCATCCATTTTATAGGTGTATTCGATATTTTCGCCTACGTTGGCTTCACCCTGGTACCATAAAAATCCGCGGATGGCCAACGGTGCTAAGGGCTCGATCATACTATGATAAAACTTACCATCGGCTTTAGCCTTTGGAGCATCAGGTTTGTTAAAGTAAGATATTGCGGCATAAGCTTCGGCAGGTGTCCAGGGTTCGATGGCGCTTCCGCTGATGGCCGCGCAGATGATGCCAACCGGCACATGCAATTGCTGATTTAAATTCTTAGCGAAAAAATAACCCGCCGCTGAAAATGATTTCAAAGCAGAATCCTGGGCCAGATTCCAGCGGGCTAAATAATTGCCTGTTGTTTTCAGATTTTTTTGATTAACCCAAAATATCCTGATAGCCGGGTTATGCGCACGTTCCAATTCATCAACCGGCGAGTTTTTATCAGTACTATCCGGCTTTGTAACCTTACTGTTTTTACGCATTTCATATTGCATATTAGACTGGCCCGAGCAAATCCAAACTTCGCCAACCAAAATATTATCAAGTGTAATGGTGTTTGTTCCGGATATGGTCATGGTTTGGGGCTTGTCAGACGCCTGTAATGGGTCAAGCATCACTTTCCAGTTTCCTGATGCATCGGCTGCAGCATGTTTGGTTTGCTTGCCAAATTTTACGGTAACCTGCTCGCCCACAGTTGCCGTACCCCAAATGGGTAATGGCTTTTGCTGCTGCAGAACCATATCGCTGCCAATTACGCGCGGCAGTACAATTTCGGCATGAAGCTGCAATTGTATGGCACAAAACAAAATTAGCAGGTATGATTTAAAATATTTCATTTATAAGCTTTTGGTAGTTAGCGATTTAATATAAAATACTGTCGGAGTATCTGCTTCGCCAGCCTGCGGTACGTCAAAATCCTGATCGGCAGGTGTGTTGGCATTCGGGAACCAGGTGGTTTCCCCGGTTTTAAACGTGATGTGATGCACGCTTTCTATCGGCGCAAAAAACAACTGCGTAGCTATTTCCTTACCGTTTACATTCATGGTGTACGAGCGCGTTTCTGTATTCAGCGATACACGGATATTGTAAACCTCACCTGCTTTATATTTCAGCAGGTTTTTATAACGCGCTCCGGCTTTTGATTTCAGGGTACTGTCCTTATCAAAAGTCAGCCTGATAGCCGTAGCGCCTTTGGCATCCTGGAACTCAATATTCAGTAATCCATTGGCATTTTGTGCGGGGATAACCGAGAATTCGGCTACCATTTTTTTAGCGGATGGCACCAGTCTTTCAGCTTTAGCCATATCAAACTTATCCCAATCTTTCAGAGCCAGACATTTAACACCGTCATGCTGCTCGATGCTTACAGGCGCCCAAAGCGGACTGTTAATGTTCCACTCCCTTAATTCTTTTCCCGCAGGCATATCATTAAATACATCGTTCACAGGTTTATCAGCTTTATCCCTTATGGGGACAGGTACCGAGGCCACCCAGATATCCTCTTTATTCATGCTATAGGTGAGCCACATATCGCCACCAGGAACAACACCGTTACCTTCGTCGATACCACGCAGGTATTGCGGCCCGTACGATTTATAGTTACCACCGTAACGCAGCGTGGTAATTTCACCCTGTAGTAATAACAGGTTAGTATAATTTAAACCATCACTGCTTATAGAAATCCCTTCCGGCCAACGGTATTCTGAAGGATTATACACCGTAGCGTATTTACCGTCAGATGTTTTTTGCCCCCATATTTTGGCGTTGCTGTTTACAAAATGCGGTGCACGCGTAACCGGCCCCCAGGTTTTACCATCGTCTTTGCTAATGGAAGTCAGCGCATTTTTCCATAAACCCACTACCCTGCCATCCGGTAAATGGTAAAAGTTAAAAGCCTTATAATCTTTGTGCAAAGGAATCAGCGGGTCTTTACGGTCGGTTTCTTCCGCCCACTGCATCATCATCAGCGGCGTAGCCATCAGTTCGTTGCAGGCATCAACAAAGCCTTTATCCTTACTTGATGTGTAATATGGAAAAGTTGTATTTTTTTCGTTCCAGGCCGGGTTGTAGTGGATAAAGTAGATAGGCCCGTATTTACCATCGGGCATTATTTCGCGCACCACGCGGCCTATTCCTTTACCATCGTTAGGGTCGTCGTGCGGATCAAGACAAATACCGTAAAAAGCCAAAGCAAGCAGGCGTTTTGATTTCGAAGTATAAAAACCCATACGCTGATGCATTACGGCGTACAGATCTTTAGCCACGCCGGGATGACCTTCTTTAGTGGTGCCGTCCGGGATTTTATATTGCGGGAATATCACCGTTGGCTTCGACCAGGTATTGCCGTCTTTAGATGTGATCAATAAAGTTTGCCCGGGCGGTACGCTTTCGCCCACTTTATCGCTCAGGTATTCCACATAAAAAGTATTGTTCCAATACGCCAGCATGGGTGCATGGTTATAGGTAAAGCCAAAACCATCCGCCTTTTCGGGATGTTCGCGGTTTGCCCGGAATATCTGGATATTGTGTACGCCCATGGCCAGGGTTAGCTGGCCGTTGTGATAATCGACATTAACCAGCGTTGAGCCGCTGTAATGTACCGTATCCTGCGCACTGCCTTTAACAGCCAGGCCAATCAATATCAGCAATATCAATTTAAAATTCTTCTTCATAAAATATATCACAGACTAATTACTGGTCTGTTGTTTTAGGTTATCCAATACCTTTTTACTCACTTTAAAAATGGTACCATGTTTGTGTCCTTCGGGTATGCCGATCTGGTCGGAAACATTTGTAAAAGTGGTGAAATCATTGGTTTTAACCGCACCAAATTTTTTATCGCGGTAAGCATCATAATAAATGAGCCAATCGTTGCCAATATGCGCTACCGATGGCCCTTCGCTAAATAGCGGCGTTACCGGTTTTGATATATTAGTGTACGGGCCGAGCACGTTTTTGCTGAAACCGACTTTAATATCACGTTCGGGACGGGTATTATCTTTCATCACCAATACGTAATCGTTTTTGCCGCGCTGAACGATTGTTGCATCGATCACACTAAAAGCCGGATCAAGAAATAATTTTGTCGGCGCAAAAGTTTTAAAATCGGCAGTGGTGGTATAGTATAAGCGATGGTTGTTATTTTCATCTTCCTCTCCTTTTGGGAAGCGGCCGGGTACGCATGATGCCCAAATGATGATGAACTGTTTACCTTCATCATCATAAAATAACTCCGGCGCCCAGGCATTTACAGCCGTAGGCTCGTAAGCCATTACCGGTATGTGCTCCTGTTTCGACCAATGGATCAAATCGGGCGAACTGGCATAGCCTATGCCCTGGTCGTTTTTCCATCCGGTTGTCCATACCAGCCTGAAGATACCATCTGGACCTTGCGCAATGGAGGCATCGCGCATAATTTTTTCGGTACCGACTTCCGGCTTGATGAAAATGTGATTAAGATCGGTCCAGTGATAGGCATCAAAACTATATAACAGGCGCAGGCCTTCCGCGGCAGGTTCGTGGAAGGAACTATACATATACACCTCTTTTTTTGCTTTGCAGGATGCAAGCAGAACGATGGTTAATATGATGACCCCGTATTTCTTCATTTTTAAATACTATCCAGAATTAACACCCAATCGTTGCCGTCTTTTACTTCGCCGGGAGGGTTAAACTCGTGTGTGCCGTTGTTTACAAATGAGCCAATAACCTGTGTTACCCCGGTACGCGGATCAAACCAGGAAGCTTTCACCTTTTCACCTGCTATTTTACCCATCGCAATGAGCATATTGCGACCGTTGTAGGTATAAATAAAGGCATAATTTTTACCTCTTGTGGCTACCAGATAGTTGTATTTAGCGCCTTGCTTACCTGCTATTAAGGTTTGATCAGGTACGCGCTCGAAATATGGTCGCGACAGTACCAGCTTTTTGATATTGATCATTTGTGATGAGCCGGGATCGTTAATGGCATCAAACCAATAGGCTTTTGCACCGTAAGCACTGCCTTTATCTGATTGCAGATGCATTTGCATTACCGAATTATCACCGTAGGTATAACCTGCCCCGCCTGCAAAAACCGACCAATACGCATAACGGCGGACATCGGCGGCTGTCCAACGCACCTCTGTAGTATCGTGTAAGCCTTGCGGGATGCCTTCGTAAGATGGTTCGGCGTCGAGTGTGGGTTTTACGGGTAATTTTTTATAATCGGAGTTTACGTATTTCCAGTTATCCTCGCCGTATTTGAAATCGTTTTTTGATGTATCCTGTTTGTAATTACGATGGCCCGATTGAAAGCTGTTGAAACTTAACCATGGTTCGCTATGAAACCAGATGGATGATTGTGTACGTCCGCGTGGATGAAAGGTAATTAAATGACCGGGATCGAACTGGTGCAAGGTAGCGCCGATAGTTTTCCATACTTTGATGGAATCGCTGCCGGGGATATCGCCGCCGTTCATCCAGATCACGTTTGGTTTATCGCGGTAACGCTTAGCTAAAAATGTGGCATAAACCCGGGCTTGTGTTTGATTAACTTTTCGGGCTTTGACTACCGATCCCCAAACAGGAACCATGGCGATGTAAATGCCTTTACTGGCGGCAAGATTGACGATATAATCCACATGATCCCAATAATCATAGGTTTTATCAGCGAGCGAATTACCGGCAACAACACGGGGCGTAGCTACATTTCTATTGATCAGGGCAGAATCACCGTAAGCATCTTTAATACCTATATCGTGCAAAACCATTACCTGAATTACGTTAAAACCTTTCTGGCGACGGTCCTCAAGATACTTCTCCGCTTCTTCGCGGGTTAGCTTTTCAAACAACAGCCAGCCGGTATCACCCAGCCAAAAAAAGGGTTTACCATCAGATGTGGTGAAATAGCGGTGATTGGCTGAGATTTTTAACCTTGTGAGGCCGACGGTTTGTGCATTGACCGTAAAACAGGTTAATGCCAAAAGCAGGATGACTAATACTTTTCTGTACATCTCAATTTTTAATTACGTGATGCCCACATGATTACAGCTCCACCCTGCGGTGCTTTTAATTCAGCAGTTTTACCACCGGCAACATTCTCATCTTGTTTAATTATTTGTCCGCTCCTTGGGTTTATCCAGTGGATGGTATAAGTACCGCTTTCTTTTAAATTTAAGCTGATTGTATTTGCACCATCGTTATTATAAACGATATAGCCTTTAGCACTGCCCAATGCCCACTCACCTTTTGCTGCACCTAAATCAACAGCCTGCATACTTGAAGCATCTGTTGAAAATTGCGGGTTATCCACTTTAGGCACAACCGCCAATGAACCACCACCCATAAACACGGCCCAGCCATAAGCATCGTAGCTATCTGCATTATAAATTACGGCCTTATCGGGATATTTTGTGCGATACTCATGCACGGCCCGGTAAACCTGCTCGAACGACGTAGCTTTTGGTTTTAAATTACGGGCATGCTGACGTGGCGCCAGGCTTTGTCCCCCCAAAGGCGCATAAGCTGTGCCATCGGCCTGGTAATGCCAGTATTTAATATCGATCACATTAATCACCGATGCACGGTCTTTATCAGCCAGTAAAGCATCCTGCACATCTTTTGTAGTGCTTAAACCGATAATCTCTTTACGGTTGTTATCCTTTTCCCAATCTTTAATGTTATCAACCCAGAAATTTACAAAGTGCAGCGGGCCAGTAAATTCTTCTGCTAAAAGCTGGATCACACCCGTATTATCTTTAAAGTTATCTAAGCACTGACGAATAAAGGCGGTATGCAGTTTGGTAAGTGCAGGGTCTTTTTCGTTATAAAACTGCTCGGCCATAAAAATACGTTTGTCACCGGCAAAGGGTACCGGTTCAGGAAAACTGGTATTGTTGATGTTATTTGCCGTACGCCACGGGAAATCGACATAGTGCGCGCCTGCTTCAATAATATTGTGCTGAAAGTAGTTTTGGTGAATAAGTACTAAACCTTTTTCATCGGCCAAATCGGCGTATTTTTTTAAGCGGCTCCAATACCACGGATTGTATTTGGTGAGATCGTATTTGCTTAAACCATCCCAGCCGCTGCTTTGGCCGCTGCGGGCAAAAGGCAGTTCGTAAAACGGCGGCCAAACTTCGCCATCCATACGGCGGATGCGTTCGTGATCATCACGTCGGCGATCATACCATAAACCATAATTATGCTCGTAAACCAATACATGGTCGTTAACCATTTTATCAGTCATTTCGTCCAGATCATCGGTTAAGCCCGTACCTGTACGACCGGGTACATAACGCGTTACCGAAGGTTTTGATTGCTTTAAAAAGTCTGGACGTGTAGTACCCATCCACCAGGGCGAATCGTAATGTCTACCTGTTAAAACTGAATTACCACGCACTATCCAGCCGTTAACTATTTGCATCGGGGCAGCCATTTTTACCGGGGCGGGTTCTTTCACACCAATTTCATCGATAGTTTTAGCGCCGGATGGGCTAATGTTGATAGGTTCGCGTTTGGAAGCGTCGGCTATCCAATCGGATAGATGCATTTGTGGTTTTCTGTATTGTGCGATAAGCTTTTCAGCTTCCGGCACACTTGGACTACTTGATGCCGAGGTATTTAAAGGAAATATCTGCGCAAGCGCCATTGCGTTTTCTCTGCCTATACGATCGCTGAGCTGAGCATAGTAAAAGCTACGCGGACTGATGCTGTTGTTCGAATCGCTCCAATAGCCGTCGCCTGAAAATTGTGCCCAGGTAGCAAAAGCATAATTTTGTGCAGTCGGTGGTTTAGGGCAATCAACTATTGCCGCGGTACAGTTCCAGAACACACTATTTGCACCGCTCCAGCCTGCACCCTGCCCGTCTTGTCCCCTATTTGAATAAATTAATTTATTTGCATCAATGTTCACTACATCAAATAAAACTCCAGATGCCCAACTATCAATTGTTCCGCTAAAACTGAGCGATTGCCATGAGCTACATTGTACAAAGGCATTTGGCCCGGGAGCGCAAAAACCAACTGCATAATCGTGATAACCAAACTCAGAATAACAACGCTGTACTAAAGTTTGCTGACCGGTTGTTAAGAAGGTATAACGGCGCTGACCGCCGATTTCAGATATCGGGGCTAACGACTGGCAATCTTCAACAGTGATGCGTTTTGAAGTTTCCAAAACGTTAACGGCTGAGCCTGCAAAGTGTTTAAATACCACCTGGCGTATCCATGCGTCTTCGGTATTTTCGATAGTGATCGCCATCCAGCGATGAGTTTCATCTTTTGGATTATTCTCATCATAAGCAGACCGCATCTGCACATTTTCAATACCGGTCTGGCTGATGCGACCCGGCCATTCGTATTTGGCTATTGTACCACCGCCGTAAGCTGAATCTAAAGCAGTAGTTAAAGGCACATCCAAAACCAAAGTATTGCCGTTAACTGCGGTGATCTTTCTATCCCATATAATATCGCGCTCGCCGGGTTTCCAGCCTAAGGCGGATAAGCCACCACCAAATGATACCACACCTAATTTTTCAATCCAGGCTTGGGTGCTCGGCCTGCGGATAACAACCATGTCGCCAGCCTTAAACTGCGCGCCATCGGCAACTGTTACCTGGCTTGAATTAACCGGCACATATGGGTTGGTTATTTTGACCGGCTTGTCTATTTTCTGATTTTTTTTACCTAAAACCTTGATAAATGTAGCACGGTCATTTCCGCCGGCCACCAAAACGGTGCCTTCCAAAGTTGCTCCGCTGCCGCGTAAAACTACACCCGAAGTATTGATTATCAAACTTCCCAAAACATCATACTTGCCTTTTTCGAGCAATACCGCACCGCGTATGCCATTTTTATCCGGTTGTAATGAAGCCACGTAATTAATGGCCGACTGAATCCGTAAAGTAGCATCACCTTTTTTAACAGGCACCACCACTTTTACAGGAGCATCCGGTATTGCCTTTTCGGAAGCCATGTATCCGCAATACGAAAAATCGGGAATACGATCACCCAAAGCATCGGGTGCATAAACCAACTTGCCATCTTTACCTTCAGCTACAGGAGGTGCAGGTTTAGGCTGTTTTGGCGCTTTTTGCGCGGTTGCGGATAAATCAATAAGTAAACAACCTGCTAAAAAGCAGGTTGTAAGGTATAATTTAAGTTTCGGCTTAGGAAACATATTTGTTTAGGTTAGTTATTGTTAATACAATGGTTTGCCATTAATACTTACTTAATGCAGGCGGCAATGGTTTTTCGCCTTTCTCAGCGATCGTGTTCAGGTAAACTTCGATGTTGGTATAGCCACCGCCGTTTTTAGCTAATTGTGTAGCATCTTTTGCATCGTGCGGATTTAAGCCGTGAGCAATTTCCCATGAATCGGGCATGCCATCATTATCGCTGTCTTTGTAAGGTGTACCCTTGTATTCAGGATAACCACCAACTTGCCAAGGTGCAGTAATAATACCTAATTTATAAGAGTCTTTTGGTAATTTACGAACCTTGAACTGGAAATCGGTATCGGTTTTTACTTCGGGAGCATTTATTTTACCGGTGCGTACCTGTTCTGTAATCCGTACGTCAACCGGATCGCGTTTTGGTAAAGTTGCACCAACATTATCCAATACATATCCAAACGACTCTTTGGCGGTTAAAACTTTTATCGGGCCTACTATCGGGAAGGCTTTTGGCTGGTACATATAATCTTTATACTGGCCGGCATCCGGCAGTTCTTTACCGCCCGGTCCTTCAACCTGAACGCCACCTGCCCAGTTATCTTTGGTTACTTCAGGGAAACCTTCTACAACGTTTCCGTTAACATAAGCGCGGCCAAAATATTTTTCCTTTAATTTACTGCGGCCCGATTCAGGTTTTAAAATACGGTGACCGACAGGTTCGTCTTTAGGTGTAACCGGACCGGGTTTAAAGTAGTTGTTGATGATGTTGAAATTGGTAGTATAATCGCCACCATCCATAGAACGGTGGTGCCAGTTAAATACCACGTTATTTACAAACGCATAAGTGCCGTTCCAACCTATTGATGGATTACGGCCAGTGTTATCAGCCCAAAGGTTACGGATCAGCAAGCTGTTTTCGCCACCAGTGGTACTGCCAAAAGCATGGTTCCAGTAATCAAGTGCTTCGGCATAAATACAGTTCTGCACGGTAATATTTACCGTACCTTTTTTCTCGTCAATCGATCCGTCGCCAGGGGTAAACATGTGGCGATACATCGAGAAGTTCTCGTCAAGACCCCAGCTTGTAGAAGTATGATCGACAATGATATTGCCAACCGGATTACCGCCAAGCGCGTCATCACGACGGCCAACATTGGTTTCGCCACGACGGAAACGCATGTAACGGATAACAACATCATGAGTATTTACCCAAAATGATTCACCTGCAACGCATATACCATCGCCAGGCGCTGTTTGTCCCTCAATTGAGATATAAGGCGCACGAACGATAATAGGTGTTTTTAAATGAATGATACCTGCTACGTTAAATACGATAATACGCGCACCCCCTTGTTCGCAGGCCCAGCGCAATGTATTCCGGCCGGTATCGGCTAAACTGGTTACTACAAATACCCGGCCACCACGACCGCCAAAAGTGTATGCACCGCCACCCATTGCACCCGGAAATGCAGGGATTTCGGCCTGTGGCAAATCAGTAGGACGTCCTGCCCATGGAACATAAGGCTTCCCGTGTTTAGCATCGTAATCAACTATTGGAAATGCTACTGCCCATGCCGAATCGGATTTGCGGTATGCTTCTTTAATCATGGCATCGGCTGCTTGCTGAACGCTTTTGGGCACGTTAGGGTACTGTGCCAGTGCAGGCTTAACAAAACCCATTATAGCAACCACTGCGAAAAATAATGCTGTACTTTTTTTCATGTATTTGATTTTATTGAACTTATACCAATAGCCAAATAATCATCCGGTTATTTGACATTAAATGCCGGTAAATATGCTTATTGCTTTAGGTATAAATTGGTGTTTAGCAAAATATAATTAACTCAAATATGCGAGCTATTGAAAGTTGTTTCATATAGAATATTCGCAATGTTTAGTACAATATTATCTTATCAGGCCAGATTGCTTATTTAAGCAACCTGTCGCAAATATGTTACAATATACATTAAAAAATGCTCAAATACAAGTAAATGGTAAAGTTAGAAATGATTTAAAATTTGGTTTTCTCAAAAAAATCATGTCAAAATAATACAAATAACTTTTAACATTAACAGGTTTATATATAGTTGGTTTTTAAGCAAAAAAGTGGAGAAGCACTTGCGTACTCTCCACTTAATGGTATAAAGTTATAATTATTTTAACGGGTCAAATGGTCCGCCCCAGGTATTATTTTGTAATAACGACGGATTGTTTTGCATAGCCGCAAGTGGTATACCAAAGAAATAATCGGCAGTTTGGAAGGCGATAGCAGTAGTCTCGGTTTTTAATGAAAGTGTAAAGCTCGAAGTATAAAGAGCGTCTAAGCCTGCAGTAGTACTTGCAGAGGCATCGCGTGTGCCCAATATATAATCAGTTGAAAGCCCTGTATTTTTCAAAACTATTGTTAAGCTCGACCTCTTCTTACCGTTCAGTGTACTTTCCAATAATTTTCTTCTTCTTAAATCCCAATAGCGTTTACCTTCAAAAGCAAATTCAATCTCTCTTTCGTACATAATAGCAGTAATCATCTGATCGTGATTCATGCCAACTTGTAAACCATACATACCATCAGTTCCGGCTTCGATGCCAGCTCTCTTCCTGATAGCAAGCAGGCTCGTGTAAGCTTCCTGGCCAATACCTAAACGACCAAGCTCAGCAGCTGCTTCGCCCTGATTCAACAATACTTCGGCGTAGCGAATCTCTTGCCAGTCGGTACCAGAATAAACAAGATTACTTACTGTAATATTAGGGTCGACACCCTTGCGGCAATAAAAGCCAGTATTGCTTGCTGTAGACTCGGTAGATTTTGTGGCTGTACCTGCCGTGTTGCTATAGTAAAAATAGGTCCACAACCTATAAGCCGTGTTGCCTACCACAGGCCATAAACAACCATTATAAGCAATAGTTTGATTAAAACGAGGGTCTCGGTTATCGTAAAAGGTTTGCATACTGTAAGGATACTTTGTAGAAACGCCCGGAGCTTTGCCATCCAGCATCGGAAAAGCTGATACGAGATCCCATGAGGGCTGATTAGAGCCACCAGCAGTGCCTAAATATTTAGGTATAGTTGCGTTGGTATAGCTGTTTGGAGCCGTGCCAACATCATCGGTACTAGTATTATATTCGGTAACCAAAACAGCTTCAGGGTTATTAGGAACTCCGGATGCTGAAGCGCCCTCGGTTGTCCACATGGTCACATCTTCTTTTGGATATAATCCCCAACCGTTAGCAGATAAAGTTGTGATGGCAGCTGTACTGGCATCGTAAGCAGCTTGCCAACGTGTTGCATCATTACCAGGGTTAAACTGCGCACTTGCCCATGTTAAAAGTACACGGCCCAGGTAAGCTTGTGCCGCGCCCCTGGTAATACGTCCATAATCAGCCTGTTGCGGCCATCTTGCCGGCAAGTAAGCAATAGCAGTATCCAAATCGGCTATAATTTGATTGAAAGTTTGTGTTGTGGTATTACGCGGAAGGTAATCTGCAGATAAAGCAGTAGAACCAACAGCATCAAGCGGTGTTAAAACCAATGGTACGCCGCCATATATTTTTACCAGCTCGAAATATCTGAAAGCTCGCCAAAACAAAGCCTGAGCCTTAAACCTGTTTTTAGTACCTGCAGCTATTGTACCTGCCTGTATATCATGGATAAATTGATTGATTACCCGTATTTTACCATAATTGGTAGAAGGACTATTTGAGGTACCGATATCACCTACTGATTCAGAAGTAACAGTACCCTGTGTTACCAGGTTACTACCTGTTGCTTCTTCGGTTAAGTTGCTTGGTCCCTGCGTGGCAATAAAGCTTACTGATCCGTTACCAAACCATGAAGGCAGGTTTTGGGTGTAAACATAATCCAAACTGAATTTAGCAACAGTTGAATCGTTAAAAATCTGGTTGGCCTGGAGATTTTGCGGATCGGGTTGTACAAGTACTTTTTTGCAACTTGAGAACATCAATGCCGATGCCAGCGCCGCTATTGTTATAATATATATACTTTTCATTTTCTTTAATTTAAAAACTAACATTTACACCAAAAGTAAGCTGCCTAAGGGCCGGATATGAGTTAACGGTGGTTTCAGGATCTCTGAAATGATCCGGGTATGGGTTCAGCAAGCTAAACAGATTATAGCCTTGTCCGAAAAATCTTACACTGCTCATACCAATTCTGCTGGTCCATTTTACCGGAAGCGTGTAACTTAAGTTCGCGCTGGTTATGTTGATCGAGGTTGAGCTCAAGAACCAGAAATCAGAATTTACTGCCCAGTTGCCGGCAAAAGCAGGGTTAGGATATTTGGCATTAGGGTTAGCAGGTGTCCAGTGATCAGCCCAGTATACCGGTTTGTTTTCTGTTATAGGCGAGGTTGAGCTGGTACCAAACAAATCATATTGGCCGCTCAGCACATTCTCACCACCCCAGCTCGCTCCCATTACTACGCTGAAGCTTAATGATTTGTAAGATATTCCCCAATTAAAGCCAAGATTGTAATGATTACTTGATTTATGTGATAAGAATTGTACGTCTTTTCCGTCAATAACTCCATCGCCGTTTAAATCCTGGAAGTTTAATAATCCAAGGTTATAAGTACCGTTTGCATTTTTAAGCGGAACACCGTTGATTACAACTTTGGTATCGCCACCGGCAGCTGCCGATCTTTGTGCGATTACTGCATCGGCATCGGCCTGGGTGCGGATAAAACCTGTATATTTATAACCTAACACACCCTGATCCATTGATTTGTTAGTTACATCCTGGAAAGTACCCACATTAGCTGCTGTTTGATCTACACGGATAGCTTTATTATCAGACCAACTGAAGAACGGGGTAATGTTATATGAAAAATCTTTACCTACGTGGTCTCTCCAACCGGCAGATATTTCATAGCCAAAGGTATTTACTATATCATAGTTTTGTACCGGCAAAGTTGCAGCAACCACAGCAGGTACCGATGAACCGATTGAAGTTAACAAATCATAACCATGGTTCCAAAAATAATCGAAGGTTGTAGTTAAGCGGCTCTTTAGAAACTGCATATCAATACCATAGTCTGTTTTAGTTGTATGATCCCAGGTTATTAACGGGTTTGCCAATGCCAGGTTAGTAGTTATACCATAGCTTTTAGGCAATTCGCCAAATACCGCACCGCCGCCACTGCCGGTACCAAATTTATAACTTGGCTGATATTGATATGCCGGGGTGTTATCAGAACCCAATATACCAATCGATGCCCTGAATTTCAACTGATCGATCCAGGTAAAGTTATCTTTGATAAATCTTTCATTAGATGCTACCCATCCAACCGATGCAGCAGGGAAAACGCCATAGTTGTGGCCGGGTAAAAAGTTGTAACTACCATCAACACGGGTTGTTAACTCAACAAGATATTTATCTGCATAGCCGTAATTTAAACGTGCGATATAAGCTAAGTATCCCTGAACACCTATCATAGATGCCTGACTGGATATTTGCGTAGCAGCTGTGGTAAAGTTTTGATTATCTTTTCCGCTGGTAATTACGTTATCCGCCTCCGCGGCAACACCTTCACTTGAGTATTCTCTTTGCTCGTAAACACCAAGAAAACTAATGGTATGCAATCCAAATGTACGGTTATAGTTAATTGTAGCGTCCAACTGATAGTTTGTTGCATATACAGGGTTTAAACGCACCTTATCGCCATTGGTTAATAAAATCGGTGCACCTACAATTGTTCCGCCGGGAATGTGGTTATTGTCGCCAAGTCCCGAGTATCTGTAATAGTTAAACGAAGTACCATATTGTTTGTTAAACTGGTTGCTTAAATTTTCATTTAATGATACGCTTGCCGTTAAGCCTTTAACCCATGGAATTTCGTATGCAAGCTTCATTAAAGCATTTACACCTACAGTTGTACCACCAGTATAATTGTTTGAGTTTTCGAATAGAAAAACGTTAATATTATCGTTACCGCCGCCTGTATTGGCAGTATTTAACAATACCGGGTTACCGTCAATAAAATATTTCTGCCATGGTTGTACAGTTACTAATGATAGTACGTCGTTATCCAGGCTCTCGGTGGTTGATTTAAATTTGTACCAAAATTCCCTGGTATAAGAAATATTGGTATTTAAATTAAGTGTGGCGGTTAGGCCTTTAGCGGGCTTGGCTTCAACTGATGCTCTCAAACCCCATTTATTTGAATTTACACCGGCAAAATTTGAGTTTTGATTTACATAATCGCCACCAATAAAATAAGTTACTTTATCGGTACCACCACTAACATTTATTGCTTCGCGAAGGGCTGTTGCAGTTGTAAATGCCTGCTTTAAATAATTGGTACTGTTATTTTGAAAATATGCCAATTCATCAGGTGTATACCATGCAGCTACTTTAGCAGTAACAACACCATTGGTATAACCATTAACATCGATGAAACTTGGCAACCCTGTTGCCGGATTAATACCTTGTGCAGTTTTTGCCTGGTTATAATCATTTTCCAATGTAGCTAAATCATAGCTATCCAACATTTTTGGCAATAATCTCGGAGTTTCTGTAGCTACTGAGGTGCTGAAATTTATTTTTGGTGCGCCAGCTTTACCTTTTTTTGTACGTACGAGTATAACGCCATTAGCGCCCTGTATACCGTAAACAGCTGCTTCTGCATCTTTTAAGATAGAAATACTTTCAATTTCGTTCGCATCAAGTAAGTTAAAATCTGTAGAACTTCTGATCTGATCGTCAATAACGTATAATGGATTAGTACCTGTTTTCCCGTTAGAAGCCATGGAAACCGGGTTACGAACCGTTAAGGTAACGGGTTGACCCGGACGTTGAGAACCTGTGTTTACACCTAAACCAACGGTTTGACCCGCAAGCGATGTTGAAAGGTTTAAACTGGGCAGATCTTCAATAGCTTTTACGTTAATAGTAGATACGGCCCCGGTTAAGTTAGCCCTTTTTTGCTCACCGTAACCTACAACCACAACCTCGTTTAAAGTACTGTTTGAGGGTGTCATTACAAAATTAGCGGTAGTTTCGCCAGGCCTAAGTGTTACTTCCTGGTAGTTATAGCCAATATACTTAACGCCAATAACTACATTTTGCAAGTTAGTTACCTTAATGGAGTACTTACCATTGGCATCAGTAGCTGTAGAAGTAGTACTACCTTTAACCTGCACAGTTACACCAATAAGAGGTTGTTTATCGTCGCTGCCGGTAACCACGCCCGTTACGGTCCTGGTTGCGTCCTGCGCATAAACCGTAATGCCTGTTACGAGCACCACGAAAAATAAGAGGAAAATTTTTCTCATAATGATTTAGAATTTAGTGTCATAATTATTTAGTTGTTGATTTGGTTATTTTTTGAGTTATTAACTAATTGCCATTCGAACCTCCTGCTTTTATCCTTTGTTGCCACCCTTCCTGCTCTTTCTTTAAATCATATCCTTGTGTTGACAGGTAATTATTTATGCGCCCTTTGTATTTGCCAAATACGGCAGTTTTCTTTTCAGCCGATTCGGCATCAATAGCTATTTCGCGGGCTTCGATCAGCCATGCTTTGATCTGTACTTTTTGCGGTTCGGTAAGAGTTGGTATCTCGGCCAAATATCCTTTATAAGTAACCGCCACTTTGTTATACGTCATGGCGTCCTTTACCTTCTCTACCTGGTCGGCACTAAGCTCTGTACTTAATTTAGACAGGTATTCGCTGTGTAACTTTGTTAGTTTAGCATCAACATCATCATCAATAGCTTTAATTTTAGCATTGGCTGCTGTTTTATCGTCGCCTGGTTGTGCCTTAATATCTTTTACCTGTGCATTACGTGTATCGTGTATGGCGCTCAGGCTGCTGTACTGGTTGATAATAATGCTTTGTACGCGTTTGTATTTTACAGAATCTGTAATACCCAATCCGGCGACTATTTTATCGGCGCGTGCGGTTATAGTTTTGATATAGTTGGGGTCTTGTGCGGCTGGCGCTTGTGCCTTTACAATTGCAAATCCTGTCAGAATAAATACGAATACGAGGGTGTACTTTTTAATTATCATTTGTTTTTAAATTACTCTGCCGAAAATTCGACGTCTCCACAAAAATTTACTTCTATTCCTAATTCGGCTAAAGCTGCAGCCTTTATCCTGCATGCTTTGTGTGCCATGTTTTGATTGGTTGTATATACTACGTGTACGTGGTTTGCTTTATGACGGGCCATCATCTGATCGCGGCTAACGCCTTTTAATACCGCGTGCATAATTGGCCATTGTGGTGTTGTAGCCTGCCAGCGGCGTTGTGTTTCGGCTTCGGGCAAGTGTACCGATTCGCCTACGCCGATATCGCAATACAGTTTATTATTCATTACATAAATACGGCTCCAAACCAGATGACCAGGTTTGCTAACTCCTTTTAAGCTGCCGCCACCCAAACGGAAATACATAGCCGGCTGCCTGTCGCTGCTGGCGCCTTTATATCCACCTGTTAAATGAGCTGCAGGTACTGCGCCTGAAATGAGGAATACCCATACAAAGGCATCGATGTTTTCATCCTTATAGTGCTCGCCGTATCGCAGGTCGTGCAAAGTATTTTCGCCGGGCATACCCAACTGGTTCCATAAATGGTAGGTAATAAGCGCATCTATACCGGCACATTCGTCAACTTCGTTAAAATGAGGTAAGGCCTGGCCTGCATAAAGCTCTCCTCCTTTTTCTGAAAAAACAGGTGGCCGGTCCTGGTTATTAAGCAAGCCTTCAACCAGGTCGCTGGCAACAGTCAGATCCTTCAATCCCTGCTGATATTGAATGCCGATAGTATCACAACCAAATTCGTCAGCGATACGCATGGCAGCTATATACATTTTACACTGTTCGAGTGTTTGTGCTTCGGTTAATTCGGTAGCTCCGTCTGTACCCCAGTTAAACTTCATTCCTTTTTCGAGCAGCCAGTCTAAAATCTGACGTGCTTCGGTACCGGTAACTTTATGCATCGCAGCATATAAGGCAGATTGACTAAGGCGTTCTTTGAATATTCCGGTTAGATGCAGTATTTCATCGGGAACAATAGCATTGTACATACCCATACACCCTTCGTCGAAAACGCCCATAATGGCTTTATTTTTTTTGAAGTTGCTGGCGAATGACCTGCCGGTGGTTTCTTCATCATGCGGAAGTTTAACCATATTGAAGTTTTTTACATGGCTGGCATCTTGAGTGATGTTACCACTTAACAACCATTCATTCAATGAGTTTTCGAAACGCTTTGGCAATACACTCACCACGTTTTAGCCGGCTTATTTAC
>Ga0207098_10152_pt1 | contig 22928 bp, 23 predicted proteins | sample Alteio_BWMinHeat_84_FD_153548 | JGI IMG/M metagenome (GOLD analysis project Ga0207098, IMG submission 153548) | Enriched cells from forest soil in Barre Woods Harvard Forest LTER site, Petersham, Massachusetts, United States -... | ecosystem: Environmental > Terrestrial > Soil > Temperate forest >...
GTTTGCCTTCATCCGCTCAGCCATAAACTGCTGCGTCGTCGGGTGAATCATGCGATCCTCCTCGGCCAGAAGAAACCACGAGGGCTTCGTCTTCCACGCCGGGGCAGGGGCCTTCTCCCGTATGCAGTTCACCGAGATTGGCCGCTGCACTGCAGCCATAATGGCTAACTGGTCCGGAGCGGCCTTGTGGGCCACAGCGTTGCTGAATCCATCCTCCGGCATCCAGATCAACCCATAGGAATCGGGGGCGAGCTGGGGAGCCTTGGGATGAGGCGGCGCCCGATAAAAGACATCCGCGACGGTTTCGCCCTCGTCTGGAGCTAACGCTGCGATGTACACCAGTGATTGCACTCGATCGTGCTGGACTGCAGCGATCACAGCTCCCGCATACGCATGTCCGACAAGGACCACCGGGCCGGTAGTTCTTTCGATCACACGGCGAAGAGCCGTCGCGTCTTCGGTGAGAGTTGTTAGGGGAAGTGGTGCAGTCGCTACCTTGAGTCCTTCGCTTCTCAAAGGGAGAATGACATTGCTCCAACAAGATCCATCGGCCCACGCTCCGTGAACTAAAACGCAAGTACCCGACTGGGGAGAGGATTTCATCGTGCAACCGCCTTCTCCGTGGTGCTGGAAGCGCCGGTGGTCTCAAGAAACGTCTTCATGGCAGCGGCGATCTCTACGCAGTGGGTCTCGATGGCGAAGTGACCCGTATCCAGGAACTGGACCTGCGCATCTGGTAGATCCTTTCGGAATGCCTCCGCTCCGGCGGGAATGAAGAAGGGGTCGTTCTTGCCCCAGACGGCCAGCAGAGGGGGTTGCCAGTTGCGAAAGTACTCCTGAAACTTCGGATAAAGCTTCACGTTTGAAGCGTAGTCCAGGAACAAATCGAGCTGAATCTCCTTGTTTCCCGGCCGCTCGAGCAACGCGGTATCCAAGGTGTACGACTCAGGCGCAATGCTTTCCGGGTTTGTTACTCCGTGCGTGTATTGCCAGCGAGTTCCTTCCGGAGTCAAGATGTTTTGCCGGAGCACTCCCCGGTTCTCTTCAGTTGGCTCAGACCAATATTTCCTGATCGATCCCGATGCGTCGGCCAATCCCTCTTCGTAGGCATTGCCGTTCTGCGAAATGATAGCCATCACTCGTTCCGGATGGCGCATCGCAAGACGAAAGCCTGTGGGTGCTCCGTAGTCGAACACATAAATCGCGTAGCGGGTTAGATCGAGGGCATCGGTGAAAACTTCCAGCGTTTGGGCCAATGCGTTAAACGAATAGGTATAGGCTCGTTTCTCAGGTATCATTGTGAACCCAAAACCAGGCAAGTCCGGTGCGATCACTCGGAACTGGTCTGCCAGACGTGGAATGAGTTTGCGAAACATGAACGAGGAGGCCGGGAATCCATGCAACAAGAGCACGACCGGTGCATCCTTGTCGCCAGCCGTCCGGTAGAAAACCTCGACTCCGTCTACTTCAACGTTATGAACGGATGTCACAGGGGTCGTGCACTTAGAAAGGACGGCACTCATAAACTTCCTCCCGACTCTATCTGGTATGGGGACTCGCTGGTTCGCCTCATTCCGTGGCGACCGAACGGCACGCGAGTGTAGAACTGCAACCGCAATGCCAAACCCAAAGCTCTTAATCCAAACATGGCTGTAGCAGCTAACCCTTTGCACGCTCGCAGGATAGATTCTCAGAGGACGAAAGATATCTGTCGCCTACTGTCCAATGGGTGATGGGGTTTCCGACAGTGACGGGAGTTGGTCGCGAGCTTTGGCACAACTGTCGCCCGCCCAGTAACCAAGACTTCCATGTTGAGGGGTTTGTAACGGAACCTGCCTGTGAGGAGATTGGCGCTAAAAGGCTGATGACATGGAGAAGGGCTATCTGACCCCACGAACTGATTTCGCGACGGCATTATCCCGCTGCGGGGAGTTGGGACGAGCGATACGATGCTTCCGCATCTTGTAAACAAGCGACGTGCGCTTCATCCCTAGTCGTTCGGCCGCGCCGTTTCTGCCGCCCACAACCCAATCACTGGCCTCAAGCGCGCAGAGAATGTGATCCCGCTCTACCTCTTCGAGACCGGTCATGGGCATGTTCGATTGCTTTACGGCCGTGAATGGCTCGAGTTCGGACGTGGGCGCCCGCAATGCAGTGTGAGGAGAAAGGATGACAGCGCGCTCGATGAAGTTCTGCAATTCCCGGACGTTTCCTGGCCAGCGATATCGCACGAGCGCTTCCATCGTCTCGGGAGGAACAGTGTCGATCCTCTTGTTCATGCGTCGCGCATACAGCTCTGTGAAGTGCCAGACAAGCTTCGGGATGTCCTCAGTGCGTTGCCTTAAGGCCGGGAGGTGGATCGGGAATACCTTCAGCCGATAATAGAGGTCCTCACGGAACGTCGTTTGCTTTACCATCGCGGCCAAGTCACGATGAGTCGCTGCGACGAGGCGGACGTCAACCTTGTGAGTCCGGTTGCTCCCGAGCCTCTCGAATTCCTGCTCTTGGAGGACTCGCAGCAGCTTGGCCTGAAGTTCCAGAGGAATGTCGCCTACTTCGTCCAGAAAGAGTGTTCCCTTGTGAGCGAGTTCAAAGCGCCCGGTCTTTTGCGCAATGGCACCGGTAAATGCCCCTTTCTCGTGACCGAACAGCTCACTTTCGAGTAGACCAAGCGGGATTGCAGCGCAGTTCAATTTAACAAATGCGCGGTCTCGACGGCCGCTCAGATTGTGAATAGCCCGGGCAATTAGTTCCTTGCCGGTACCCGTCTCTCCCTGAATCAGCACGCTAGAGTCGGTCGGTGCGACGACGGACACCAAATGCAACGCGCTCTTCAAAGCGGGGCTTTCACCGACAATTGGTCCAAACTCAGCGCGAAGTTCTTCTTCGAGATACTGTCTCTGTTTCGTTTCTTTGTCTCGATCCTTTGTCGCCTTTTCGTACTCCAATGTGTTCTCAACCGCAATCGCTATCTGGCAGGCCACCTGCTCAAGCAAGATGACGTCGTCTTGCTCAAATGCATGGTTCGAACGCCTGCAGAGCATCAGAACGCCAACCACACGATCACGGCCCGTGAGCGGAAGATAACACCCCACGCTGAGGCCTTCCTCCATCAGGCGCTCATAAATAACCTGGCCCTCGGGATTCCCAAGAGTTTCAGGATCTTCGCGGACCTGTTCGAAGCTATCGATCCGGATGCTCTTGCCCTTCCGCAATACCTGCCCCGAGATCGAACCATTCATCGGCACCAATGATCCCTCTCGGAAGGGTCCTCTCGCGCCCGGATTGTACAAGATGGTGACGCGTAACTCACCGCTCTCTGGGTCGGGTAGAAGCAGGGCCGACACGTCACAGTGCATGATCTGGAATAGATCCGTCGAGAGCGCCTCAACCACCTGCCGAAGGTCCAACTTGGATGTCACGCTGCTTGTGATTTCCAGAAGCAATCGCAGGCGATCGCGTTCATGACGTAACTTTTGTTCATTCCGGTGGCGATCGATCGCAATTCCCGCGATATGACTGGCGCTCTCGATCAACTGCAGATCAGCGGCATCTGGGCTACGCACTTCACGATAGTGAATAGCGAACGTCCCAAGGACTCGGCCTTCACGGGTAAACAATGGCCGCGACCACACTGCTCGAATTCCAAACGGCAACAGACGGTCACGATAAAGATCCCAGACCGGGTGCGTGAGAATGTCATCTACATAGACCGGCTCCTTGCGATAGACGGCCGTGCCACAGGAGCCGCCCTTCGGACCGATGGTCATCGACCCGGCACTTGCGATGAATCCTGGGAGGCTTGGCGCCGCCGCACAAAAAAGCTGTTTCCCGTCATCATGGGGGAGCCAGATAGTACACAATGTCCCGTCGCCCTGCGATTCGACCAGTCGAGCGATGATTGTGAGCACATCTGCCAGAGGAGCTCCCGCGAGGATCAATCGCAGAATGTTGAGCACCGATTGGGAAGAAAGCAGGCCTGGGGTACTCTGCGCATCGTTCGTACTTACGCCCGGCTCTGGGGGAGGTTGTGTTGCAGATTCCATCAGCTCTCCTTTCTCAACGTCCAGCGTTCGGAAGCGTTCCGTTCGCGCGAACACCTTGATCGTAGTGTGAGATTGAACCGCAACACTTGTCAACATTGGCTTTGCCGGTTACAGTTCAGTGATATGAACCCTGGGTGCAAACTGTGAGTTCACAAGATTCTGGCAGACCTCGTCCGCTGTTTTTGGCAGGGCACCCTGCGTTGGACTTTCTGAATACTCGAATGCGAGTGAAAGAAAACATTGAGGATCTTTTGCAGAGCGATGACGATGTCACGATCTGGCTAAAGCAAGCCGGATATCCCGCTCCGACACTTGCCGACAAGACAGGGCCGGTAACGCTACTGCGCTCTGCACGCAGGCTGCGAGAGAGCGTTCGGTCCCTTGTCGAAAGGCGAAAGATCGGTCGACGAGGAGATACATTCGTGCTCAACTTTTTTCTGGCCGCTAATCGGAGCTATCCGCAGTTGATTTGGAGAAAATCCACTGTCCCGACTATGGAAACGGTGAGGCGACAGGAAACGGTCGAGTCAATTTTGGCTCCGGTGGCAGAAGCGGCTGCCAGCCTGCTATCGACACCCAATTTTGAGCTGATAAAACACTGTGAAGACGACACCTGCTCGTTCTGGTTCTTCGATCAGACCAAGTCACATAATCGGCGCTGGTGCAGCATGGAAATCTGTGGGAATCGCAGCAAAGTAGCCGCTTACCGAATACGAGACCGCAACCGAAGACTTCCGATCAGTTGATTTGAAACTGACGTCCGGTGCAGCATAAGAATAGTTCCGAATGGTTATTCAAGGACTTCGCAGTGGAGCTGTGCTCACCTTGGCCAGAGGTCGTGGGTTTGATATGGGTTCGATAACCGTTCCTGATCGTTCCTTACTGCGCCAAAAGAAGTCATCCTTGGCGCTTGTTTTCTGTAAATTACGACCATCCTTTTCGCTGCCACGGCAGAGGTCAACAGCCACATGGACGTATAGTCCGCTACCCGTCAACTTGAATTCGGGTTCGCTGCCTCACTCCGAAATGGGAGTCAAATCTACGAACAGGCGGTTTTTCGGCCACTTGCCGAGAACGCTGATCGACTTGAACAGCTCAATGAGCGCGGTTATGGCAATAATGCGCTTGTTATCAAGGGCGCCACGGCATCGGTATCCGGCCCAGAAGCGACGGGTTCAGTACTGCACTACACAGCCGTGCCATCGGCACGAAGGGTTATCAGCATGGAGCAAAATTCCGCTGCATTTTGCTCCCTTCTCCCTTGTCCCTTGGCCCCTTGGTCCTCGGCCTGGAACCGCAGTTTACTGCATTGCCTGCGGTGCCGGCGTCCCGTCGGACCAGTGGTCAACCCAGACCATCATGATCGTCATCCGTTCTTCAGGGTCGTTGGCAGCCATAACCGGCGAGGCCGCCAGATCAGCTCCCCAACTTTTGGCTGCATCGCCCGGAATAAACCACATGAGATGTGGGTGCCAGTTCTTGGCTTCGTCGTTCAAGTACTGCTGCTTCGACATCATGTAGCACATCGCGCCCGGCTCCGGTGGCGGCAGCTCCTTTTTATCGAGCGCCGATGTGACGGCTTGTGATATCTCCGCCTTCGACTTTCCCGATAGCGCCAGTTTGGCCTTCAGCTGTTCCAGCGGAAGATGGGTCCGTGCGGCCACCGCATTCAAGCAAATGGGCGATCGGTTTTTGGGATTCCAGAACTCAGTGAAATCGGTGGAGGCGGCAAACGCCCGCTCCACCAGGCAGACAAAGCCATTCCCGCCCTTAACTGCCGTCGTATATCCGTCCCGTCCCAGCACCAGCACTTCGGCGCCGTCCGATATGGATTTCGGCGCAGCCGTGCGAGCCAAGGCGATCTCGGCATCGCGATCGGTAATGAGGTATTGGTCAACCGGGGCCATGGTTGCATAAGGTGCTTTGGCTTCCTGCCCCGACGCCTGCCGCGCCGCAGGCAGCGTGACCAACAACGCGAAGGCCGATAGCGCAATTGTCCTGAGAGACATCCGCTTCGTTTTCATTGGTTACTCCTGATGGGGATTCTCCCCCGCAGAGACCGGCGGCCTGCGGTGCTCGCTTTGCGGGCCCTTTGGGTAGATACCTCGATATCAACATATTTTTGTGATGTCAATACCGGTCCGCAACAAAGACCAGACTTTCCGAAGACCCACAAGGGCGTCGTTTTCCGGCTCGCTCTTTATGCCGTTGGCTTTTCTGGCGCCGGCGCTGCGGCGCAGGTTCAGGCCTTCGGCAGGGGCAATCAGCCGGCCGCTCCCGAATCCGACTTCCTGCCGGCCCACGCGGACGGTTGTGTGTGAATGCCCGCCGGGTTTGGCGTTCCAGTCGACAAATCCCGGATGCGCCCCTCTTCCAGGCCATTTGCAATTCGGTGAAGAACCGGAAATGGGGCCCGAAATGGAAGTCCGCAGAAAGGAGATACCGCTGGAGAAGATAGCCATACGGATCGTATGGTCCAGTTCCGAAGCCCAGCTGATCCAGCAGTTCGAACTTCTCCTGAGCCTCTCCACCCAGGGTCAGATACCTCTCTTCGTTTCCGAGCCGAATCTATTTGACGGGATCGAGCCAGTCGCGGCGATTTCGGGGATTCGCAAGGAAGCTCCAGTCTTCGTCATACCGAAACGGTTTGAATTCAGGGCGCGCTTTGCGGATGGCTCGGAACGTAGAGCGCCCACACCATGAAGATAAGGAGGAATAGCGAGTTTCTGTTGGCCATGGAACGCCTCTGATGCTCAGAAGGATTTCGCGGGCCCGAGCGCGTTGTCGTGTCGCGGTTGAAGCCAGCGATCCGCAACGCGCGCGAGCCAGGGCATCACGAGGTATGTCATTGCTAGCACAAGAACCGCAGTATTCACGGCCGTGCAGAGAAGGAATGGCAGCGTGCTCAGGTGTGGAGCGAGGAACCAAAGCACTATACTCACGAGTGGCCAGATGCCGATCCATGTCAGGATTGCCATTCGATGACGTGAAGGCGGAGGAAGACCGGGCGGCAGATCGAACCACGCCTCAAAGCCTGTGAGTTCGAGCCGGCCCGCATCCACCGTAAGTGATTCCAGACGCGAAACGAGACTTTGGCGTTCGGGCGAGGCCTCCCAGGCTCTCAAGCTGTCCTCGGTCGAGAATCGATAGACGATGTAGTACAAGCGGCCTTCAGGTCGAAATGCGCCGCGCAGAACCTCAACGGAAATGTGGCCGGGCTGGCGGGATGCGATTTGTATGAGCTCGCGCAGTCCATTCTCAAACCCACCAACGTGAGGTGGCGGCACGCAGCGGCTGATAACGATGCCGATGGAGTTCTCGAGCGCGATGGTTCTCACCTCGGAGAAGGAAGCGGATCGCCGGTTTCGCCCGGTTCGAGCCGTAACAATCTCGCCTCCTGAATTTCTCCCCGGTAAGGCGTCCACAGCCCGCCGCTGGTCGTGACGTAAAGAGCGGTTTTGTCATTGCTGCCTCGCCCGAAGGCGCAGGACGTGCTTCCGACGGCGCCGTCTTCGGGGCCGGCTATTGTGAAACGCGCGCCGTCCTGAGCCAGGCGCAGGACGGAATGTGCAGGATGAGTCGAGATGTACAGCCTGCCCGACTCTGCGAAAGGCGAAGTCGTCGGCACGCAGGTTTTCCGCGACTGACTCTATGGCCCCCGCTGAACGGTCGGAGCGAACCGCCATCCGTACGATTCTGTCGCGGTCCGTTACTGACACGTAAACATGACCGGCGCGATACTTAATTCCATTGGCGCCGGGCATCCGTTCGTTCACGGGGCGCAGCTGATCATCGATGATCCGCGCATGCCAATTCCGTTCAAAGCGGTCGACGGCGAGTATCCGCCCTGTGATGCTTTCGCAAATCAAGAGAGTCTTTTCATCCGGGAGCCAGGCGCATCCGTTCAGAAAAACTGCGTCAGGAATCTGAATCCACTCGTCCACGACTCCAACACGGTCGATGCGCCAGACATAACCCGGCGTCGCGAAGACGGTTCCGCCAGAGGCCCAGAGCGTCCCATCCGCGGCGAATGCGAAGCCGGCGACCGGAGCCGGAAGTTCAACGAAAGTATCAAGCCCGCCGGTGGCCGGGTCGTAGCGTTCGATTCGATTGTGCGAATGAAGGCTGACGAACACCGTCCCCTCTTCATCCACCGCAAGGTTTTCCGCAAATGAGCCGCGCGGCCACGATGCGACGACGCGGCCGGCAACCGCTCGCCAAAGCCCGCCTTCATGTCCCGGAAACGGATCTGGCGCGGGACGAACGGCCACAGACCGATCGCTGTCCCACTTCGGCCAATCCCACTTCGGGACCTCCCTGAGAGGATGCAGTTCTGCATCGGTTGTGGCGTGCGAGTTCTGCATCGCCACTTGCGTACCGAATTCGACGTGTTCGCGAAGCGCCTTCCGGAATAGAGGGTCCGCTGGTAATCCCGCTTCATCGGCCGCCGCCATATGCAGTTCCACAAATCGCCGCCGCTGCTCTTGGGTGATCCTTCGTCCGCGATGCACAGCAATCAGTCGTGAGAATCCAATCTCGCGCGAAAAGTGGTCAGGTCCGCCGAAGGTTTCCGCGGTAAATGCGGTCAGGTGATCGACGTGGTCCGGCTTACCTTTGCCGAATAGTGGCTGTAGCAAGGGGTCGGCCAGTACGTGGCCGTAGAAGATATCGATGAAATGATGAAGAGCGTCCTTGCCCCCGGCATGTTCGAAAAGAGTCTCCATGGTCAGCTCCTGGTCGATATATTGTTCAACTTCAAACGTCCCTACAATGAATCTGGTTATCCTCGTGCCTGAAGCAGGTGGATTCCCAGAACGATCAAACTTCCGCCCAGCACAAACGCACCAATCCACAGCACCGCGATGAGTTTGCCAGGCCGGGTCCTGCCGCTGCCGATCGCCGCACCGAAAAACCCGGCGCTCACCAGAACAGGAGCCGCCGCGAATCCAATTCGTACCGCCCATCCGATTGGCGCGGACAAACTGGCCTGGTCGGTGAAGAGCAGCGCAACGAGCGCGAGAATCGTGAGCACGCCGGCGTGCGCGTGCCCGGCCCTGAACATCGAGCGCTGAAACTCTGTGAACCCGGCATTCTTGCCTGAAAGGACACCGAGAAGAAATGTGCCGCCGTACTCAATTGTGGTCATGACGATCAGTAAGAGACCTGCGATCAGTTTGGTTGCATCAGTCATCGTCGTTCCTCTTATCGAACTCCAAGCGGAAAGATGCCAGGGAATCCCGCCGCGAGCACCGAGGCAAGGAACACCAACTGCAGAAGCGTCCTCAGTGGCAGGGCCGTCGCCGGTCTGCCGCCAATCGTCAGACCTTCGCGAGCGGCGCGTATGTTCGCAGGGAAAAGTGAGATCAACAGAGCCGCAAGGCCGGCCGCGGCCATGGGCGCAATCGCCGGGATCAACAGTCCAGCCGCCCCGAGTATTTCCAACACGCCTTTGGCGCTCACCATAAGGTCAGGACGCCGAAAGGCGCGCGGAACCATCGCAATCAGATCGGCCCTCCGCTTTCCCCAATGAGCAGATGCCGTGACCAGGAACATCAGAGCCAGACCGCCGCGCAGGCACCAGATCCAATTGTTGAATAGGGCCACACCAGCAGCACCGATGCCCCTCAACAGTAGCGTGGCGATTACCAGAACGATGAATGGAAACATATGGCATTCCCTCATTGCAATGTGAACAGCGTCAACATCAATGTAACCCTCCATGTTGACGATGTCAACACTTACAGTTAAAATTTTGGTGTGGCTCGTTCGACACACCCGAGACCGGGAAAGAAGCCCGTCAAGCCCTATCACCATGGCGACTTGCGCCGCGCGCTTCTCGATGAGGCGCTGCACACGATCCAGACACATGGAGTCGAGCAGTTGACGCTTAGGACCGTGGGCGAGCACCTGGGCGTCTCCCGGAGCGCGCTCTACCGCCATTTTGCCGACAAGCAGTCCTTGCTGGCGACGGTAGGGAAAGAAGGGTTCTGTACGCTCCGGCAAGCCACCACCGATGCCTGGGAACGGAACGGGCGTGGCCGCATCGGCTTTCAAGCCATGGGCAAGGCATACGTTCAGTTCGCGGTGGCGCATCCATCGCATTATCGGGTGATGTTCGGCGGATTCATCGAGTCGGCCGCGAAAGACGATCACTTTGTTGCCGAGGCCAAGGCTGCGTTCCAGGTGTTGGTCGATGCGCTGGTCGAGCAGCAGAACACCGGCAACATACGTCAAGATGACCCGGTACGGATGGCGCGCTTCGTGTGGGCGCTCTTCCACGGCACCGCCATGCTGTTCATTGACGGACAACTACCCGAGACGGCTGAACAAGACGCAATAATGCAGTACACCTTCGAGCGACTCTACACATCTATTCGACAAGAAACGTGACGGGCCGATTACCACTGCTTTCGGTCCCTCTGGGTTGCGGCCGGGCTGCGGGCCGCTCCGACCACTTGGTCGTATCGCGCCCTATCTGTGGAAATGGGCGGGCCGGCCAAAATTCACAGTTGGTGGGCGATTCGTAGCGCCACGCGATTCCGGCGAGCTACAGCAAGAGCAACCGCGAGATGCGCCGTATAAAATGGGCTGCCTCCAGACAAACGTGCTGCCTTCTTCAACTCATCAACAGCCTCATTGCCAAGGCCACCAGAATTATGAATTCGGATTCTTCGACGAAGCTTCGGCCGTCATAAGCCCAAGATGACCGCGTCTTGGGCCAACAGGCCAACCGCGTTGAGAAGCCCGTACAAAATAGGGCCTGAAAAATGGGGGTGGTCGCCAACATGGACACTTGCCGGTTTTATGGCCACTTGTCGAGAACACTGATCGACTTGCATTACTCAGTGAGCCGCGATCCGGCGATTTGGAGAAAGATGGCGAGCCTGGGTTCTTCTTTAACACCGCCGATCCCAGAGCTTACGAGGGTTTGGTGTGCCAAGTTACCGCCGTGTGGTTTTGCGTCGAAGATGGAGTCCGCCGCTTCAGGCTGGACCAAGGAGGGCCTTCTCTTCCGTCTTCAGGGCCTAACTCATGGTCAATGTGCGGATTACCTTGCTTGCAACAGTTAAGCCGCCATTTTGAAATACGACTGAATTCAGCGGCTGATCACGAGGCTCGAACTGGCAAGACGAGCGGCAGTGGGTCCGGCAATGCGACCTGCAGGCCTGGGAAACCATCTGGTTTTGTAGGATAGACTCTGGGCCAATTGGCGAAGATGGGATCCCCATCCAAATGCGAGATCAGCGGAGATGTTTCCGTCCTGCCGCAGACCACTGGGCGACGGTACGAAGCGGTTCTGTGCCTCAGCGAGGCCCTCTCCAAATGCAGCGAACCAGAGGACCTGACGAAGATCCTCTCTGACCAGTTGCGTGAATTCCTCGAGTTCCTACAGTTCTACATCATTGTGTACAAAGAGAACTCCACGGAAGTCGAGTGGGCTGTAGTGGGGCAAGAGAAGAGCCTCGTGGCCGGATATGCGAACGTGCCCGTTGAGCAGCGACCGTCGTGGCAGGCCTACGCCAGTCAGGAACCGTTCCACATTCGCGATTGGAACACCGATGAAAGAGTGCCGGTTCACCTCAAAGAAGGGATTGCGGCTCAAGGGCTTGACGTCGGCCCGCCCGTTTTTGTTCCCCTGACTACGCCGCATCGCCGGCTCGGCGCGTTGGGAATGTCTGGCTCTCCCGGCACTGTTTACAGCGGTGACGACATAGACTTCTTGCGACTCATTGGTCGTGTGGTCGCATTCGCGATTGATGACAACTTCAATCTCAGGAACGCCGAAGCTGCGCGCGCGGAATTGCAGCGTCAGAATGAAAAGATGCAACGCAGTGAACGAGAGCTGCGCGATGTTATCGAAACTATTCCATCGATGGCGTGGTCAGCCGCGGCAGACGGCGCGGCTGAATTCTTCAATCGACGCTGGTTGGATTACGCCGGAGTTACGGCGCACCAAGCACAGGGTTGGGGGTGGACAACTGCGGTTCACCCAGATGATTTGAAAGTGCTCGTGGAGTACTGGCAAGGGGTGTTGACTTCCGGCAAGTCGGGTGAGATCGAAGGGCGTCTGCGCCGTTTCGACGGAGTGTACCGCTGGTTTCTTTTTCGCGCGACGCCAGCCTTCGACGAAAGCGGAGGAGTTGAGAAGTGGTATGGAACAAATACAGATATCGAGCAGCGCAAAAGAGCAGAGCAGGCCCTCGCCGTCCAGAACACTCGACTTCAACTACTTCTAAAGCTTACCAACCAAATCACTTCAATTCTGGAGCTTCGGGAAGTGCTGCGCGCAATATCGGCCAGTATTCGGGAACTCATGCATTGTGATTTAGTGCATATCTCGTTGCCGGATGGAGCATCGGGAAAATTCCGGGTGTACGCATTGGATTTCCCGGAAAGCAAAGGCTTTGTTAAGGAAGAACTGCTCATCACTCCCGCGGGTGTTGCCAAACTGGCTCTTGAAAACCTGGAGCCGGTGGTTAGAAGCACAGCCAACCGCGAGGATTTTCCTCCCGATTATTATGAGTTGCTGGTCGCTGAGGGCGTGAAGACTCAATGTGTCATACCTCTCGTAAACCAGGGTCGGGCTGTCGGAGTTCTTGCGGTCGCTCGGACCACAGAGAATCCGTTCACACCCGAAGAAGTCAATTTCCTAGGCGAGGCTTCCGGGCAGATCGCCATCGCCATTGAGAACTGCCTCGCATATCGCGAAGTCTCGGAGCTAAAGGAAAAACTGGCTCAAGAGAAGCTCTACCTCGAATCAGAAATTCGGGGCGACATGGAGTTCGGGCAAATCGTGGGGAACAGTCCGGCGCTCAAGCGCGTTCTTCAATTGGTCGAAACCGTTGCGCCCAGTGATTCAACTGTATTGCTGCTCGGTGAAACAGGAACTGGAAAAGAGTTGATTGCCCGCGCGATTCACGATGGCAGCCGCCGCAAAGAGCGCACGTTTGTGAAGGTGAACTGTGCTGCCATTCCGACTGGTCTCCTGGAGAGCGAATTGTTTGGTCACGAGAAGGGAGCCTTCACGGGCGCGATCATTCAAAAGATCGGCCGCCTGGAGCTTGCTGATCAAGGCACCCTGTTCCTGGACGAAGTGGGCGACATTCCGCTTGAAATCCAACCCAAGCTATTGCGGGCATTGCAGGAGCGGGAATTCGAACGGCTCGGAAGCACGCGCACCCGTAAAGTGAACGTTCGGCTGATCGCCGCCACCAACCGCGATCTTGAAAAGATGGTGGCCGCACACGAATTCCGCAGCGATCTGTACTACCGGCTGAATGTGTTTCCGATCCGAATACCGCCGCTGCGGGAGCGCAAGGAAGACATTCCCCTGCTCGCGAGCTATTTCGTAGAGAAATTCGCCAAACAGATGCAGAAGAAGATCGACATTATTCCGGCGGATGTAATGAAGGGCCTGAAGACATGGGAGTGGCCTGGAAACATTCGCGAACTGGAGAACCTCGTTGAACGCGCGGTGATTCTCACGCGCGGGAGGTCGCTGGAGGCTCCGTTATCGGAGCTACACAAGGTGAAGGTCGATGACGACGAGTGTACTCCAGCAGATTAAAACAATATTGCTCGCATTGTAAAAGAGACCATAAAAGCACTACACGCTAACAGCACCGTGTCCGATCCGGATACGAAGAAACAACGGGATGCGATCGTGCGCGCGCTCACTGTATCAAGGGGGCGCGTGGGCGGTACCGACGGAGCCGCTGCGAGCATGGGCCTTAACCGCACTACTCTGCTCGCCCGAATGAAAAAACTCGGCATCGATCCCCGGGACTACGCCTGATGCGGTCAGATAAATGTCAAAGCTCCATTGACAGTCTCAACACCCGCCAGCCGATTCCTATTCAGCACTGAAAACAGAAGCACTTACCGCTCCGAGCGTTTGGCATCCGCGTTGCCTCCTAACCCTTCCAAGGACAGGTGCGCATGTTGAAGATCTCGCTTGTCGAGGGCCAACGCGAACGCAGATTGATTGTGGAGGGCGCGCTCGTGGCCCCCTGGACCGGTGAACTCGCAATCGCTTGCGAAAAAGCAAGAGCCGGCCTTGACGGACGCAAACTGTTCGTTGACCTGAGAGGCCTGACACGAATCGGTCCGGAGGGAGAGCGCGTGCTCTTGCAATTGATGAAGAACAAGATCAAGCTCCAATGCGGTGTCTTTGTGAGGGAGCTTTTGAGACAACTTGTTCGCAGCTCTCAAATGAACGCATTGGACCCGGCAAATGCCCTAAATGACGCGGATTCTGAAGACTGAGTGTGAAGTCAACCCGAGATGGGACTCGAGCGACTGTCAACGTCGCGATGACAGCATTGACACCCTAATCCTGATCCTGACGCTCCGTAGGCGTCGCCACCCTATTTTCAATCACTTACCGGAAGGCGAGAGTTGGCACGCGTATTGCATTCCAGCCAGGGCGGGAGAACCACCGACACCACGGGAGGTAGAAATGAGCACCACAACCGAGACGACCCCTCACGGTCCTGATCTCGCCAGTCACGCAGCGCCGCATGGAAGCATTGGAATCTGCCGTTGCTGAAATCGGCGAGAAGGTGACAGGCGTCCCAGGCGATGTCGCCAGCCTGCGCGACCGTGACCCCTTGTATGAATCGATCGATGGATATGGTCGAAAAATTGACGTAGCCTTCGCGAACGCGGGGATCTCACAAGTGGCGCCGTTAGGAACTGTCGACGAGAAATTCTTCGACCTTCACCTCGATGCGAACGTAAAGGGGCTGTTTTTCTCCGTTCAGAAGGCGCTTCCTCAGCTGAAAGATGGCGCGTCGATCATCCTGAACGCGTCGATCGCAACCATCAAGAGCTTTTCCAGTATTAGCGTCTATAGCGCCACCAAGGGAACTGCCCGGTACTTCGCACGCACCTGGACCAATGAACTCCGTGAGCGCCATATCCGCGTGAACGCGATTAGCCCGGGCCATATCGATACCCCGATATTCGAAAGCTGGCGGCAGGGCGAGGCGCTTACGAAGATGAAAGAAGAACTTGCAAAGAATGTTCCCCTAGGCCGGCTCGGAGATCCGGACGAAATCGCCAAGGCTGTCGCATTTCTCGCGCCGGACGAAGCAAGGTACATCTCGGGAATCGAACTCTTCGTCGAGGGTGGCGCAGAGTAGATCTGATCTCCCGCCCATTTTCAGTTCCAGATCCATCCTGAGTCGTCTGAGACTTTCGAACAGTTGCACACGATTCACGCCCAGCACCCAAACACAGAGGAGACTCCGATGCAAACAGCTCAAGCTGACTACTTCACTGCTTATCACAATGTAAAGCTGACTCGAGACGCCAACGGCGTGCTGACAGTTCAACTTCACACCAACGGAGGGCCGTGCCTTATGACCGCACAAACTCACACTGAGTTTGTCGATGCCTTCTACCGCATTTCGCAGGATCGAGCGAACAAGATCGTAATCCTGACGGGCGCAGGCGGAGACTTCATTACAGATGTCGCCTGGTCATCTTGGGGCAACCCCGGCGATCCTGGCGTCTGGAGCCAGATTCACGACGAAGGTGTTCAGGTTTTGGAAAACATAGCCAACATACGTGTGCCGGTCATTGCGGCGGTCGAGGGGCGCGCGCATATTCACTCCGATTATGTGCTGCTCGCCAATGTGATTGTGGCTTCCGAGGGGGCGACCTTCCAGGATGTGGGCCATTTTGCCGCTGGTGTTACACCTGGTGACGGAATTTTTACCACTTGGAGTTATCGCGCGGGAGCGGGACGAGCCGAAGCGTTCCTCATGAACCCGCAACCGCTGCCAGCACGTACGGCACACGAATGGGGAGTGGTGGCTGAGGTCGCGCCGATCGGTAAAGCTCTCGCCCGGGCACACGAATTGGCCGCGCTCTACCTAAAGGTCCCCGAGGTAACGCGGCGTAATACGCGGATCCACTTCATCCAGCCCCTAAAAGAGCGCATTGTGCGGGAAGTCGGTTACGGGCTATCGCTCGAAGGAGCGTCTGCAGCCGACCTTGTGAAGTCGAAGCAAACCATATCCGAACGTGAGACATCGACAGCAAAAGTTGCATGAAGGCGAAGAATTCATCCGGCCGGCGCCGCGATTTGAGGCGCGGCCGGTCGGAGAATTTTGTTATTCACCGATCGCAGCGCTGGAACTTCCGTGAGGGATGAACATGAATAACACAGAGAACCATTTATCCTAACCTCCGGTCAACAAGTCGCAGGTGGAAGACTTCGATCTCGTGATTCTCGGTGGAGGTTCCGGATCAACTATCGCCGAGTGGACCTTTGTGGGAGAAGGTAAACGCGTCGCGGTGGTTGAGCGCAAGTAAATCGGCGAATCGTGTCCAAATATCGCGTGCCTGCACGGCAAGAACATCATCCACGATGCCAGTGTCGCGTCGTATTTCCGCCACAGCACGGAGTTTGGGAACACGCACAACGGCTTCACGATTGATATGTCAGGCGTTCGTAACCGCAAGCGCCAAGATGGTATCCGGCATGAACGAGATGTACCTGAAACGAGCTATCGATTTCCGAATGTGCCTCTGAAGCCGCGCTTTAGCGTGAAGGCCTACATCTCAAGCGGGGATCATCCGGCCTCGAATACTTTGGGCACGTTCAATCCTCTGTTTCCGAAGGGCGACTATTTCGGTGTCCCGGCTACGACCGGCCCGATCAACTTTATAGATGTTCATCCTCACGTCGAGATAACATTGCCTCACAATGTCGTTACCTCGTTTGATTGGATCGTGCAGTGGCGAGAGAGTCTTGACGATGGCGTCCACAACGTACCGGGAAGCCTGATCCGCGCCGGCTATGCAAGCGAGCCGCGCTACGTTGGGAATAGGCCTGGCACGCAGATTCGTTGGCAGAAAACTGGTCATTTATGGTCTTAGGCCGACTATGGAATTTTCCACGCGGGCAAGTTTGTCCAGGAGAGTCAGCCAGGCCGCAATCTCAATTACTGGGGCGTTGTGGGCAGGTTACAAATTTTTAGGAAAAGAGAAAGACGAAAACCTAGGCGCTGTCGTGATGGAACTAAAGATACACCTATGTTGAAGGCTCTTTGGATAATTGTCGCAAGGATCTCGGGCTTCTTGATTCCAACAGTCGTTGGCTCAGCATTCTTCTTCGCAATCATCGGAGTGTTCGGATTATGGATTGCGATTGCAGGGCTGATTCTAGCGATCGCCTTTGCCGTGACAGTGGCCTTTGTTCCGGCAGAAGGAGGCGCGAGATGAATCTGAATCCGGCTACGTTAACCCGCGTGCAGTTCGCCTTCACCGTGAGCTTTCACATCATTTTCCCAACAATGTCCATTGGGCTTGCGATGTTCCTTGCTGTGATAGAAGGTCTCTGGCTCAAGACCAGGGATGGACTTTACCTCGAAATCTATCGCTTCTGGCTGAACATTTTTGCAATGGGTTTTGGAGTTGGGGTGGTGACGGGCATCGTCCTCTCGTTCGAGTTTGGTCTGGGCTTTGCGAAGTTTGCACAGCTTGCCGGGCCGGCGATCGGGCCCATGATTGCCCTGGAAGTACTCACTTCTTTTTTCCTTGAAGCGGGTTTCCTCGGGATCATGCTCTTTGGAATGCATCGAGTGGGGCCCAAGCTCCACTTTTTTGCTACATGCATGGTGGCGCTTGGCACACTACTGTCAGCATCATGGATCCTCTCAGCGAACAGCTGGATGCAGACGCCCGATGGCGTGGCTGTCCGCAATGGCCGCTTGATTGTAGTCAACTGGTGGCATGTACTGAACAACCCCACCTGGCTTGTCCGCTTGCCGCACATGCTTAGCGCGGCATACCTGACCGCCTCGTTTCTTGTGGCGGGCGTTGGCGCACGGTATTTGCTGGAAGGGAAGCATCTTGCATTTGCGAAGAAGAGCGTGGCCCTTGGGACTGCGTTTGCGGCCGTCCTCATAGCTGGGCAGGTCTTTATCGGCGACATTCTCTACGGCACGATGTTGAAGCATCAACCGTCGAAGATGCAGGCGGCCGAGGGGTTCTGGGGCAAGGAGTCACCGTCGCCCGCACCATACTACTGGGTGATCGTTCCAGACCAGAAGGAACAACGCAATCGCTTCGCTCTCGGAATTCCTTACCTGGGCAGCATCTGGCTTACACACAGCCTTCATGGGCGCGTGGAGGGACTGAAGAACACCCCGCCAGATCGGCAACCCATCATGGGCATGGTGTTTTACGGATTTCGCATCATGTACGGCGTCGCCATCCTGATGTTTTCTGTGGCAACGGCCTCTCTTTGGCTCAGATGGAAGCGCAAGCTATTTACATCTCGATGGTTTCTCCGCTGCCTCGTCGTGATGACGCCGTCCGGAATCGTGGCGACGCTGGGAGGATGGTATCTCGCCGAGACCGGTCGGCAGCCCTGGGTTATCTTCGGCCTATTGAGAACCACCGATGCGGTGTCGCCGGTTCCGGCGGGAACGCTGCTCGCGACGCTCATTGCTTTTATCTGCATCTATGCATTTGTCATGGCTGCGTTTCTCATCTTTGTGGCGCGCATCATCCGTAGAGGACCGGAGTCTGCTCCGGCCCAGGCCGAAGCCTCGGGCTCACTCAAGAATGCATTTCGCCCACAGGTGCTCGATCGTGCCAGCGCCGACGCGGCGTTGGGGAGGTAGCGAGATGAACCTGCCCCTGCTTTCCGCCTGTTTCGCCGCCATGTCCGTGACCTTCTACGTTCTTCTTGACGGCTTCGACCTTGGAGTCGGCGCCTTGCTGTTACTCGAGCCGCACGAGAAATCCAGGGACCACATGATCGATTCCATCACACCAACTTGGGATGGCAACGAGACATGGCTCATCATGACCGGCGTGACCCTGCTCGCAGCCTTTCCGATCGCCTATGGCATCCTGCTGCCGGCCCTGTATATCCCCGTTATCGTGATGCTGCTGGCGCTCGGACTACGAGGCGTCTCATTTGAGTTTCGCTCCCAGATGAAGCGTTTTCGGCGCAGGTGGGACTTCATCTTCGGTGTAGGGTCAATCGTGGCTGCGTGCATGCAAGGTCTTATTCTAGGCGCTTTGCTGCAAGGGGTGTCGGTGGAGGGAATCGCGTTTAGCGGAAGCGTCTTTGACTGCTTTCGCCCATTCCCACTGCTCTGTGCTGTCTGTGTACTGGCCGGTTATGTCGTGCTTGGCGGATGCTGGCTCCATTTCAAAACGGCAGCCCTCCTTCAGGAGTTCACAGTAAGAACTTTGAGAATTGCATTGCCTGTCTTTATTGCCACCTTCTCCGCGACGGCAGTGATCTCGTTCTCCATACAGCCCGGTATCGGTGCCGTATGGCAGATGCACTTCATACTTCTCACAACGGTGAGCGGCACGATGCTGGTGGCAGCGCTCATTCTCTTTGGCAGCATTAATAGGCGCCCTGACGTGCGTCCATTCGCTGCGGGTGTGGTGATGATCGCAGCCGGAATCGTAGGACTGGCTATTCTCGTGTTTCCGAACATTGTGCCATTTAGGGTTTCGCTCTGGGATGCGTCAGCTTCGCGGCTCAGCCAGATTTTCCTGTTAACCGGAGCTGTCATCGTCACACCCGTGGTTTTGGCCTACTCGTTCTTTGCGTACTGGGTATTTCGCGGCAAGACTCCAGAAAAAGGGTGGGATGGATGAGTACCAAAAGAGAGCGGCTGCTCTGGTTTGCAGTGATTTACGGTTGTTCTGTGATCATCTACGCGTTCATCACCTTTGTGCTGCGCGTCGCTTTGCGACTTCTTTGAGCCGCAGCCCAGCAACATAGCTACACGAAAGAGTGTGGCGGCCTACCGCAACTCGACCCAGATTAAGTAATCCAGAGGAATGGATCGTATGAATCGCACCCGTCGTCTTGTTGCAATCGTTGCCGACGCTTCCAGTTTCGCAAGCCTCTCAGCGATCGGTTGGACGCAGACCGCCGCAAGCACTCCCCCTACAGCTTCCATCGCAGTCGCGCCTCAGTACGACCATCCGACTGATTCTGCCAATACTCCCGCGCGAGGTTCTCCGACACGATCGCCACGGGGCGCTTGTTCATTATGTCGCTCCAGGTCAGATCGCGGCCGGCGAGGAGGGGGATGCCCATTGTCTTGAAGAAGCTTGGCGAAACCCAAAAGCACCTGCGAGCCGGCGGGAGCTGACCCTGAAGCATGTGATCCTTTACGAGCACGGGATCGCTCTCGGCGCCGGCATCCATGGGCACGGCACCACTGAAATCGGCAGAAGAAACGCCAGCAATCGCGGCGATATTGTCGAGAATCGCGTGATCCATACGGAGCAGCCGCTCGGGAGCCGTGATCATTTCCGGAGGAAAATGGACATGGAACGTTTCGACTTCGGCTGGCGCCGTGAACCCGGGCTGAACGCGTATCAAGGCTTGGAAGGTACGGATCATGTGGCCCGAGCTCACGAGCAAGACAAGAGCCAGACCCACCTGCACGACTACCAGCGCGTTACGAGTCCGATGCCGCTTCTGGCTGGCGCTGACAGAGCGGCCTGTTTCGTGCAACCCAGTCCCCGCGCGAACACCAGCGTACCAAAAAGCCGGCATCGAGCCAAACAAGAGACCTGCCACAGTCGTAACGCCTACGGTGAAGAGCAAGACGAGCCCATCGATTCCGATCTCATCGAGCCGAGGCAAATCGCTCGGCGCCAAAGCGACGAGGATCCGCAAGCCTCGATCTGGGAACGAGCATACCCGGTGTACAACGAGGTCCGTGCGAAGACGGATCCGACGATCAAGGAGCTGGCCGAGGCCCTGAAACACCGGAAGAATCCGCTATACCGAAAGGCGTCTGAGCCGTCTTCCAACCCCTCGGTTGCCAGCCTTCAAGATGAACTGCAAATGCCGCGAGTTGTGCTTGAACATCTGGCAGAGCCCGTGGCGGAAACCGCAGGATCCCCGGGGAGATGTCGACCGAGGATATCAGAAAGATGGTGAGCAACCCGTTTATTGCTTGGACCGGGTTTCTCCCTGGATCGCTGAACCACCGGGGCCGGTGATTCCGATCGAACAATGGGTTGCGGCCAGTGCCAAGTTGATCGAGGAAATCGGCGCCGAGTCCTACCTGCGTCTGCTGATCCAGAACCTCAAAGGGGAATAGCCAAAGTACGAACTCGGGCGGTGCGAACCTGGCAGGCACCTTACGAAACGACGCTGGTGGAGTCGCTCCAGAAAGCCTTCAGGGGCGGCTTGACCGCATGGCAACACACTCGCGGGCAGCAATACCGCTTCGCAGGTTATCAATGGTAAGGCTGGACCCGGGCTGCACATCGTTCTGAACTGTACCAAAACGACATTGGCACCGACTACTGGCACGACGGCGGAACCGGTCGGTTCTCGTCCTTCGCGCTATTTGGTCCGGACAAGAACTATGGGCTCGTTGTTTTGTGCAATACCACGTACTAGCGCCCACACCTCGCAGCGGCTGGTGAGATCGGGAATTAATTGGGAGATCCGAACGCAATCTTGTTCGCCGTATTTTTATAGGAAATTAACTCTGCTTTCTGATTGACATCGCGACACTGAAGCGCGGACACGGTCGTGCGATGGGGTAGCGCAACCATGCATATTCATTACACAATCCCCAAAAGACCGGCCAGACGGAACGTTTGCACGCGCGCGAAGGACTGCCCTTACCCGGACCAAGCCAGGGGCGGCCACGATAGTTAATATAGGAACTTCCGACGCGAAGCTTATCTTTTATGCCGACAAGTGCTTTTTCAGATAGGCGCTAATGGCCGTTGTAAGTTGGCGGGGGTGAGCGTTGGATGGCGTGGCGAGTGCAAGTTCCCGGTAAAGTCTCTCGCCTTCAATTCTTAACGTTTTTGCTAAAGCAGAACTGTGCAATGCCTTTTCGGGAAGAATAGAGGCTCCGAATCCGGCCTCGACAAGTTTCTTTATGCCTTCAGTGTCGTCTGCTTCCATCGTGACCCGTAATGAGATTCCATGCTTGCGTACCATGCCATCAATTAGGACCCGAGTGCTGCTTTCGGCTGGATAGAGGATCATCGGGATTGTGGCCAGATCCTTCATAGTTATGCTCTTGCCGTATTTCGTTGCCGTGCGAGCATGCATAAAAACCAGCATTTCTTCTTTGAACAGCGGTGTGAGTTGGAGCCTGGGCGCATCTACAGGGAGAGAAACGATTCCGAGATCAATCTGCTTCCATTCCAATTCGTAGATGATGTCTTGTGTGGGCGCGACATGCACCCGAATCTCATTTCGTGGAAATTGTTTCCGCAGGTGGCTCAATGGCCGGCGCAATTGGTAAATGAGGGTAGTCGGACCCGTGCCTAGAACGAATGGTCTGACATCAAATTCCGCTCCAGGAGGGAAATCTTCGCGAATGGTATGCAGTATATCCATGAGCCCGCCCAAGTGCTGGTGCATTCGCTTGGCTGCGGCTGTCGGCACTAATTTGTTGCCAACGCGGGTAAAAAGATCGGCGCCTAGTTCGTCGCTGAGATGTTTGATCTGTAAGCTGACCGCGGCAGGCGACAAATATACTCTTTTGGCTGCTTCAGTCATACTCTGTGTTGCCATTACGATTCGGAAGGTTTCCAAGTGTCGCAGTTCCATGGCTGGGTATTTTACGGCATCAGCGTCGATGGGTTCCTTCTTTATTGGTTTTAACGCTCCGCAAGAACGCAAGATCTTTCTGAGATCTTCGACATCTGACGCGAAAAGAGGAGGGAGTGGAGGACGAACCGGGCCTGCGGGAATACCGCACAGATTCATAGCTTCCTTGATCACGGATGTCGAATAGCCGGGATGTTTGACCCGCAACTCGAAAATTGCGAGTGTGTCTCTCACAACAATTCTCGACGCTTCTTCGAGTAGCCCTTTTTGCAGGCAAGCCATGATTGCAAGCGATGTCTGCG
>Ga0207098_10155_pt1 | contig 22814 bp, 25 predicted proteins | sample Alteio_BWMinHeat_84_FD_153548 | JGI IMG/M metagenome (GOLD analysis project Ga0207098, IMG submission 153548) | Enriched cells from forest soil in Barre Woods Harvard Forest LTER site, Petersham, Massachusetts, United States -... | ecosystem: Environmental > Terrestrial > Soil > Temperate forest >...
CAAATACGCGCATAAAATTATCGCCGCCGATTTTCGCGATTTCATCGGGCTTAAACCCGGTTCTCAACATGGCATCGACTACGACGTAGTAAAAGCCTTGCGTTTGGTCCTGCCATGCAAGGTTGGTGCGTTCCCCGACGCGGGGACCGGGCCGAGGTCCACCTTGCGGAGGGCCGCCAGGGCCAGGACCACCTGGACCAGGCCCCGTGGGGCGAGGGCTCGGCTGGGTAAGTTTGGTGTCCGTGCCGATGCATACATGATCGACGCCGATGACATCAGAGAGCGCGCGGATATTTTGCGCGTACTCCAGCGGAGTGTTAGCCAAATGCGTCCAAACGCCGACGAGTCCACCCGCATCGGCGAGCACCCTTGCCTGCTCTTTGCTGATGAGCCTCGGGCGCATCATCTGCGCCATTCGCGGGTCGGCTCCCAGTTGGGTATCAAGTCCGGTATGTGAAATGATTACCGGCCGGGTCGTTACTTTGAGGGCGGCTTCAGTAGTCTGCATGTTGGCATGCGCGAGATCGATGAGAATGCCCAGTCGATTGCATTCCTTGATAACGGCTGCTCCAAACGCCGTCAATCCTCCATAGCGCGGAGGGTTGGTGTAAACATCACCGAGTGGCACCGTTGCATCGCTGTCGTGAAGCAATCCGAGATGTCGTAAACCGCGGCCATAGGCCTCTTCTACACGCTCGATATGACCTTGAAGAAAGTGGCCTCCCTCAACCGCTTGGATTACAGTTGGCTGACCGTTCTTGTGGGCTGTTCGCAAATCGTCGGCAGTCAGGGAACGCTTCATGCCGTTGCGCTCTAGTTGACGATCCATCGACGCCAGCCCTTTGAGGAAGCGATCGTAAGCATCGCCGGGTTGGTAATCCGTTGCAAACGTCATGCAGATAGCCGAGAGGCCTGACCGCTTCATCTCGCCAGCCAAGTCAATATCAGGCCCGGGCATTTCGGCTGCTGTGAGCGGAACGTCGACGTGATTGTGAGTGTCGATCCCGATTGTTCTGGCAGCAATATCGGCGACCCGTGGATCTGTATTGTCCTCTGCCCAGCTTGAGCGCGGACTCATCACCATTGCAGCACCCGCCGTCTTCGCAGAGAGTGATAGAAATTGCCGCCTTGTGCGACTAGCCTGAAATTCCATTCAAGATCTCCTATCAACATGAGCTAGTTTTTTGCGGTAAAGTAACCGGCTATGATGAGGCGCGTTGCTAATAGGCGAAGCCAAATGTACTCTCCTCACGCCTTCCTCACAACCTCTTCAAGGGTGGTGCCAAACTCCTTGAGGATCACGGCCGCTGCATTGCGGCCAGGAACTCCAGTGACTGAGCCGCCGGGAGAAGTGCACGCGCCAGTCTGAAACAAACCCGAAATGGGCATGCGGTATTCGGCCCATCCAGGAACCGGTCGCATCTGTCCGTTCTGCGCCGAATTGGATGCGCCTGCATGGGCACTCCCGCGCCACATGCCGGCATTCATTCTTTCAATGTCCAGGGGACTCTGGATGAACTTTCCGATGATCTTGTCCGGCGTGAGATTCGGCGCAAATTTGCGAAAGTGATTTAGCAGCGAATCCGCGACCTTATCCTTGATCGCATCCCATTGTTCGGGCCCTTGCTTGAGGCTGTAGGGTAGGTTGGTCTCAATTTTGACGGTGTGGCAGCCCGCTGGCGCACGCGTCGGATCCACGACGCTGGGTGAGACAATCTGCAGCCCCGGAGGATCGTCCAGATCGAGTTCCCCCGTCGCATTCTCGTAATTAAGAAGCAGATACTTCTCGAGCCGCGGACAGATGACCGCTTCTCCAGTCGAGATTGATCCGCCAGTTGGTAGCGGGTATCTTGGCGCCTCGGTCATCGCGTAGTGCGTGCTCATCATGGCGTGTTCTGGTTGAAACAGTTCAACGCCTTGAAGGAACTCCTCGCCCCAGAGCGCACTAGGTGCCATATCGACCAGATGCTTGATATGAATGGTAGACACTACAGCCTTGTCGGCTTGGAAAGTATCACCATCGGCGCAGCGAACTCCGCCGCAGCGGTTTCCTTCGGTGATTAATTCTGCTACCTGTTTATTCGTGAGGATCACTCCTCCGTGCGCTTCGATGAAGCGGCCGAGCGCAACCGTCAGCGTTCCCGAACCTCCTTTGGGAAGTACGCGGCCAGAGAGATGGAAATTCACAAGTGAATAGGCCTGACCGCCGGTGTCCGGATCGCTTGGAGGGACCGAACCCATGTGCCCGCACATCAAAGAGGCGCGCCTCATTTCGCTGGATTCAAATAGATCGCAAGCGAGCTGGTATCCCGACATGGCGTAGCGGCGTTTCCAAACTCCAGCCATGGGAATCTTGGAGACTGCGCTGGATTGAGCCTCGGCCAACGCACGCGTGGCTGCCGAGTACGCTTATACTCGGCGGCCATTTTGCGAAAGGTGTTTGCGTCCCTCCTAGAGATGCGCGAAATGGTTTCACAGGTGCGATCGAGGTCTCGCCAGATGGTGATGGAGGCTCCATCGATGAACGGGATGTGCATCACTGGATCGGACTCGATATATTCGCCGTAACGGTAGTCACGAAGCTTCAGCTCATCATTCTTCATCACCGGGTTCTGTGAAAACCCGACATGCGCGCTTGAGAATAGATCGTCTTTAAAGCCGGGATGACAGACTTCCGCGGTTTTGACCCCGCCACCAATCGTTGCTTGACCTTCCAGCACCACGATCTTGTAACCGGCTTTGGCAAGGTAGGCGGCGCACAACAGGCTATTGTGCCCGGCGCCTGCCACGACGACATCAAAACGTTCAGCTGGTGTGGCCGCCCGTGCAGTGCCCGTAAACGTCGAGAGCGCCAGCGATACACCGGCGCCCGCTTTTACAAATTCGCGGCGAGTGAGGGGAGTCATCGTGGTCACATCCGACCGCGCATGGCCGTTGATGGAGGCACAATCCCCTTGAGGCGGAGATAGACCACCATCTGACCATACATCTCATTGTTGTGGGCGGTGTTCTTCTGGATGTTTCCAAGCTTTGAGCCACGCATGAATCCCTGGCCTGAAACCTCAGTGGCATTCGCGTCGGTTACGGTCGCGAATGCTGCATCGCAAGCATCGAACGACTTCTTCAACACAGCGATGACTTCGTCTTTGCTGGTCGCCGTCGATGGAGGTTTGCGTTCAAATGAACCACCGCTGACGACGGCGCACAGACCCGTTTGAACCTGGGCAACATGGGTGAACAACTCCGCATAACTGCGAATGTTCGGCGTTGGCTTGAAAGAGAAGTTCTCCGCCGGCATTGCCTCGGCAGCTGCAACAATGATCTTCTTGGTCTGGTTGTAACCGGCGAGTGCTTCGCCGACGAGCGAGGGCTTTGCGGGCGGGGGTTGCGCAGGCTGTTGGGCGATTGCCGTGAAGGTTGGCACAAGAAGCAGCGCGGTAGATGCCAGAGCAAGACGGAGAGTGCGTGTCATCGAAGTTATCTCCTTGGCTAGAGTTGATTATTGCGAAAACCCGGATGTTGTAATTCCGTCTATCATCATTCCGATGTTGTCCACCATGCGAAGACGCCCATCGAGGATTTTGAATACTTCATTGATTTGCATCCTGCGCGGGCTGTCGCCGTAGTAAAGGACTGCGTAACCGATTACGATGCCGCGCTCCGGGTCGATGAGCCCAATGCGAATCTCGGTTGCCGGACCCCATGGTTTTGGCCCGAGGTTGCTCTCATAGCATCCGATGTCGCCGCCGCTGCTGTCTTCTACTCCGTTCCGTGGGTTATGCGTCACACGGTTCCCGCTGTGATATCGGTCGCAGCGCGGGTCATAGTCCGCTTGAATCGGCTGATGATCTGTCAGTCCTTTGAAGTATGAAGTGATGATGCGCTCCAACTGCTCGCGCGTGGAACGCTCCTCAGGCGGAACGATGGTGTTGAAGATGGGGTCGTAAGGAACGAGGTTTTTGATGTTCACCCTTGGACCATCGTCGAAGTTGATCTCGACTTCGATGATCTTGCCATTAGCCACCTTGAGCCGCGTCCCAATGTACACGGGCTTTCCAGCCGTCGTCTCCGCCGCAACGTGCTCGATCACATTTCCCAGGACCGGGTCGGCATAGACCCCTTCCGACAATATCTTCGTTACGCCAATCCACCTGCTATCGCCAAGTGCGATGGCCTTGGTGTTCTCGCGTATCTGCGCACCATTCGCGAGCTGGATTCTATCGGGAGTGTGGCCAAGCATGGCGGCATTGAACTGCTTAGCCTGCTCAAGAAGGCAGGCGCGATCGCAGGTTGCTGCCATTGCTGCTTGTGTCAGAACAAAGAATACAGTTGCAGCGAACCCGACGGTTGACGCTTTTCTTGAATAGTTTCGAGCCATCGATCTTCCTCTCCTAGACCATCATGAGAATGAGCGCCAACGGTATCGCCGTGCCGAGAAACAGCGTGCCCCAGACCAGCGTTCGACTCCGGTTAAACTTAAACGCCATATAGATGCCGAGAAGCGTCGAGAAAATCAATCCGACAGCCGTCGCCAGAAAGAACCACTTCAGAGCAAGGGTGAGCTTGTTTGTACCCCGCTCCTCGTTCCGGCGAGCACCTTCCGGTTGCGGCGGCCCCGGTTGCGCCGGCCGATGCGCTTCATCCGCCTGGGGCGGTCTGTTTGGCTGGCCCGCCGAACCGGGCGGCGGTCCGTGTTGTTTCGTAACCACCTGGTCTTTGTGAATCGAGCCCAGCTTCTGCACCCATGCCGGGGCTTGATAGGCGTCACCGGGATGGCTCTCGTGCAGACCGAACAACTGGAGAGATCCAGTAAAAGCGAAAAAGATAATTGAGGGCGCGAACAGCGTCCCAAGGTAGAGGTGCCACTGTCGAGCCCATTTCAGTCGGGCCGCGCCTTTGGATGGACCTTGTGGTTTGGTTTCCGTGGTGGGGTTTGCTGCCAGGTTCATTTCCTACTCCTTGAAGGAATGAGTTCGCCGTTAGCTCGTCAGCTCGAATGCCAGCTCTATCAACACGGACCGAGTTGCCGCGTTAGACGAGATCTTCTTCATGCATCGAACGCAGATCGTGCGAATGTCTCAAAGGCTACAGGTCTTCTGCCTGTGATCGTTTCGAAGTCATTAGAAGTGCCCGCAGCATACCCTGCGCGCACCACGGAGTAGAGCATCCCTAGGTAGGCGACAATGGGTTCCGGCATGCCTTGTGCTCGAGCTCCATCAAGCATTTGGTCTTCACTGAGAGAGTGATACACAATCGTGTGGCCTGTAACCTCACTAATGATCCTCGCTACCTTAACGTGATCGAGCGCCGCAGAACCCGTGAGGTCAATTTCCTTTCCGGTAAGCGACTGCTTCAATGCCGCTGTGACGGCCGCGGCGATATCCTCGACCGAGATGAAGCTGGTCTTGCCGTCACCGGCCGCAAGATAGATCGCATGCTGTTCGCGAATGCTGGGTGCCAGGAAACCCGCGGAGAAGTTCTCCATAAAGAAATTCGGTCGCAAGATGGTATACGGCACACCGGAGTCGATGACGAGGTGCTCAACGATACGCATGGGCGCTTGCTCGTTATGGTTGACGCCGAAAGCTGAGATGAGAACGACATGCCGGACGCCGGCGCCTTTTGCTGCCTTGACGACAGGGCCAAGCAGGGCTGGAGCATTCGAGTCGAGTGGCGGTGCCATCAGGACCAGCGCCGAGATATCTTCAACGGCCGGTGAAATCGTCGAGGATTCGGCGTAGTCGAGGTGGATCACCTCGGCTACTGGATCAGCCTTCGAAGGATTTCGAACTCCTTGGCGTACGGCGAGACCCGCACCGACTGCCGAATTGACGACTGCCCTGCCCAGAACTCCAGTAGCGCATGTGATCAAGACCTTTTGCATTTAATCTCTCCCAGGAGTATCTTCAGATCGTTGGGATACAAAAACAAGTAGGCACCTTTATGAGCGATAGTAACCTTTTGGAAACCACCCCTCCCTGGAATGTTTTCGACAGCCACTGTCCGACGCGTCAGGTCCTCGATCTCATTGCGGACAAATGGACCGTGCTGATCATTCGGCGTCTTGCCGACGGGACATTACGGTTCGCTCAGTTGCGCCGATCTGTGGATGGGATTTCGCAGAAAGTGTTGACCAATATATTGCGTAGCCTGGAGCGGGACGGCATCGTCACGCGACGAATCTACGCAAGCGTTCCACCCAAAGTGGAATACTCGCTGACCACGCTAGGACGGTCTTTGTGCATTTTGGTTGAAGGCGTCTGCGGCTGGGCTGAAGCCAACATTGAACAGGTACAAGTGGCGCGCGAGGTGTACGCGCGAACTTCTCGGGAGGAATCAATTACGCAATGACACTGCATTCGAGGTTGGTCTGGCAGAGGTTCGAATCGCTCGCCCTCGGTTCTCGCTAACAGGGACGAGTCGCTCATTGACAACAGTTTTCGCCTATCTTCTGGATTGCTCCCCTACCCTCCTCTTCTTTAGAGCATGACGAAGCCGCCATCCACCGAGATGGATTGGCCGGTCACATAGCTTGCAGCATCGCTCGAGAGCCACAGGACAGCATCCGCAATCTCTTCGGGGAGACCAACACGGCCCATTGGGACGCTCTTCTCCATTGTCATAACCGCCTCACCGTTACCAGCTGCAACCATCTGGTCGGCCATGGGCGTCCAGATTAGCCCCGGCCCGGGAATCTCAACGCTGTCGCTTATTCATACGGACAATAGATCAGATGTGGCAGGACAAAGCGTGTGACGCGAGTTCGTTCGCGACCATGAGCCGGGGTTTGAGTGCCACGACCAATGCACGACCATCGTACGGTCGAAACCAGCCCAAATGGTCCTAAACCGTCCTAAATCGACGAGGGCACAACGCTAATTCCCTCAATGATATCCGCTGATTCCAGACCACTTAGTTGGCTTGCTAGGCGGCCCTGAAAGGCCGGCGTCGGCGGTTCAATCCCATCCCTGGCCACCATTTAGAATCAACTTACAAAGATCTCAACTGAAACCTCCGATCCGGGATGTTTTTTATGTTTCCTGTCTAAATACCCTATTTTCAATAACATACTAGATCTATAGTGCTGGTCGCGTATTGGTCGTGCAAGGTTTTTCCAGAACTCAAGTCATCTTCTAAGACCCTTGGAATGTTCTAGAAGGGAAGCTCGAGAATGGCGACACCAGCCCTCCGCAAAATTGCTCAATTTAGTGGACTGGATCATTGCTTGGCCAGTTTGATTAGCAGAACGGAGTTGCCGAGAAGCGGAATATACATCCACGTGGATTGCATTGGCTGAAACCGGGTCCACTCAGAGTCCTTATTCGTAGTGCCGATTCAAGGCGGCGAGCCACGGATGGTATACGAAACCGGTCCGTGGGGTCAGGAGGACCGGTTTAGCGTTCTGAAGGATTGGACATCTAACGGGCGGTTCCTGGCAATCAAAGACGTTCGTCGAGGGAAGTCCGCGCTCTACCTGCTGCCGATGACAAACGGAACTGCGACCGGTCGAGCGGCCTTTGTCCGCTACGGGGAATTCGATAGCGCATACACCACTGCTTCCGGGAGGGATCAACGCTACAGGCCGAATGTCACTCTCAGAGCGGCAAAGGGAACGGAAATTCGGGTCCAGGAGCAATTCGCGTGCCTCTCATCGTGCCATCAAAATGGGTTCCCGGAATAAGTGTTCCCGTGAGGTCATAGTTATCCTGGGTCCAGGTTCCCGTAAACCTGTTCCCGTCGCCGCTGACGAGGAAATGTGCCTTCTCAATGGAAACCTCGATGGCATTCAACCCCTCGAAAATAAAAAAAGGATGCACGACCTCGTAACTCCGCGATCCAACTTGTTTCCACGCACCGATACAAAAGTTGTTGCCCGCGTTGAACGCGCCCACATCGTTCACAAGCTCCGTACCACCGGCGCTGAACTGTTCGAAACCTACATCATTCAGCTCTCCTCTCGCATAAAGAACCATTTTCCACATACCGAGAATCGTAGCCGTCGAATCATTCTTTCGGTCGTGATCCGCATCGGGTGAAGCAGCCTGGGATGAATCGCTCTCTTCTTCCTGTACCGCCGGTTCGGCAAGGCTTCTCACGGCCGGAGACAATCCACCACCTTTGTGTGCCACAGCTCCACATTCTGCTTTCGCGACGGGAGCAACAAGGATCGATAGCGCTGCCAGGGCTAGATAGACCAGCCTCGGTCTGTTGAGCATTGCAGTTCTCATGATGATCTCCTTTGGGGTTGCGATCTTGCACGCGGGTAATCGCCCCAGCGCATGCCGGACTGGAACGAAACTTTGTCTCCGTTCTAATCGGCGTCCTCGTCTTCATCTTCAAAACGTATGACCCCGAAGAGGCCATCGGACTCAAATGTCGTATTGGGTGGAAACGTTGGACCGGCCGTGAAAAAGAGTTCGTTCGTTGCCCCGTTTGCGTTCTTGTCGGTGCCGAAGGCCAATGCCCAGAGACCACCAATTTCGATGGGTCGCCCGCTGCGATTTCGCAAGACGCCGAGAAACGCACCCGTGTTCGGGTCATAAGCCTTAATCCGGCCAGGTTCGTTGGCCAGGTCACCTTCAAGATTGCCAATCAAGAGTGTATGGCTGAACTTTCCGAAATGGGAGGGAGCCATGGCGAAACCCCATGGCGCCTGCAGGTTCCCTACTGAGAGATTCCCTCCGAAACGGCGAAGGGGGTTGCCATCCATATCAAAGACATCGACAAATCCTCCCTCATTGTCTCCAAACCCCGCGAAGGAAACGTAGAGCTTATTGTCGATGTTTTGAATACCAAACGCCCCCATGTTGGATGGGATGTCGGGGTCTGTAAATGAGCCGAGATATTTGAAGTTTCCGTCGAACATGTCGATCTGGTTGTTATCAGCGTTGACATCCCGGCCGCCGTCCGTGGCATAGATAACGTTTTGCCCCTTACTGTTACGGCCAATCGCCAGGCCATAATAACTGCCTGGATAATTCGCATTGCTCGCCTTGGGTTTCGCCGCCGAATAGTCAATGACGGTGATCGCGTGGTCGGGATCAACTTCCGGATTCCATCCGCAGATCAATCCGTCGATGGTGTCAAAGATGAATCGTGCTGGGCCGGATTTTCCGTCCTTCGAAATGACGAAGTCCGACGTGCTGTTAGCAACCAAACCCGTAGGCGAACCGATTGGACCTAAAGGCTGGCCGGGCGCAGCAGGAATGGTCACGGCAGTGGGGACGAGTTTGCCGTTAGGACCATAGACCGTCGACATGCCGGTACCGGTATCTGCTACCCAGAACGGACCATGCGGAAAGAAAGCAAGGCCCCAGGCATTCACTAAAACCGGATCTGTGTGGATTGCGTGACCTTTCACATCCGCAACCAGGTTTGTCTGCGTATACTGCGCGGTGGCCATGTTCGTGCCAAGAATGACGAGGACTCCTGTTGCGAGTGAGATACAAACCTTCCTCATGTGCCGCCTCCCTCCGTCTCCAGTTAATTCGCCCCCTCGATGCGGGTCGAGACAGACCATGCCCCTGCAGCCTGTCAGTTTAGTGCTGTTGTGCCGTGGGGATTCCGAGGTCGCAGAGGTCATGTCACATGCACATTGCCTGCTTTTGCCAAGTCGAGGCAAGACATACGATGTCAATCGTAAGTCACGAACTAAGCCTTTGATTATGCGAAGCTTAGGGGTGCCCAATTGCCCATGTCACCGATTGCCGTGAAAACCGGCAGCGTTTCTTGACCCAAAATGAGTCCAGCGCTACGCTTTCGGAGTGCTTCCCCTGGGGGTTCCACCGTGACGGAGCGTCCCTCGCCATCCACCCTACGCTTCGCGCGTTTTGAGTTAAATGTCGAGACAGGGGAACTCCGCAAATCCGGAAGCAAGATACGTCTCCAGGGACAATCGCTGCGGATTTTGCTTTGTCTGCTCGAGGAGCCTGGCCGTCTGTGGAGTCGAGAAGACCTGCGCAGCCGCCTTTGGCCAAACGGTACTTTTGTCGAGTTCGACCATAGCCTCAATGTCGCGGTCAATCGGCTGCGTGAGCGGCTGGGCGACTCCGCGGAAAAGCCTCGCTACATTGAGACAGTGCCAGGGGTGGGTTATCGGTTTGTGGCGCCGGTCGAGACCGCGAACGAAGCCCCGCATCCGGACCTTCCTGTGCCCGAGGTGGCTGTTTCGGCGGTTCCACCTCGCTCTCCAAGTCCCGCGCTGGTCAGGACACTCGTGGCTTCGGCGTGCGCTTTGTTAATTGCCGGTCTTGTCTGGTTTGCCTGGGCTCGGAAAGAAACGCATCGGGCACCGGGTGAGGAGTCCCTCATCCGTTCTGTCGCGGTCCTGCCCCTCAGAGATCTTGCTGACGACACTAGGGAGGAGTACTTCGCGGACGGCATGACTGAGGAACTGATTACCGAACTGGGAAGGCTGAGCTCCATTCGCATCATCTCCCGAACATCGATCATGCAGTTCAAGAAGAGCGTGCACTCCCTGCCGGAAATTGGACGACAGCTGAACGTTGATGCCCTGGTCGAGGGTACAGTCCGTCGCTCCGGTGATCGCGTCCGTATCACCGTCAGACTTGTCGGCGCGACGCCGGAGCGCCTTGTCTGGCAAAAGTCCTACGAGGGCGATCTACGCGACGTGCTGGAGCTACAGAGCGACGTTGCCCATGACATTGCCGGCAATATCCAGACGAAGCTTGCCCGGCAGCAAGCGCCAAGTGCGGTTCCCTACAAACGTTTGGATCCGGAAACTTATGAAGACTACCTTCGAGGCCGATATTTCCTCGCGAGGCGAACTGCGGAAGCGATGAACACTGCGGCCGACTATTTCCAGCGGGCAGTTCAGCGAGACCCTCAGTACGCGCAAGCGTACGTCGGCCTTGCATTGGCGTACCAACTACTGGGTTCGTATGAAGTGCTCCCGCCGGACAAGTCTTACCCATTGGCTCTCAAATTCGCCAACCAGGCACTGGAGCTTGATGGCACACTTTCCGAGGCATACTCCGCACGCGCAAACTCTGAGACCAACTACGAATTAGATTGGGCTGGCGCCGACCGCGACTACCGGCGCGCGATCGCACTCGATCCAAATTCCGCACAGGCCCATCACGATTACGGTGAATATTTCACAGGTGTGGGAAACGCGAAGCGCGCTATCGCAGAGCTTAAGATCGCGCGGGAGCTTGATCCCCTCTCGCTTCCACTCTTCAGTGCTCTCGGGAGGATGTACCGGGAGGCGCATCAATATGATGAAGCCGTTAAGCAATGCAAACAGAGTCTGGTCCTGGACCCGAATTTTTCCATGGGCCACTGGTGTCTCGGCCAGGTCTATCTGGCAAAGCGCCAATATGTGGAAGCGACGTCAGAACTAAAGCGGGCAAATGACTTGGGCACAACTCCGCTGATAGTTTGTGATCTCGGTTGCGTCTACGCTGCCTCGGGCAAAAAGACTGAGGCGCGAGCGATCCTGCACTCGCTCGAGAGCAAGTCTCAGTTTAATTACATCTCGCCCTATCTCATCGCTTCAATCCACAGTCAGCTCGGCGAGAAGGACGAAGCGTTCAACTGGCTGGAGAGAGCCTTCGATCGACGAGATGGCATCAGCTATCTGGCTGCCGACCCGATGATGGATCCTCTCCGTTCCGATCAGCGGTTCGCCGATCTGATTCAGCGACTGCATTTACCGCAGAGTTGAGCGGCAGAAAGTTGATCCCCGCAAAGTGCTGAGCTTCCAGTGCTCATTCCACATGGCTGAAAAACCGGCTTCGCTGCAAATTGAGTCCGGGTTGGTTCCCGAGAACCAAGTTGACGCGAAGCGGACTCTTTCACTCAAGTGGATTGGAGCGGCTAAATGCGCCCAACCGCATTCTTAATTCATCCGTCCCAGTTATCACCGACGAACGAACGAGTATGTCTCTGATCAGATTCCCCGCTAAGCAGGAATCTGGAGAAGCGGGGAGCTCTTGACGCCAGAATTGTTGCCTTCAGTGAGGGAAAAGACGGAGTTCTTGCGCATGAGTTTAATGAAGCTTCCAGGGCCTGCCTCGGAGCCCATCTGAGAACACCACAAGGAGAACTTGATGAAACTCAACATACTGAAGTCGCGCGTCCCCGCCGGAGTGATGTTCATACTCCTGTCATTCGTCGCCAATAGCCTCTTCCGTTTAACACCTGTTGCTGTGGCCCAGGCGGCTTCCTCCCACTGCGTTCCAGTGAGCGGGGCTATGATGACGAATATCGGAGCCATCGCGGGCGTAACCAACCTGGGCCCGGTCTCGGGCGATTTGTCCGGCTCGGTGGCAGCCACGATCCTGGGGCAAAACAGCAACGGAACTTACAACGTCCAACACTATTGGGTCACCTCGGGGGGTGAGACGATCACGCTGAAAAAGGCCGTATTGACGCCCACCTATCCGACAAACGACCCGGGCATTGTGGCGGTGCCGTGGGGAAACTACCGATCTTACATTGCCGGCGGAACCGGCAAGTTCGAAGGGACAACGGGGTATCTGGACTACTTCGGGATGGCGGATTTTTATCAGAACACGTTGGTCCTGCGTTATCGAGGCCAGGTATGCTACGCGCACTAACTGAGAATGGACGCGTCGCGGAGCTGCCAGACTCCAACAATGACTTGGTTGCCGGTCCGTGACGCGTCCATTTTCCAAGTCAATCTAATTGTTAACTGTTCATTGAAAGCCCTCCGCCAGAACCAACTCGCTGCTCGGCCAAATTGTCTGGTCGTAGAGGATCCATTTACGGTCTGGGGAGACGCTGAATCCGAAGTAGGCGTGGCCAACAGGGGCTATTACTTCCGTCTTGCCGGTAGCGAAGTTAAGAAACTCGATTGCGTAACGATGGCCGGTCCCGGTGAGGAAATAGATGCCATCGTCCATCACGGCAAAGTTCCAGTTGGTGATGGAGGGCAAAACCTCAGTTTCCTCACCGCCTCCTACCGGCATTTTCCGAAGGCTGGAGTTAGCGCCTTCGCCGGAAAAGTAGATCCATTTTCCATCGGGCGATTCGGAAGCAACCAGGCCGCCGCCACGAGTTACCTGGACAGCTTGCCCGCCGTCGGAAGGCGCCTTCCAGACTTGGGTGGCGCCACTCTCCTTCGAGGAGAAGTAAACCCATTTCCCGTCGCGCGACCACCGGGGGAACATGGCTCCCGCGGTTAGAGAAGTGAGCCGTCTCGTGGCTCCACCTTCTGCCGGAATTACAAATATCTGGGGGTTACCCTGCGCATTGGAGTAAAAGGCAACTTGCTTCCCGTCAGGGGACCACGTCGGTACGCCCGATGCGGAGGACCCCATTGAACTGAGTTGAGCGCAATCCTTGCCGTCGCTGCCGCAAACCCAGATTTCAAGGTTACCTCCCCTCGGGGATTCGAACGCCACCTTCTTGCCATCGGGAGAATATTGATCGGCAAATTCCCCCTTGGTCGATGCAAACATCCTCACCGGGGGCCCTCCTTTTGTGTTCCTGTCCGGAATGTGCATGCGCCAGATACTTCGCCCCCCGCCCTTTCTCAGGGCATATGCCAAACGTGGCGAGGTGAGAGAGCTAGTGATGAAGTCGACTTCGGCGCCAGTCTCGACTGCCATGACTGCCTGACCGCGAGCAGGGTTTCTGCTTTCCACTGTGAGCGGCTGGGTCCAGAGCCCAAGATCGTGGACGAAGACCAGCTTGCGGCTATCCGCCGTCCAGGCCACGCATGACCAGTTAAAGACTTCACTTGGAGTCGCGACCCAGGGCGCAAGGACTACTTCGCGGGGTTCACCGCGAGGCTGAATATCGTTGTCCAGGCCGAGGAGATAGATGGTTCCGCGCCAGTTGCCCTCTGCATGGGCGCGCCGGAACGCAAGATTCTTGCCATCAGGAGATACCGCTGGGCAATGATCTCCGATCACCCCGCTCGGCGGAAAGGTCAGCTGTCGCTTTTCACCGGTGCGGACGGAGACAAGAAACAAAGCAGTCGGGCTTCCCCCAGACGGATGGTCGGTAACGATCAGTGATTGGCTGTCCGGTGCCCACGCGAGATAGGGCGAATAAAACCAACCCGTTTCTCCGATCGAGACCTCAGCCAGCTTGCGTTCCTGTCCACCGAGAGCCGGCGTCAGCATTAGGCCGAACTGGTTTCCAACATTCAATTTACGCAGGAAGGCGATCGAACTTCCATCTGGCGACCACACTGGATTCGTATCGTCCGCCGGATCTCGCGTCAGCCGTAAAGGCGGTGCGGCCACCGCCGCTCCTGCCTTTGTGGTCTTCACGTAAATGTCGAAGTTTGCCTGGTCCGGTCCGTTCCACGAATAGGCTACCTGGCTTCCATCCGGTGAAAGCGAGGGTTCCTGTTCGGCTCCAGGATCAGTTGTCAGCGGAATCAATTTGATGTTTTGGCCTATCTGGGCCGGCCCATTGCGAGTCCACCAGTTCCACGTTAGAGCTGCAACCGCCAGCGCCAATCCCACAACTGCGGCCATCAACGCAAATCTCCGGCGCTTTGTCGTTCCTATTAACGCGCCCCTCGTCGTACGCGCAGAGGGAGTTCTCATCCCCAGATCTTCGAGAGCCACCCTGAGGTCGGCCGCGGTCTGAAACCGCTTCGCCGGATCCTTCGCAAGGCATCGCTCCACGATTCGGCGAAGTGCCGGCGGTACAAGCTTCTGAAATGCCGGTTCACCGTGCATGATTTGGGATATCAACTGCGCCTGGCTCGATGCGGCGAACGCCCTGCTACCCGTGGCCATCTCGAAGAGCACCAACCCCAGCGCGAAAATATCGGTGCGAGCATCGCAGTCGTGGCCTTCGAGCTGTTCGGGGGCCATGTAGGCGGGTGTTCCCAGAACCGCACCCCGCACTGTCAGGGTAGTCTCGGCGTCTCCGAGCAAGGTTGTTTTCGCATACTTCGCCAGGCCAAAATCGAGGACCTTGATCCCCTTCGGGGTCTCCATGATGTTCCCCGGTTTCAGATCGCGATGGATGATTCCCTGGGTGTGCGCTGTGGCCAGGGCATCGGCGATCTGCGCGCCGTATTGCAACACCTGGTTGGCGGGAAGACGGCCCTCCTTCAGCCCGTCGGCTAGCGATCGGCCTTCCACCAACTCCATGACCAGGTAATCCGGCCCAATGTCGTAAAGCGTACAAATGTTGGGATGATTCAGCGCGGAGATGGCCCGCGCTTCTCGCTCGAACCGCGCTTTCAGTGGCTCAGGGTAGACCTTGATAGCCACGACCCGTCCCAGCCGCGTATCCCGAGCTCGATAGACTTCGCCCATGCCCCCGAAACCTACCAGGCAATCGATCTCGTATGGTCCGAGGCGCGAACCTGTCACGAGCCGCAAACGATCCGGTGGTGCGGATTTGAGAAAGTCCTCGACGACGCCCGGAGCTGAGGCAAGGAGGGCGTCAACTTCGATTCGTAGAGAGGGGTCAGTCTGGCACGCGCGTCTCAGAAATGCCGCACGTTCTTCCCCGCCAACGTGCAAGGCACCGTTGAGGACGTCTTTCACCTGCTGCCATCGTTCGGGGGTCATGCCAGTCCGGTTCCTGCGATTTCGCGGCGAAGCCAAATTCGCGCCGTGGTCCATTCGCGCGAGACAGTTGCTTCAGAGATGCCGAGCGCAATGGAAGTCTCCTCGAGCGAAAGGCCGCCGAAAAACCTGAGTTCTACAATCCGGCACTGGCGTTCATCGAGTTTTGCGAGGCGTTCGAGAGCGTCATCCAGGAGAATCAGATCCAAGCTTCTCTGGTGCGGCAGGCCGATCGCCTCATCCAACGGAAGCTTTCCGGCCCCCGAGCCACGCTTGGCGGCTCTGAGTTTCCGCGTGCGGTCCACGAGGATCTCTCGCATTAAACGCGCCGCCACTCCAAAGAAGTGGGCGCGATTCTGCCAGTCCGGAGGGTTCTTTCCCACCATTCGCAGATATGCTTCGTGAACCAGACCAGCGCTTTGAATGCTTTGACCGGGCGCTTCACGACGAAGATGGCTGCGCGCCAAGCGGCGCAACTCGTCATAGACGAGCGGGACCAACTGCTCCAGGGCGGCGTGATCGCCGTCTCGCCAGCGGACCAATAATGCGCTCACTTGCGGATGAGAAACTACGCTGTCATTTCTCATAGCCAGGTATTCAAGTGTTGGGAAGCACGATATGACAGAACGATAGTCCTGAGCAGATTTCAAGTCAAAGGGTTTAGAAATTGCCCAATAGGTCCGCAATAGCGATTGAACAGCGCCCGCTAAATGGCTCAGGTGTCCCGGCACCCTACGCCGATCGGGTCCAGGCAGCTCCTCCTGAAGGGAAAAATGGATTTCCTCCGGACTCTAGTGACCAGTGCAGAGCAGGCAGGGCAATAATCGGAATAGCCACTTTCTGCTTGTTTACCAGTTTTCTGCCAGGTACCTCCTCAAGAATCCGGCAGCGTTTGTGAACGTGTTCCCTTCACGTGGCCGTAAAACCGCCTATCAGTTCAACTGAGATGGAAAAGGTAGTAGCAGACACAGTTTTCAGCCTTTGGCCAACAGCTTCTGCAAGGCTGGGTAGGGCGTCCCTTCCTCAATCTGGAAGACTTCGCCGGAGATTTGGCGCATGCGCTGGGCGATGCCGTAGCCACTTTGGGAGGGTGCGTTCCAACCAGAGATTCGTGCTTTCATCGAACCGAAAGCTTGTGAGATGATCGGAAAACGAGAGTGTCCGCGACATGCCGCTTTATGAATTTGCAGGCTTTCGTCTGGATGCCGACAAGCGGCTTTTGTTGCAGCGCGACGGCGCTGCGGTTGGCCTCACGCCCAAGGGATATGAGACGCTGGCGTACCTCGTCGAGCACTCTGGTGCGGTCGTCGAAAAGGAGCAGATGATTCGAGCCATCTGGCCCACACGGCGGTTGAGGAAAACAACCTCACTCAAAACATCTCGCTGCTGCGGCGTGTCCTGGGGGAAGGACGAGGTGAGCACCGGTTTATCGTCACTGTTCCGGGGCGAGGTTATCAATTCGTCGCCCCTGTGAGCGTTGTAAGCCGGGCAGACGGCGGGCTCGGCTCTGTAGAAGACCTCTCCATCGCGGTTCTGCCGTTCATGAATAACAGCACCGATCCCGAATACGACTATTTTGCCGACGGCCTGGCGGACGAGCTGATCCACGCGCTTTCCAGAGCTGCCGGCATCCGCGTCGCCGCGCGAACATCCTCTTTCTCCTTCAAGGGCAAGCAGATTCACGTTCGCGAAATCGCAGCCGCTCTGTCTGTGGCTTTCGTGCTCGAAGGCACGGTGCGCAAATCGGACAACAGACTAAGAATCACCGCCCAGCTTGTCAATGCAGCGACTGGCTGTCCGTTGTGGTCAGAGCGATATGAAAGAGAAGTCGGATCACACGACCTCTTTGAAGTTGAGGACGAGATCACTGAAGCTGTGATGAGGGCGCTCCGGTTGAACTTTTCCAGCAGCCCGTTTCGCAACCGGACGAGCACCGAGGGGCGAGGCGCGGCAACAAGTCCGAAGGCGCATGAACTCTATCTCAAGGGGCGATTTCATCTATTTAAGATGACTGAGTCAGGTATCCAGACCGGAATTGGCTACTTCGAGCGGGCGATCGAGGAGAATCCCCGGTATGCGCCAGCCTATGTGGGGCTCGCCCATGCATATCGTATGTTCGGGCTGTCGCTCGAAAGGCCCCCCGGCGAGGTCGGCTCGAAATCGAAAACGGCCGCGCTTCAGGCGGTTGCCATCGATGAGTCTCTGGCCGAGGCGCATGCGGTACTGGCGTTCACGACCTTCTGGTACGAATGGGAGTGGGAGGGCGCGGAACGGCATTTCAAACGTGCTCTGGAGTTAGGTCCAGACAGCGCAGACGCAGGGTGGATGTACGCACACCTGCGGTCAACCCTCTTGCGGCACGACGAAGCGCTGGCAATGGTGGCGCGCGCCCGCGCACTCGATCCGCTGTCAAGTCTGATCCATGCGATGGAAGGACAATTTCTTGTGCACGCCGGCCGGACGGCTGACGCCGTACCGCGTTTGAAAGAAGCCATCGAGTTGGACCCGCGATCACGAGTTGCGCACTTGTTTGCAGCGAAAGCGTACATCGAACAGGGCCTTTTCGAGGAAGGACTAAGAGAAGCGCAAATCTCGCACGATCTGTTTCCCACGAATTCTTCCGGTCTGGCGAATGCGGCATACGGGTACGCGCTGGCTGGAAGGCCGTCGGAGGCCATCAGGATCCTCGACGCGCTGCTGGAACTGGCGGCGAAACAGTACGTACCCGCCTTTAACATTGCCATGATCTACAACGCCCTGGCGCAAACCGGTGATGCAATAACCTGGCTGGAGCGGGGGATGGAACAGCGTGCTCCCTATATGACGTTTCTGGCTTCCGATCCCAAATGGAAAAACTTGCGGGACGAACCGCGATATCTGGCTTTGCTTCGTCGCCTTAACCTGCCGACGGCCTGGCCTCAAGGATCATGACATCGTTCGGCAGCGAGAGAACGTTCGTAAGGATGAAACCCGCTCGCCAGAAGCTCCTGTTGTTCGCTAACCCGCGTCACTCCCGATCAGCAGGCGCTTGCCGGGTTCCAGGCGGAAATCGTTAAACCATAAACCCGCAGCCTTCTGCCCGGGCGAGGCCATACGTTCCTCATATCTTTTCAGAAATCTTCAGAACCGCCTAACGACTTTTCGATGAGCCCTGGGCCATGCTGGGTTCATTGACCGGCCGGGAGCAAACCCGACTGGGCAAAAAGGAGGGTATTCGATATGAAACGCATCCTCGGGAGCTGCGCTCTTTTGGCACTCGCCCTGCCGGCCATGCAGACCACCACGTCCGCCCAGGAGACCCCTGGAATAGAAGGTCCGTGGCAGACACAAGTTCACATTTACAACTGTGACACCGGGGCCACAGTCAGGGATGTCTCAGCATTGAACCTGTTCATGCACGATGGATCGATCACGGAAACGGCGGTCAATATCATGCGCACTTCCAGCGTGGGCACCTGGAAGCATGTTCATGGAAATACCTAACGTGCCACGTTCTGGTTCTACCGGTATACCCCGGCTTTCACGCTCGCGTCGCTGGCACGGGCTGACAACGACATCGTCCTGAATGGCGACCACTTCGATATAACTGGCTCGGTGACTGATACGTTTCCGGATGGCTCAAGTTCTGAGTCGTGCGTCACTATCACCGGGGAGCGTCTTCAGTAGGTGAGTTTGCGCGATGCATATCAGCACCAGGGATCCAGCGAGTCCGTTCAGATTCGCTGCCAGGATGCGAGGACACGGCCGGTCTGGCTATGGCTGGGTGGTGGTGGCGATATCCGCCTTCGGCTTGCTTTTTGGCGCTTTTCCGATTGTCGTGTCCTCGTTCGCGATCTTCTTCCGGTCTTTCGTTCAGGAATTCCACGCCGGGCGCGCAGCCATCTCATTGGCCCTCACGATTCACAACGTTGTGGCCGCGTCCCTCGCCGCATGGGTCGGACGCCTGTCCGATCGATTTGGCGCGCGGAAAGTGATTCTGCCGGGCTTGGGCATCCTCGGGCCGCTTCTGCTGTCGGCCCAGGCAATCGGATCGAAAGTCTGGCAGCTTTACATCTTCTACGGCATGCTTGGAGCCGTAAGCAACGCCACCACATCGGTTCCATACGGCGTGATCGTGTCGCGTTGGTTTAACCGGCGCAGGGGACTGGCGCTGGGTTTGACGCAAGCGGGGTTAGGAGTTGGAGCCATCGTCATGCCTGCGCTGATGCACCTGTTGATTGCCCGGTACGGCTGGCGCTCCGCGCTTGCCATGAGCGGAGTCGTTGGGTTGATCATTCTGATGCCGGTCATCGCTCTCTTCCTGAAAGAGGCTTCGCCGCCGGCAAACTCGCCGGTGGACTTAGCATCGGGGCAAGTCGAAGGCCTGGACTGGGGTGACATCCGGGCGGCGCGGACATTCTGGCTCATGATCGCAAGTTTTGTCCTGGTTGGAGCAAGTGTGCAGGCCTGCGTCATCCATATCGCTCCACTCTTGTCCGATCGCGGGGCCACTGCGGCCTTGGCGACCCTGGCCGTCTCCGTCGCGGGACTCGCAATGCTGGCGGGCAGAGCCGGAACGGGCTATTTCCTGGACCGGTATTTCGCACCTCATGTGGCACTGGCCCTTTTTGCGATGGCCGCGCTGGGTATGGCACTGCTCGCTACCGGGGTAACCGGCAAACTCGCGCTTCTGAGCGTGTTCGCGGTGGGGCTAGCGTTTGGAGGCGAGTTGGACATCATTGCATATCTAATCAGCCGATATTTTGGTCTGCGCGCGTTGGGTGCGGCGTTCGGGGTCGCCTTCGGTTCGTTTGTGATTGCCGCAGGCATCGGGCCGCTCCTCATGGGATTTGCATTTGATCGGACCGGATCCTATCGCGCGCCGATCGCTGGTTTCTCCGTCGCGACGATGCTAGCGGCTGTGCTCGTGGGTCGGCTAGGGCCCTACCGCTTTGGGTTATCGCAAACGGCAGGCAAGGCCTGCTCCTGGATCCGGGAGTAGAATGTCTTCGCCTTTCGATTTGCTGCGAATGACGGTCGGCCTGATCGTCCATCACTGCCTGGGCGCCGCCGCCACGTTGGGAATTGCCGACATGTTGAAGGACGGGGCGCGTTCGACACAGAATCTCGCTGCTGCGCTCGAGGTTAACGAGGATGCGCTCTATCGCACCTTGCGCTTTCTTGGTGGGCAGGGCGTGTTTCACGAGACCGCCCCTCGCAAGTTCGCAAACAGCCCACTGTCGGAATGGCTGCGCACAGACGTTCCGGAGTCCATCCGTTCGATACTGATCTACCGCAACAGCGCTTTCTTTCTCGCGCCATTCTCTGACTTGCTGTACAGCATTGAGACCGGAGCTCCGGCTCGCGAGAAAGGGCTCGAAGTGAATGGGTTTGAGCACCTTCGCCGCAACCCTGAAGATGCCCACCTCTTTGATGCTGCCATGACCGAAATATCCGGGCTTTGGGCGTCCTTGGTCGCCGCTGCCTATGACTTCGGCAAATGGGGCAGCTTGATGGACGTTGGCGGCGGAAATGGGATGCTGCTGGCTACGATCATGGCGGTGCATCCCGAATTGCAAGGCGTTCTGGCCGCCTGCCCCATGTTCTCGAGCGCGCATCCCAGCATAAGTGCTGGCAGCCCGACCTGCTTCGCCGGGTGCGATTCGAGGCTATGGATTTTTTCCAGGCGATTCCCTCGGGATGCCGAGCGTACCTGATGAAGAACATCCTTCACGATTGGGATGATGAGCGTGCCCGCCAAATCCTGTTCAATTGCCGGCGCGCCATTCCGGAGGATGGTGTTCTGCTGCTAATCGAGTATTCCGTCGGCGGGGCTAATACGCCGAGTATCGGCAAGACAGTTGACCTGATGATGCTCGCGTTAACGGGCGGGAAGGAGCGGACCATGCGCGAACATGACAAGCTGCTGGTGAGCGCCGGCTTCCGCATGAAGAGGAGTACTCCATTGTCGAATGACATCATGATCCTGGAGGCCGAACCTGTCGCCTTTGTTGGCGACATCGCCTAGGACTCACCGAGACACGGATAGATACCCAATTGCCGGCCAGTGTATGCAAATCCAGTCAACCTGGATGTATAACCGCCATCTCGGACAAGTGCTTGCTACCAATTGATCGCTACGGATTTCTCAATGAGCGCCAAAACGCTATCCAGCACCAATGGCATCAAATAGGGATGAGTGTGCCGGCACAATTCACTGGCCGATCGGAAATCCTCGGAGCGGTTTATTCGCATGGCATTGAGTAGGTCCAGGATTAAAAGCGTTGGGGGCACACGACCAATACACGACCATCGTACGGTCGACAACAGCCCAAACCGTCCCAAACCATCCTCAATCGAGGAGGCCATAACACTAATTGCTTCAACCACATCCGCTGATTCCAGAGCACTTAGTTCGCTTGCTAGGCGGCCCTGAAAAGGCCGGCGTCGGCGGTTCAATCCCGTCCCTGGCCACCATTTAGAAACAGCTTACAAAGGGCCTCAACAGAAACCTCCCATTCGGGAAGTTGTTATGTTCTCTGATTAAATATCTTATTTTCAATAATATACCAGATTTATACCGCTGGTCGCGTATTGGTCGTGCAAGGTTTTCCCAGAATTCAAGCTATCTTCTAAGCCCCTGAGAATGTTCAAGATGGGAAGCTCGAAGAATCGGCGACACCAGCCCTTCTCAACAAAGACGTATTAGAACCGGGCGAAGAAATCGCCACGGTCGAGAGTAATGCCGTCATGTTCGAGAGCCAGCACCAACAGCATCACGGTGTAGCCTGCCGTTCCGATAGCCATGGCATCCCAGCTTGGCGTGACTTTCAGATTCGTGATCTTACCGTTCTCCACGTGTCCTTCGACGGTGGTTCGATAAGGCGCGTGAAGTTCGAAGTCCGCAGTCCAATCATTGGGCCAGGCGGGAAGAAGCTGGATGCGTTTGCCGGCGTATTGCATCAGCATTAGTTCCAACTTCATCATGCCTGTGCCACCGTTGTCGAGATCCGGTATCTAGTCGTGCCCCGGGCTCGCAGGGGCGTGAGTATTGGCGATTTAGAGACGAGAACGTTTAGGTTCGAGATGCTCCCCTCTGCCCAGGCATGAACGCCAATACCGATGGTTCTTGAATACTGGCGGTTGCGGCGGCGGCGTCAAGTCACCCGTGGGACCACTTGGGCGATCATCGTTTCAGAGTGAGCTAGCTTCATCGAAAGAAGATCCTCGCAACTCATGGCGGCCCCCGATGCAGACTCTAGGAGAATCGCAAAACGGGGAAAAGAGAATATGCCATCGTCTCATAACGTT
>Ga0207098_10148_pt1 | contig 22698 bp, 14 predicted proteins | sample Alteio_BWMinHeat_84_FD_153548 | JGI IMG/M metagenome (GOLD analysis project Ga0207098, IMG submission 153548) | Enriched cells from forest soil in Barre Woods Harvard Forest LTER site, Petersham, Massachusetts, United States -... | ecosystem: Environmental > Terrestrial > Soil > Temperate forest >...
CCGCCAACTCCACTGACTGCCGGCGGCGACCAGCAGCGCAAACGGGATCAGAAACTTCACGGACGCGCGGGAATATTGGTCGCGTCGGCACCACTCATTGTCGGCTTGGCAAAAGCACAGACCAACACCAGCCCCGCATTCGAGGTGGCGTCGCTCAGGGAAGTTCCAAGCGACGGTCCACCTGCAGTTGCAGTTCTGAGCATAAGCCCACGCCGGACCGGAGGGAGATTTACCTGGACTGCGCCTTTAGCTTTGCTGGCACCTTACGCCTATCACCTCCCCCGGTGGCGCATTTCGGGAATCGACAAGGATCCAGCTTTTTACGTAATTGCCGCAACCGTGGACGCCTCCGCCACTGAAGATCAAGTCCGTCTCATGTTGCAGGCGCTACTGGTGGAGCGGTTCAAAATCGTGTCCCACAGGGAGACGAAAGAGGGCCAGGGTTATGCGCTGGTCGTGGCAAAAAACGGGCCGAAACTCAAAACTGCGAACGCGCTGGGCGAGCCGCCTCCTATGCCCGACTATAGGCGAAGTACACCTTTAAGCTCCTTTGCAGGCCGCATTTTTACTGAACAGTGGGAACCCGGCGTGTCGGCGATTTTAGGCCGCGGCGTTTCCACCTCGCAGTTGGCGGACCAGCTTTCGGAGAACCTGAGAGCCTTTGTGCTGGACCAGACTGGGCTGACCGGAAAATACTATTTCGGTTTCAAATTCCAGTCGATTGCAAACCCTACCGATGATGCGTTGGCCCCCTCCATCTTCTCTGCTCTTCAGGACGAATTAGGCCTGAAACTGGAGAAGCAGAAAGTCACCGGCGAGATGCTGGTCATTGACCATCTGGAGAAGCCGTCGGCGAATTAAAGAGTAGAATGGGTCACAGGGGCGGTTAGCTCAGCCGGTTAGAGCGCCTGCCTTACAAGCAGGAGGTCCGCGGTTCGAGCCCGCGACCGCCCACCACCGCGCGCTATCGTGCCGAGCACGGCGACGGATCCCAGCCGGCTGAATCGCGCTGCCTCTTGAGATTGGTGCTCGTCACGAAAGTGCGTGTGAGATAGGCAGGATCGTTGACCAGAGTCTTGACGATCATCCAATCGTCACCGTCCGGCTCACGCACCAGGTCGAAGTACTCCGTGACCGAGGTCTTGTCGCTATAGGGCGCGCCGTTCTTGCGCAGGTACCCGGGCAGGAGACTGGTGGTGACGACTTGCAGAGAACCACCCGCGGGAGCGCCTGCGGGCGGCTGACCTTCGCCTCCGCGGCTGCGCGCGGCGGTGCGGATCCAGGAGGCGGCGGAGAAGCCTTGCAGCGAGGGCGCAAGACCGGCAAGCGGCGTTGCTCCGAAGTGCAGCAAACGAGTCTGCGTTCCGGCGTCGGTCTCGATCTTCAGCGTCGTGTCGTTGTCCCAGGTGATGTGAAAGCGCCCAGCGATGCGCATAATGGAGGGCATCCCGTAGGACTTACACTGCTGACCGGCGGCTTCGTCCTTGGCCGGGTCCCAGGCCTGACCGAGCTTGGTTCCCTCGGCGTTCAGCGGCACTCCGGCGAAATCCCCCTTGGGCGGCGTGAACATGCGGAAGCGCCAGTCCTCACTGACCACGGAGACCCAGTAGCCGGTAATATCGATCGGCGCGCCGGATCGGGGTGGTGGTGGAGGACCGCCGCGCCCGGCGGGAGGCTGAGCCCAGACCGCAGAGCAGAGTGCCAGAGCGAGGAAGGAGTGAAACGAGTGTCTGCCGAGTCTCATTTTTTGAGGGTCTTGTACACCGCTTCCACGAACATGTCCGGGGTCCAGCGCGGGTTGGAACCATACAGCGGGTCGTAATCGCGGGTTGGTTTGGCTGCCTTCACCTGCTCCAGAGTCATGCCCTTTTTGATCATATCCTGCACGCGGTCCCGAATGATGGTGGCCATTTCGCGGTAATTGAGCAAGTCGCCGGCGTCGCACAACCGGCCGTGACCGGGGACGATCAGAGTACCGCCGTCCTGCCCATAGATGGGAACCACCAGATCGAGGATCCGATTCACCCCGTCGAGAAAGCCGTTGATGGTGCCGCCGATCGCGGTATCGATGATCGGATAGTCGGTGGTGGTGAACAGATCTCCCGTGGCAATCACGTCGGATCGGCGAAAGAAAACGATGCTGTCGCCATCGGTGTGGGCATTGGGAATATGGATGATCTGGATGCCTTCGCCATTGAACCACATCTTCTTTTCATCTTCGACAAAGGTGTCGGTGGGCCAAGCGCCCACGGGGGTCGGCGCTTGCTTGCCCGTGGGCGCGCTCATGCGCTTCATCACGTTGTCATGGGCGATGAGTTGCGCGCCTTCGGAAGCTTCCGCGCCCAGGTCGCCGACGACGTTGCCGCCCGCGATGGTTTTTCCGGCCTTACGCAGCGGCTCATTGCCGCCGGTGTGGTCGGGTTGATAGTTCGTGTTGATGATGTAGCGCAGAGGCTTGTCGGAGATTTTCCTGATCGCGGCCAATATCTTGTCGGCCAACTGGGCGTACTCCGTGTCCACCAGCAGCACGCCGTCCGCTCCGGCTTGCACCGTAATGTTGCCGCCGGCGCCGACCAGCATAAACACGTTGCCCTGTACCGGCAGAGCATGGATCTCGACGTTGGCCAAGTCCGGAGTCTGGGAGAAGAGCACCGGCGATAGAACGATCAGGCCGGCAGTCAGTAGCGTTTTCCTCATGGCGCTTTCGCCTTCTTGGCGGGCGGCTTCGGCATGGTCGCGATCTTTTTCTTGTACTCGGGATACATCGTTTCAGCGCCGCCCATGGCCGCTTGCGCCGGGATCGCGTGGTTGATCTGATATTCCTCCAGGTACGGATTGCCCCCCATGAGGTAGTTCGGGATCACGCCTTTGGGGCGGCGGACCTCGGTGACGCTTTCACACGGGTAGGGCGCTATTTGACCGGTGGCGTTAAACACGTAATCGTGGCTTCGAAACAGAGGCTCGGTGAAGTAAATCGGGTCGCTGACCACCACCGCCCAGGTTAAATCGTCGCCGTGACGGATGAAGTGCTCGGTAACCGTGGCGCGGTCGCTGCGTGCGATGCCGTTGCGCCGGGCCCAGCCTTCCTTAAGATGCGTGGTGGTCACGGTGAGGATATCGCCGTCCCACTTGCCGGTGGAAAAGCCCATGGAAGTATGTAGCGCGTACTCCGGCGGGTGCGGACGGCCGTCCATCCAAATAGTTCGTTCCGTGCCCCAGGCGAAGTGATGCAGATGGATCGCGATCAAGTCTTGCGAATCGCGATCCCGTTCTTCCCACATCCGGATGTCCGCGAAGCTGAAGGCGTAATCGGAGGGATGCACGCGACATTGATACTCCGGTAGCTCGATCAGCGAGGCGCTCCAGGTCATGGCGCGCAATCGGTCGGCGTCGTTGATGGGAAGCCCTCCGTAATCGCCGAGTTCGGGACCGGCCAGGCGATCCGGAAAGTCCTCGTCCAGTCTGGCCGACCAGACCCCGGACAGATTCACTTGCGCTCGGGTCGGGACGGCGGCAAGGAGCAGGGTGAACAGTACAATCGTCTTCATTTCACGCTGGGCTTTAGTATACTGCGTAGCTTGCATGCGCGGGAAGACCTGGTCAAACAAGAAATGTCGCTCTGGGTCGGGGTGCCAAACTCGGCTCGTATGAGCTTCTCGCCCCCATCGCTAAAGGTGCCATGGTAGATCATCTAGAGGAGAGCCATGGCATAGAATGCGCTCCGGCCTCGCCACTGAGAGTGGCGAGGCCGGGCGTTTAAAGAAACGTGGACCGCTTAGAACTGGAGTCGAGCGACGAAGGTTCCGGCCCGAGGAGTGCCGGGGCTGGTCCCATTGGTCAGCGGGCTGATGTTCCCGAAGGTTCCATAGCCGGTGGTGAAGAGACCATTGTTCGGGCTAAAGAACGTCGCTAACCCTCCCGTGGACGGGTTGCCAAGTTGCAGCCGGTTGAAGACGTTGGTGAACTCCATGCGGATCTGGAGGGTCATCCTTTCCTTCACCCTGAAGCTGCGGCTGACATTCACGTTCTCAGTGGGCGTGCGGATTCCGCGGAACCAGCGAAGCGTGGTCAGATCGGCAGGCCAAGAGCCCGCCGGCACGCTGACCCAGGCATCCGGATTCAGTACTACGGTCTTGGTCGGATCGAAGCAGCGGCAGTTCACGTTGATGGGATCGGTGTGATGCACGCCAGCGTAATCGGTCCAGTTGACCGACCATGGATTCATAGGCTGGCCGGTAACGGGATCGGTCCGCAACTGCGCAGGGCTTCCCCCGAAAGCACCGGGGTAGCCCAGCCAGTCACTGATCGGATCGGTGCAACCCAGATCCTTAACTACTCCACTCGTCTGGGTAACCGGGCGGCTATACGGACAGACACTCATCGTCGCGTTCGGGTTTCGGCTCACGGCGTTAAAATTCGCGCTGACATTACCCGGACGGCTCATAGCGGGTGCGCTCTGATACTGCAGATAGGTGCCTAGTCCCCAGTCGCCCAGGACGTAGGCGAGCACCTTGTTCCCCAGGATCTTGTTTCCGCTGTGGAGCCGGGGCACAGTGTACTCGGCTGAAACCCGGAAGAGGTGCGGCACATCCGATCCCGAAACGTTCTTGCCCAGAGCCGCATTGAATGGGTCGAGTGATCCGGTGAGGCTCTGAGTCTTGGAGAAGGTATAGTTTGCGTTCAGGGTCAGGCCGTGAGTCAGGCGCTGGGTTGCATTCACTTGCAAGCCGTCGTACCAGCTCTTGCCGAGCGGCGCGTTCGCTGCGTTGATGCCCGTAAACTGCGGGAACGGAATCAGGGTCGCGCGGACACCGCCGTTGGTCGGGTAGCCGGGATACGGAAGGCTGGAACAGAGCGGCGCCGTACTGGTAGCACTCGACGGCGCGCATCCCGGGACCACTACACCCACTCCCTTGGCCGCCAAGAGCGAGTTCTGCGTCGAGCTCTCGCTGGCGAGGTTCTGGATCAGCAAGCTCCGGTCGTCGAGATTTGCTCCGGTGACGACACCGTTCACCGGTACCGACATGTTGAACTGGTTGAGCAGAGGCACCGAAATCGTATTGATCGGAGCGAGTCCGCTGGCGGATAACCAGGTGCCGCGGTTCCCCACGTAGGACGCTTCCACTACCAGGTTGCGATGAATTTCCCTTTGGATCCCGGCGCTGAACTGAACGATTCTGGGCGCTCTCATGAAGCTCCGGTCCAGGTACTGGGACGCACCGTTGATTGTGCCCGGGGTAAAGTTTGAGTCCGGAGTCAGCGTGGGCCAAACCGGGTGTATAGCCGTGACGCCGTCCGAAAACTGAGTCGATTTGCCGCCGAAATTGGTTGGCGCGGGGCCGGTCAACTGAATATCGCTGGGCGCGGACGTTGTACCGGGCGTCTGATACACCACTCCGGCGCCGCCGCGAAATACCGTCTTGCGGTCGATCTGATACGCGAACCCGACTCGCGGTCCGATGTCGAAAGGATAGTTGTTTGGAACAAAACTACAATGGCAGGTCGCTTCAAAGATCGAACCGCCGGGGTGATTAGCCGCGGACGGATTGAGTACGGTCGTGCTGAACGAATCGGCGCGCCCAAATTCCTCCTTGAGGTAGGTGCCGTAATCCCAGCGTAGGCCGTAGTCAAGCGTGAGTTTGCGCGTGACCTTCCAGGTATCTTGCAGGAACAAGCCAAATATTTGCCGGGACATGGTAGCGACCGCCGGAGCGGTTAGACTCACGCTGTCGGTTTGCCCCATCAGGAAGGAAGCGTATTCGAAGCCGGTGTTGTTGTTCTGGAGGTTCGCGCCTCCGTTGTCGGCCGTGGAGGTTTGCGAGGTCTGCGTGGTCGCGAAGCTGTATTGACCGTCAGCACCGAAATTCTTGTGGGGATTCCTTTCCAGGCGCCACTCGCCGCCCACTTTGTAGTTGTGGTTCCCCTTCACGTAGGTGACGCTGGCGTTGCCCGAAGGCCTCTCTTCCCAATTCGAACCTTGGATGTTGCCCGCCGGCCCGACCGAGGACATGCCGCCCGTTTGGGCGCTCGGGCCAAAGAATCCCGACCAACTAATCGAGGGGAACGTCCGGTTCTGGAGTCCGCCGCAAAGTCCAAACTGCGTACAGGCGTTATAACCATCTGCCGCGACCGGGGAAAAGTCGTTGAAGTTGGTCCAATTCCAACCAGCCGCCACGTGCAGAAGCAAGGAGGGGGTTAGAGTATGGTCGTAGTTGACGCGATCGGTCTTGGCGTAGATAAAGGTGCCACGAGCCGCGGTGAGCGGCACTGGAAAGCCTTCCGCGTTGCCGAACGGGAAGGAGTATTGCGATTCGGTTTCCGTGGTTGACCAGTACACCGAAAGGTGCCCCTTGCTGCCGACGGTATGGTCGACCTTGAGCGAGGGAATCTGCGAGGTGCGGTGGCTCTTCCAGGGGTTTTGATAATTCTGGCCGTACAGCAATCCACCAGTGGCATTGGCTCCCAGCGGCTCCGGAAACAACTTCTGGAGCTTGAACGACACCGGGTCCATGTACTGCGCGGTCTGAGGGAGCTGATTCACCGTCGGAGTCCCGCTGAGCGCCCCGTTCACCGTCGGGAATGGGTTGCGCACGATGGAGGTGACGCCGTTGGTGCAGTTCGCGTTAGGGACATAATTCGCGCCGCCGGGATTGGTGGTGTTGCAGGTCACCGGGACGCCGCTAAAGGGATCGAAGATTTGCCCTTGGACGTAACCCGAGCGGCCCAGTTGATCGACATAAGAGCTATTGCCAACCGTTATTGGGTTCGCAGGGCCGTTATTGGCGTAACCGTCGATGACATGCTGGAAATTTCCCACGCGGTACTGGTCGATCGGGACTGTGGGGAGCGTGGCGCCCGAAACGCCGGGCTGGGCCAGGAGATTCTCCCGGAACTGCTCCCAACCCCAGAAAAAGAAGGTCTTGTTTTGGCCGTTATAGATCTTGGGGAATCGGATGGGGCCGCCGAACGTCATGCCGTAATCGAACCGCCGGGTTTGGTTCTTGTCGGAGGTGTGCATGGACGGGGCCGCGTTCAGGGCTTCGTTGGCCGAGTAATCGTACAGGCTGCCGTGATACTGATTTCCGCCCGATTTCATGGTCAGGTTCAGAATCGCTCCGCCGGCGTCGCCGTATTCGGCCGCATAGTTGCTCGTTTGAACCGCCACTTCCTGGATCGCATCCACGCTCGGTTGGGTCTGCCCGGTGAAGGTAGGCAGGAACATCGTGTTGCCGGACGGCTGCCCTTCGATGCGGATCGACGAGTCGTTGTTGCCGTTGGCCATGATGCCGTTGAAAGAACTGGCTCCCAAATAAATGGTTCCGGGGATCAACCGGGCTAACGCAAATGGATCGAGATACCCAGAGCTCGAAGCCGTACCGGCGCCGCCCACCGACAGAATCGGAAGCTCCTCGAGCTGCGTGCGCGTCACGTTGTGCACCAACTCGCTGCTTTCGGTCTTGAGCAGGGTCGCCTCCGCGGTCACCGTGACTGCCTCGGTGTTGGCGCCCACTTGCAACGGCACGTCGATGCGCATGATCTGCGCGGCCGCAAGCGTCAGCCCTTGCCGCTCGTATCGCTTGAACCCCTGGACATTCACCGTTACCTCATACTTGCCGACCGGCAATTGCGCAATCGCGTAGTTCCCGGTGTCCGTCGTCACGGTGGGATAGATCACTCCCGTGTCGACGTGCTTGGCCTCTACGCGGGCGTTGACGACCACCGCACCCGTCGGATCGCTGACGGTTCCCGTGATGGTCCCTAGACCCGTCTGTCCCAATGCGGCTAACGCGCACAGGCAGAACACGGCCAGCATCTTGAACAAGGCACTGCTAAGCATACGCATGGATTTCCCCTTTTAACCCTCAACCCAAGAATCGATGTGCCTCAGGGCAGGTAGGCTGTGCCGACGATGGACCCTAAGGAGCGATCACAACGCCGTCGGAAGTTTGCCCTGATATCAACGCGAACGCGGCCATCAATATATTAAACCGACAATATAAGAGAGCGGTGCTGCGTACTTTAGTGCTGTTAGTGTGCGCTTAACGACGATAGAACCCGGGGCGCGAAGCACGAACGGTGTCAAATATACGCCGAGTTCATGCTTGTGTCAACCCGCAAGATGGTGATGCTTTATATCAACCAAGTTGATTCGTCTTCACACTACCGCAACCTTGACGTTGTGGATCGGGGGCAGCGAATCGAACAGGCACTCCCATTGCTCACCACCCTCTCTCCCGATCCATAGCTGACCGGTCGTCGTGCCGAAGTAGAGTGCGGGCGCCTTGAGCCGGTCGATGTCCATCGCGTCGCGCAGGACGGTGAAGTAGCTCTGCTTCTTGGGCAGTCCACGCGCGAGCCGGCTCCACGACTCGCCGCCATTTTCGCTGCGCCACACCGCTGGCGCGCCGCCGGGACAGGAGCGCGTCGCGGGCTCGAGGGGCATGACGTAGACGGTGTCGGCATCCTGAGGGTGGACCAGGATGGGAAATCCGAAGTCGGACGGCAATCCCTTGGCGATCGATCGCCAGGAATGGCCGTAGTCGTCGCTGCGCAGTACGCCGATGTCCGGCCGCGGCCCGCCAGGTCCGGTCCACTCCGCCCATCCGCCGTGGTTCTGCATGTAGAGCCGGCCGGGCGCGTCGGGGTGCCGCGCGATTTTGTGCACGCACTGACCGAACTCGGGATACGGATCGGGCGCGAAGCCGGCGCCGACGCCTTGATTGGACGCCCGGAATGTTTCGCCGCCGTCTTCGCTCAGATAGTGGCCGCCGGTCGAGATGCCGAGGTGCACGCGATTCCCGTCGCGAATGATGGTGTGCATGCAGAGCCCGCCGTTGCCGGGCTGCCACTTGCGCGCGTGTTCGTGGTTGCTGATGCCGGGCACCAGGTCCCACGAATCGCCGCCGTCATGGCTCCTGAACAGGGACGACGGCTCGACGCCGCACCACAGGTCTTTCTTGCCGCTCCCGGCCTCCAATGACCAGATGTTGGCGAGCGCGCGTCCGTCTTCCTTGGGGAACGCCGGAGCCGACTTCGTCTCCTTGAAGCTCTTCCCCATATCCGTGGAACGCAACACCTTCATGCCAAAGAATGGATTGCAACTCGAGGCATATAAGCGCGGGGTGCCGCGGGTATCGATCAGCGTCGAGTACACAGGGACGCCGGGGCCGAAGGGCCCGCGCAGCGCGAAGCTGCGGCGCGGCTTCGCCGCATCGGCGACAAACACGCCCTTCTTGGTGCCGATGGTGAGCATGACTCGATCCGCCATTTTTAACCTCCCGAGACCGCCGGCAGGATGGTGATCACGTCCCCCGGCCTCAGCGTCGTGTCGACCCCTTCGAGGTCGCGCACATTGTTGGAATTCACGAACACGTTCAGGTGCCGACGCACCTTACCCGTTTCGTCACAGACATTGCGATACAAGGCGGACTGGCTCCGCTCGAGGTCCTCCAGCGCGGCTCGCACCGTGCACGCCGCGATCGAGAGCTGCACTGCGCCCGCACAATACGCGCGCAACGGGCCCGGGACATGCATGGTGATGGTCGGTATCGGGCCCATCGTGAGACGAAGTTTATCATTGACACTTGGGACGATGCAACCGGAAGCGGGATATAATCGGGATCGTGCTGTCGCATCCGTCGCGTTGCGCCCTGGCGGTGGGAGTCACGCTACTGTGGCAGACGGCGTGTTCCCGGCCGAGTAACCCTGAGGCGCTAGCACAGCATCGCAACCTCGGCAAGGCGTTCTACGAAAACCCCGCCACGCAGCAGGAAGCCGTCCGGGAATTCCAGCAGGCGCTCGAACTGGCTCCCGACTCCGCGCGTGACAAAATGAATTACGCTCTGGCGTTGTTGCGCGCTTCGGGGCGCGACGAAGAAGCAGTGCGGCGGCTTCAAGAAGTGCAGCGCCAAGACCCCGCGCTGCCCCATACTTGGTTCAATCTGGGGATTTATTACAAGCGGCGGGGTGACGCAAGTCAGGCGCTGACGCAGTTCGAAGGAATGGTGGCGCGCACGCCGCGCGAACCGATCGCGCATTATCAGCTTGGCGCTCTGTACCGCCAACTGAACCGCACTGCCGAGGCGCAGACGCAGTTCGAACAGGCCGCGGAACTGGACCCAACGCTGGCCGCCGCGCCCTTCCAACTCTACAATCTGCACCGGCAAGCTGGGAATGCCGGGGCAGCCGCCCGCTATCTAGCCGATTTCCAGCGCATTCAAAAACTGCAGCAGGGCCGGGTGACGCCGGAGGACGTCGATTGGTGCTCCTACGCGGAAATCTACGATCCGCCGGAGGCTCGCGTGGCGGCCGCGACGCTCCCGGAACCCCAGTTCGCAGACACGACCCTGGATGTCAAGGTTGATGCCGCGAGCGGCGGGATGACTCTGATCGACTTGGATGGCGCTGGGCAAACCGATCTGCTGGTGTGGTCGTCGCAGGGAATCCGGATCTTTCGCCGCGGGCAAACGATCGCCAACGGAATCGGACTGGAGGGCCTTACCGGAGTGATCGAAGTTGCTCCGGGCGATTTCGATAACGACGGCAAAATGGATTTGTGCGTACTGACTGCCGCCGGTCCGATGCTGTATCGCAACATCGGAGGCAGATTCGTTCGACAAGCAGCGAATCTTCCCGCGAGGCGCTTCGAGGCTGCGGCATGGATCGACTACGACCACGATTACGATCTCGATTTGGTCCTGCTGGGAGACCAGCCGTTTCTGGCGCGGAACCAAGGACCTGCCGGCTGGGCGGACCGCACGGATGATTTTCCGTGGGTGAAAGGCGCCGTCACCAGAGTCCAAAAGATGCGGGCCGTTCCCGACAGCACCGCTTTCGATCTGGCCGTGTTCTACCGTGATCGGGAGCCGGTGCTGTATCGCGATCTGATGGGCGGCCGATACGGAGTGCAAGCTTTCGCGGGCAATCCGCCGGGGGTTCCCACGAAAGTGGATGCCGACTTCGACTCCGACGGCCGCATGGCTCGCGCCCGCATCGATGCGGACGGCAGCGTCCATTTGATGCGAAACGTAAGCGACTCTAACCGCCGATGGGTCCGCGTGCAATTGAAGGGCGTGCGGAGTCTGAAGCTCGCGCAGGACGCGTTGGTCGAGATCAAGGCCGGGAACTTGTATCGCAGCCAGTTGTACGCCGGCGTGCCGCTGTTGTTCGACGTGGGAGACACTGCGACCGTCGACACTGTTCGGATTACGTGGCCCAATGGGCTGATCCAGAATGAGGTCCGGCAAGCCACCAATCAGGCGCATCTCTACGAGGAAGCGCAGCGGTTGTCCGGCTCCTGTCCGATGATCTGGACCTGGAACGGCCACGAAGCCCAGTTCATTACAGACGTGCTAGGCGTGGCTCCGCTCGGTGCCAGCAACGGCGACGGCACCTATTTCCCGGTGGATCACGTCGAGTACGTCCCGATCCCCGGCGCCACGCTGCCGCCAGTGGACGGCCGCTATGAGGTCCGCGTCACGGAGGAACTGAGCGAGGTGTCGTACCTGGATCAGATTCAGCTTTACGCCGTCGATCACCGCGCTGGTACCGAGATCTTCAACAACGGAAAATTTAAGGGGCCGCCCTACCCCGAGTTTCGATTGTTCAGTGTCGAACGGCGGATTTATCCTCAGGCCGCCTACGATGACCAAGGCAGGGATGTCTTGCCGCGCCTCATCGCCAAGGATCAGCGGTATCCGGATCAATTTTCGCGCTCGCAGACTGGCATGGCGGAGCGGCACGTACTGGAATTGGATTTCGGAAAGGCGGCTCCGTCGGGTAAAGCAATTCTGCTGCTGAACGGATGGGTCGATTGGCCGGATGGAAGCACGTTTCGAAGAGCGTCACAGGAGTTGGCGGCTGGTTTGACGCTCCCGTATCTTCAGTTGCAGGACGGCGCGGGCCGGTGGATCACAGTGGACCAAGACATGGGCATGCCGGCCGGCAAACCCAAGACCATCGTTGTTCCGGTGGAGTTTCTTTCGGCGAGCCGCAAAATCCGGATCGTCACCGACCTGTGCATATATTGGGACGAAATCTTCCTGAGCGAAGGCGCATCAGACGCAGACGTTTCGCCGAAGCCGATTCCGCTGGTCTCGGCCGATTTGCATTTTCGCGGATTCTCGGAAGCGCGGATCGATCCGCGGCGTAAGCAGCCCGATACCTTTTTCTACGGCCGTGTTTCGTCAACGTCCTTTTGGAATCCCACGCCTGGCCTTTACACCAGGTTTGGCAAAGTGGACGAACTGTTACGGAATGTGGACGATGAGCTGCTGATTATGGGCTCGGGCGATGAAGCGACCCTCCGGTTTGACCCGCAAGCGCTCGACGCCCCGCGCGCGGGATGGACCCGCGATTTCCTGCTCAAGGTGGACGGCTGGGCCAAGGATCACGATCCGAACACCGCGTTTTCTGCGAGTGTCCAGCCGCTGCCGTTCCATGGAATGTCCCAGTATCCATATCCGGCCAAAGAGCATTACCCGCGCGACGCAAAGCACGACGAATATCAACGCACATTCAACACGCGGCCCGCGACGGTCTTGATCCGGCCACTGGTTAATGACCCAGCGCACGATGGAATCGTCATGAGTTCGGTCAGATGAAGCCGAAGTGGCTGATCGCCCTGTTGCTGCTGAACGCGGCTTATGTGGCGGCGTTGCCGTCGGCCACCATCTTTTACGTCGCCAATGTACTGCTGCACATTGCGCTCGGTCTCGCCGGCGCTGTAGTACTGTGCTGGCAGTGGCGGCGCAGTCCGAAGATCGCGATCCTGCTGGTGGCCGCGCTGCTGGGCGGATTCCTGGTGGTGAAGGGCGCGACCACCGATAACCGCTGGGTGTTGTGGATTCACATTGCGCTGGGTATCGCAGGACTCGCGGTGCTGCTGCCTCCAGGCCGCTGGCGCGTAGCACTGGCGGCGCTGACGATCGTGGCAGGCGTGCTGCGTTTGGGTTGGCCGATTGCTTCGCAAGGGGATCGAATCCAGAATTCGCAGACGGTGGCGCTCTCGATGGCCGGGGAGGGCGCCGGACCAAAGTCGCCCTTCTGGCCTTCCGCGGCGAACACCAACACAGGAGGCCTGATTCCATCCGACTTTTTCATGGACTCGGCGCTGTGCGGCGAATGTCATAAGGACATCTACCAGCAGTGGAAAAGCTCCATGCATCACTTCGCGTCGTTCAATAATCAGTTCTACCGGCGCTCGATCGAACAGATGCAGGAGTTGAGCGGAACGCAAGGCAGCAAGTGGTGTGCCGGATGCCATGACCATGCGGTGTTCTTCAACGGACGCTTCGATCGTCCCATCAAAGAGCAGGTGGACACGCCCGAAGCGCAAAACGGGCTGGGCTGCGTATCATGCCACTCCATCGCGCACGTGGATGGATCGGTGGGGAACGGTGGTTTTACAATCGGTTATCCGCCGCTGCACAATTTAGCGTCGAGCAAGAATCCGTGGATCAAGAAAGCTAACGAATTCATTACCTACCTGAACCCTGAACCGCATCGCCGGACCTTCATGAAGGCGTTCATGCGCCAGGATTCGGCGGAATTCTGCTCGGCCTGCCACAAGGTTCATCTCGACGAGCCGGTGAACAACTACCGCTGGTTCCGCGGTTTTGACGACTATGACAACTGGCAAGCCAGCGGCGTGTCGGGCCAAGGCGCACGGTCCTTCTACTATCCACCGGAATCGTCCGCTTGCGGCAAGTGCCACATGCCGCTAGTGGCGTCGCCGGATCCAGGAAATCACGCGGGCCAGGTGCACTCGCACCGCTTCGCCGCCGCGAACACGGCGGTCGCATCGGTGAACCAGGATGAAGCGCAACTTAAGGCCACTGAAGATTTCCTCCAATCGGGTTTCATTACCGTGGACCTGTTCGCGGCAACCGAGGTCACCGCGACACCGGGTCAAACCGAGATGCTGCGGCGTGCCACGGACACACCTCTGCTTTCCTCCACATTCGCGGTGGGCGAAGAAGCGGAACCCACCGGACCGGCTGTCATTCGCGAGGTCGGGAAAGTGGCCGCGCCGCTCGACGCGCCGGGCGTGCGCTTTGCGCCGGGTTCCACGGTGCGCGTGGATGCCGTGGTGCGGACCCGCAAGATCGGGCACTTTTTCCCGGCTGGAACCGTGGACGCGTTCGATGTGTGGCTGGAGTTCAAAGCAGTCGACGCGCGCGGACGCGTGCTCGCGTGGAGCGGACGCGTGGAGGACGATGGTCGCGGACCGGTCGAAAAAGGAGCGCATTTCTATCGCTCGCTGCAGCTTGATGGCGAAGGGAATCCGATCAACAAGCGCAACGCGTGGCAGTCGCGCAGTCTTCTTTATGTTCGGCTGATTCCGCCCGGAGCCGCCGACACGGTCCATTTCCGCTTGCCGATACCCAAGGACGCGGAAGGTCCCGTGACGCTCGAAGCGCATCTGAATTATCGTAAATTCAGCGAGTATTACACTAAATATGCGTTCGCGGGCGTGGCGCAATCCGGCCGCGCGGGTCTCGGATTCGATAGCCGCGAATATGCATTCGATTCCAAACCTGTTCCGCAGTTGCCGATCGTCACACTGGCTTCGGCCAAAGCCGCCATCGCCGTAGGCGAGCCGCGCTGGCAGCCGATTCCGCGAGCGCAGGACCGCGAGCGCTGGAATGACTGGGGTATCGGCTTGCTGCTGCAAGGCGACCTCAAGGGCGCCGAATACGCCTTCCGCCGCGTCACCGAGATCGAGCCCGCGTATCCGGATGGATGGGTGAACGTCGCGCGGGCGTTGATCCAGGAAGGTGAAACCAGCGAGGCTCGGCCATTCGTAAGCAAGGCGATCGAGTTGAGCCCCAAGCTGGGGCGCGCGCATTTTTTCCTGGCCATGATTCAGAAAGCGGATGGTGATTACGGTGGCGCTCTGAAGAGCCTGGCCCGGGTGCGGGAACAGTATCCGCGCGACCGCGTGGTGCTGAATCAAATCGGGCGAATGCTGTTCCTCCAGCGCCAGTTTGGAGAAGCCGTGAACATGCTACAAGAAGTGTTGGGCGTGGATCCGGAGGACGTTCAGGCGCACTATAACCTGATGCTGTGCTACCGAGGGCTGGGGCAGATCGACAAGGCCGGCCGCGAGGAGGCTCTGTTCCGGCGGTTCAAAGCTGACGAGTCCTCTCAGGAGTTGACGGCTCGTCCCAGACAGTTGAGTCCCGAGGATAACAATGAGAGACAGTCGATTCACGATCACGCGCCTGAGCCCGGCCTGCCTGTTGGCCTGTCTCCTGGGTTACCTCACGGGCTGCGGGACAACGCCGCCGCGCCCGGCGGAAGCGCCGGCGGTTCGGTTCACTGACGTCACCGCGGAAGCGAACATCCACTTCGAACACAATTCCGGAAGCGAAGGAAAAAAATGGCTGCCGGAAACGCTGGGCCCGGGCTGCGCGTTCTTCGATGCGGATGGCGATGGCTGGCTCGACATTCTGATCGTGAACGGACGGGACTGGACCGACCACGGCCGCCACACCACTGCGGCCCTGTATCGAAACCAACACGACGGAACCTTCGCCGATATCACTAAAGGCAGCGGGCTGGACTTTGACGGATACAGCCTGGGAATCGCCATCGGCGATTACGACAACGACGGGCGTGATGACGTTTACATCACGGCATTGGAGGGCGACCGGCTATTCCACAACGAAGGCGGCGGACATTTTCGCGATGTCACCGAGGCCGCCGGCATCCATAACGCCCACTTTGGCACCAGCGCCACGTGGCTCGACTACGACCTCGACGGAAAGCTAGACCTGTTTGTCGCCAATTACGTGCAATGGACTCCGGAAAGCGACCTGTGGTGTTCGATGGACGGATCGACCAAGTCGTATTGCACGCCTGAGTCGTACCGAGGTAACTCGCCGAGGCTGTTCCACAATCTGGGCGGCGGCAAGTTCGAGGATGTGACGCAGCAGGCGGGCCTGGGCGATGCGACCTCTAAGTCTCTCGGAGTGGTCGCGTTCGATTACGACGGCGACGGATGGACCGACCTATTCGTGTCGAACGATACGCAGCCCAACAAGCTTTACCACAACCTGAAAAACGGGCGGTTTCAGGAAGTGGGGCTGGCCGCTGGAGTCGCTTTCGGCGAGGACGGCGTGGCGCGTGCCGCGATGGGCGCGGATGCCGCCGACTACGATCGCTCGGGAAGGCCGCATCTCATCGTGGGCAACTTCTCCAACCAAATGCTGGGACTTTATCATAACGAGGGCAACGGCCTGTTCGTGGATGAGGCACCCAGATCGGCGGTGGGCCGCGCGAGCCTGCTGAACCTGACGTTCGGACTGTTTTTTTTCGACTACGACCTGGATGGGTACCCGGATATCCTGGCAGCCAACGGTCATCTGGATGAGGAGATCGAGCGAGTGCAGCCCAAGGTGCGCTTTCGGCAGAAGCCGCTGCTGCTGAGAAATCGGGGCGCCGGGATGTTCCAGGAGATGGATGCTTTTCCCGACCCGCTGGTAGCGCGCGGAGCGGCGTATGGCGACTACGATCGCGATGGCGACCTGGACGTGCTGATCGCCACCAACCACGGCCCCGCTCATCTTTATCGCAATGACGGCGGGAACGCCAACCATTGGCTCAGCTTGAAACTGGAGGGCACTCATAGCAACCGCGACGGCATCGGCGCGGTAGTGCGGGTGACCAGCGCGGGCGGGACGCAGTGGCAGACGGTGCATAGCGGTTCCAGTTACTGTTCCTCCAGCGACTTGGCGCTTGCGTTCGGATTGGGCCGCGACGAGAAGGCAACCAGTATAGAAATCCAATGGCCGGGCGGCGGGCGGCAAGTGCTGAAGGACGTTCCAGCCGGACAACATCTGACCATCAGACAACCATGAGCAAACAACCATGAACAAAGTCTTGGAGCTTTCGGGGACCGCGCAGGCACGCTTGATCCGGGACCGCGAACTATCGGCGGCGGAATTGGTGGATGCGCATCTGTTACGCATCGAAAAAGTGAATCCGAGTCTGAATGCGGTTGTAGAGGTGTTGGCGGAGTCGGCGCGGCTAGCCGCGCGGCGCACCGATGAACAGCGGGCTCGCGGCGAAAAACTTGGTCCGCTGGCGGGCGTTCCCTTTTCGATTAAGGATTCCATCGAGGTGCAGGGGACGGTTTGCACGGCCGGCACCCTCGGGCTGCAATCGGCCGCGCCTTCGGTCCGGGATGCGACTTTGGTGGCGCGATTGCGGGCCGCCGGAGCGATTCCCATCGCAAGAACGAATCTGCCGGATCTCTTGTTCGCCTTCGAAAGCGACAACCTGATCCACGGCCGCACCAACAATCCTTACGACCTCTCGCGCACATCCGGCGGCTCTAGCGGAGGCGAGGCCGCGCTCATCGCGGCGTGTGGATCTCCGTTCGGCCTCGGAAGCGACGCGGCCGGGAGCGTCCGGCTGCCCGCGCATTTCTGCGGCATCGCGAGTATCAAACCGACCTCGGGACGGCTGCCTCGCACGGGTCACGTTCCTCCCGCGGGCGGGTGGATCGAAACGCTGTGGCAGATCGGACCGATGGCGCGCAGTGTCGAGGATCTGCATTCTATGATGCCGCTGCTCGCCCAGCCGGACGGAGTGGATCGTACGGTGATTGGCATGCCGAATGGAGATCCCGAGGCCGTGCGCATCGGCGACTTGCGGATTGCCTTCTTCACCGATAACGGAATCCTGCCCGCGGAGCCCGAGACCGCCGACGTCGTGCGGCGCGCGGCGGCCGCGCTGGCGATAGAAGTCCAAGTTATGGACGAGAGACGTCCCCCGGGTGTCGAACAAAGCTACGAGCTCGAAATGCGCTTGATCGGTCCGGACGGGGGCGACGGCCTGAGGGCGTTTCTAGCGGCTGTCGGGAGCACACGTACGCATCGGCTGCTGGAAGGGTGGCTCAAGAAACTCGAGCGCTACCGTACCACCGTGGCGGGGTTCGCACAGTATTGGGCGGACCTCGATCAATTCCGCGCGCGGATGTTCGCCTTCCTGCAAGACTACGACGCGATTCTGTCGCCAGTGTGCGCGAGCGCGGCGCTGCCGCACGGAAGTTCCATCGAGGAGCGCACGTTTCCGGGATTCAGTTATACGATGACCCATAATTTGACCGGATGGCCGGCTGCAGTGGTTCGCTGTGGGCAGACAAAGGCGGGATTGCCGATCGGCGTCCAGATTGCCGCGCACCCCTGGCGCGAAGACGTTGCGTTACGGATCGCGGAGCGGCTCGAAGAGTCGTGCGGTGGATGGCGGCCCAGCCCGATTCTGTGAAGCGTTTTATCGGGCGGTGGAGGGTGGCGCTGGGAGACAACTTGCGCCGCTTCCCTCGCGCAGGGTGGCGCTGCGGTCGATGGCGACCTGCTTCCAGGCGTCGCAACCACCGGCAGGCCAGCGGATCTGGATGCGGTCCACGTCCGGCGTCTTGCCCAATCCAAAGTGGACTCTCGGATCGTTGGCGGCGAGGTAGCTGCCATCCCCTCGTACGAAGCGCCGGATGGAAGTGCCATTTTTCCGAAACAGCTCCACCACGCTTCCGTAGCCGGAACGGTTGGAGCGAACCCCTTCCGCACGCACCAGAATCCAGTGGCCACGCTGCGGAGCGGTGTTCAGCAGCAGGCGCGCCGGACCGTTGTTGGTGGTGACCAGAATGTCCATTCCGCCGTCGTTATTCACATCGCCGAACACGGCCGCGCGGCTGACTTCCTGAAGTTTCAGCGCCGGACCCGCCTGGTTTGTCACGTCCTCAAATCCTTTGCCCGGTCCTAGATTGCGAAGCACCAGATTTCGCTCAGCGTAGGGATAAGGGTCGTCTGGCCGGGCCGTGGGAACCGACAGAACGGCTCCATTGGCGCTGAACATATCCAAAAGCCCGCGATTCTCGATATCCAGTAATCCTACGCCGAAGCCAGTAAAGGTCAGGGAGGAGCGTAGTATCCCCGCCTGCACACTGGAATCCATAAAATCGCCGGATGGTTGGCGGCTGAATAGTGTGAATCCCTCATGGGGAAGATTGGTCACGACCACCGCTTCTCCACCATCGCCGTACAGGTCGCCTATGGCTAGGCCCATCCCCGCGCGGGCGCGGCCATCCGACGCGTACGCCAATCCGTGGGGCACGCCCGCTTCGCGAAAAACTCGATCCTTGGGATTGGTCTGACGCCGCGCTTCATTCAGCCACAGATGATTGGCGGCGCCGTCGTTAGCGACCATGAAGCCGGGCCATCCATTAGAGCCAAAATCACCGGTCAAAATGCCGAGCCCAGGTCCGCGCTTGGCGTTGAGGCCAACCGCGGCAGTGACATCTTCAAACCGACCGTTCCCCAGGTTGCGGAAAAGTTGCGTAACGGTTGGCTCGGAGTTCTGCGGTCCGCAATAGTCTCTCCGGCCCGATGCCTGATAGCAGGGTTTGGGAACGAAATCCACGTAATGGACGACTAACAAGTCGAGCAGGCCGTCGCGATCGTAATCCAGGAAGGCCGCGCTCGTGGACCAGCCGGACGACGCCACTCCGGCCGCGGCGGTCACATCTTTGAAGGTGCCATTTCCGTTGTTGTGATAGAGAATATTGTGGCCATAGTTGGTCACGTACAGATCGGTAAATCCGTCGTTGTCGTAGTCGCCCGCGGCCACGCCCATGCCCACGCCGCTGTAGCCGACGCCGGCTTCCACGGTGACATCGGTAAAAGAAAGTTTTCCCGTGCGCGCGAGATTATTCCGGAATAGACGGTTGCCGGGCTTCCATCCGGGCGGCGGTGAAACCTTGGGTTTGCCCGAGTCCTGGGCCTTTACGGGCCCGCCTTGAACTAAAAAGATGTCGAGGTCCCCGTCATTGTCGTAATCCAGCAACGCACCGCCGGAACCCATGATCTCCGGCAGCAAAAATTCTCCAGTCGCTCCCGAGGATTGCCAGAAGTCGAGTCCGGACACCTTGGCGACATCTTCAAACAAGGGAACGGCTTCGCGGGCCGAGTTGCAGGGGAGCGCAAAAGCCGCTACCGCGAGCAATGCCACGTTCCATTTCACCGGACCAGAATTGCACGGATATGCTAGACTGTCAAACGATTACGGGCAAAAATGCAGGACAAGCTAGAGCATGTCCCACTTCGTTTCTGGATTTTTGCCGCGCTCTTAGCCGCATCCTGCCAGGGCGCCATTCCGCCGGTTCCGGTGCCGCAAGTGGAGGGATTCGACCCCGAAGTGCGCGACGCCATCCTAACCGCATACAAGCGAGCGGTGGCCGAGCCATCCAGCGGCCAAGCTTCGGGGCAGCTCGGAATGGTGCTGCAAGCGCACGACGTGTTTCCGCCGGCGCAACTCGCCTATGAGCGGGCGATCCTTCTGGAACCGAAGGAATTCGCGTGGCGATATTATTATGCGCTGGTGGTGTGGAGACTATCCGGACCGGAGAAAGCCGCGGCGCCGCTCGCCGCTGCGTTGCACCTCCGCCCCGGATACGCTCCCGCGGTTCTCAAGAACGGGGAGTTGCTGTACCAGCTTGGCCGATTTCAAGAAAGCGGCGATGCCTACCAGTCGCTGCTTTCTCAGGAACCAGGCTCGGCGGAAGCACTTTATGGATTGGGTCGCGTGAAGTACGCTCAGCACGATATGCCCGCCGCCGAGAATTTATACGGCCGCGCTACTCGCACGTATGCCAACTTTGGCGCCGCGTACTACGGTTTGGCCTTGGCCGAGCGGAGCCAGGGCCGCGCCGACGAAGCGGCTAAGAACTTCGAATTGGCACAACACCACGAAGGGGACCAGCCGCCGCTCGCGGACCCCTTGCAAGACCAGATCGCCGCACTGGCCACCGGCATCTCACACCTTCTGGAGGAGGGTTCCCGGCTGGCGCAGAAGGGGCGCATGGATGAAGCGGCTCATTTGAACGAGACCGTTCTGGCGCACGATCCGGAGAACTTCTCGGCGCTGCTGAACCTCCTGTATCTGGCCCGGTTCGTGGACCACTTGAGCAATCAGGTCGACGCCTATTACACGAAAGCGCAGCGGATCAACCCCGAAGTTCCGATGGTTTACGACTTCTACGGCGCGGCGCTGGCCAAGCTGGGTAAGTACGACGCCGCGGCCGCCGCGCTACGCAAAGCCATCGAGCTAAAACCGGACCTGGTGGAAGCTCAAGGCTTGCTGGGAGAGGTTCTGGAGAGCCAGAACCGCCCCGCCGAAGCCATCGAACAGTATCGGCGCGCGCTGGCCACGCAGTCTTCCGATCAGATCTTTCAAATGAAGTTGTGGCGGCTCCTGATCATTCAAGGCCGGAGTAGCGAAGCCATTCCGCAGTTGCTCCCGGCCCTCCAAATGGACGATTCTTTTGCCGCGCTCAGGAGGTTGTTGCTGGGAGAGGCCTATTTGACCACCGACGATCCAGCGCGGGCCCGCGAGTATCTGGAGCAAGCGCGGAGCCGCGCGCTCACCGACGGTGCGCGGGATTTGGTGCCCGGGATCGACCAGGAACTGAAACGCATCGCGGCGCGAACCGCGCCCTGATCTGATTACTTGGGTTGCGCGCCAAGCCGGAGGTACGGCTTCAGCGTCTTAAGTCCAGCCGGAAATTTCTTCTTCACGTCCTCTTCCGCCATCGCGGCTGGAACCACCACGTCCTCGCCGGGTTTCCAATTCACCGGAGTTGAGACGGCGTGCTTGGCGGTGAGCTGGAGCGAATCGAGAACGCGCAGGACCTCATCGAAATTGCGCCCGGTGCTCATCGGATAAATCAGCATGAGCTTCACTTTCTTATCCGGACCGATCACGAATACGGTCCGCACGGTGGCGTTGTTGGCGGGCGTGCGGCCTTCGGAAGTAACTCCGGCGTCGGCCGGCAGCATGTCGTAGAGTTTGGCGATCTTCAATTCCGGATCGCCGATCATCGGGTAATTCACTTTGTGGCCCTGGGTCTCTTCGATGTCGGCCGACCATTTGCCATGGCTCGCCACCGGGTCGACGCTCAGTCCGATGATCTTGGTGTTGCGCTTGGCGAATTCGGGCGCGAGTCCGGCCATGTAGCCGAGCTCGGTGGTGCAGACAGGCGTGAAATCCTTGGGGTGCGAGAACAGGACGGCCCATCCGTCGCCGATCCACTGGTGGAACTGAATGGGTCCCTGCGTGGTGTCGGCGGTAAAGTCGGGTGCAACGTCATTGATGCGTATGGACATGGTGTTTTCCTCAGGTTGGTTGAGAATCTTGGACGCTGGTTAGATGCCATATCATTATTCCACGACGCGGGGGTTCTGGCCAAGAGCCGTGGGCACTGCGCTACTTATTTGGCGGTGGGTTGACGAAAGTGTACACAAGATACCGAACCAACAGCCCGTAAAGGGTTGCGTTCACCACCATCGCAAGCAATAAAAAGGCCAGGCTACCGGCATCCCCCAATGGCGGAAGCATGGGGCCTACAACATAAAGCGGCGAGAGAAAGAGGTCGATTGTTTCGGCGGTCGGGTCGGTTGGCTTAGTGAACAAAAGGGGCCGCAGAGGTAGCAGGGCTCCGATGACGGTTCCCATTACGACCAGAGTTTTCCCCTTGGAATTCACCCCACTCCAGTCTGAAGGCGTGCTGACAATTCCCGCACGGTCTGATTACGGATCATAGGTCCTTCGAGCCGCCGGTGCAGCTTGAAAGCTGCTCTACGATTACGCCGCTTTATGTTGTAGGCCCCATGCTTCCGCCATTGGGGGATGCCGGTA
>Ga0207098_10156_pt1 | contig 22640 bp, 21 predicted proteins | sample Alteio_BWMinHeat_84_FD_153548 | JGI IMG/M metagenome (GOLD analysis project Ga0207098, IMG submission 153548) | Enriched cells from forest soil in Barre Woods Harvard Forest LTER site, Petersham, Massachusetts, United States -... | ecosystem: Environmental > Terrestrial > Soil > Temperate forest >...
GTTGTCCGTCCCTACAACCCAGAGATTACCGGTATTGGCCTGAAAGGCGGCCTGCCAGCCCCCGCCGGGAAGCGCTGCGATTCTCGGGCTGGTGCCCGCCATCATTCCGAGCCCCATGTCTCCTCGGTTGTCCGTCCCGACGACCCAAAGATTACCGGTATTGGCCTGAAAGGCGACCTGCCAGCCCCCGCCGGGAAGCGCAATGATGCTCGGGCTGGTACCCGCCATCATTCCCAGACCCATGTCACCGCGATTGTCTTTCCCGATCACCCAAAGGTTTCCGGTGTTCGCTTGGAACGCGACCTGCCAGCCTCCACCGGGAACTGTGGTGATGCTTGGCGTGGTGCCCGCCTTCATTCCGAGTCCCATGTCTGCCATGCGATCCTCCTCGCCTGCCGACCTGAGCGCCGATTAGGCCGCACAATACACTCAGGTGGCAGCGACGCTTTCTCAGTAGGTAAAGCGAAATCTGATGCAGCTAGGGGCCACCCAGAAAACAAGCTGTTATGTAAACAACTTCGTGAGACAGTTGTGATCCGTCACTTATCCTCGGGCGCCAGCGAGCGATTGCAGACTCGCTAGGCCGAACTAGGTGCGGTCCCTGTGAACAAATCCCCCCCCCCGCAACCCATTGTGAGCGTTACGTGAACCGCAGGTCGATCAAGCGTTGGGAGCTTGATTCTGTACGGCGACCAGCCGTGATTTCTGCGCGGCCTTCCAGCGGTCCGGTAGCCAGTCCGGCAAGTCCTCGATGCGCGCTGACGGAAGGTTAACCAGCAACTGGGTGAGATAGAGTTGCGGGTCCAGGTCATGGCGGCGGCAGGTGGAAGTGAGACTGGCCAGGATGGCGGCGGTACGGCCGCCGCGGGCATTGCCTACAAAGAGACTGTTCTTTCGATTGAGAATTACGCGCTTCATCTCTCTTTCCGACACATTGTTGTCGAGTTCCACGGCGCCGTCTGAGAGGAACACGTTCAGTTCCTCCCAGTGGTTCAAGGCGTAATTGATCGCCTCGGCCATGGGATGCTTGGGTAGCAATTGCTCCTTCCAGGTGAAGAATTTCTCGTGCAACTCGGCCAACACCGGCGCCGATTGCTCCTGACGCAGTCTCTGGCGCTCTTCGGCGGAGGCGTTCCTGCCCTGCTTCTCGACGGCGTAAAGCGCGCGCACCAAGGCGACGGCCTCCTGTGCGATCTCGGGTGCCGTCTTCTCCGCATCAATGATCTTGCGTCGCTGATGCGCCCAGCAGCCAGCGCGCACGATCCGGTTGCCGGCCACCACGCCGTCATACCCGCCATAGGCGTCGGCAAGAAGCACCTGGTTGTAATCTCTGAGGAAATACTTTGGCCCGTCGCGCCCGCGGCTGAGGGTAAAGTCGAACACATTGTAGGGGTGCACCTGGTCGCCCAGGTAGACCCACATGCGCGTCTTGGCGCAATGGCCGGCGTTCAGCATGGGCATAATGGTGTCGTCAGTAGCCACCACGTGCGAGGCGCGCACTTCATTGGCCATCAACTCATAAAGCGGCTCGGCCAAATCACCCACATCGCCGCACCAGACCGACTGCGTGGCCCTGGGATCTCGAACCCTTGCCGCGCAAGATGTCTTCCAAGCGATAGTAAGGAAGGTAATCGTTGAATTTGCTGGTGACGATGTGACTCAACAATCCTGGTCCAGCCAGCCCCTTCTCGATCGCCGCCTCCGGCTTGGCCGCGGTCTCAATGCGCGGATTTTCGCCGTTGGTCTCGCAAGCTGCGCAGGCGTACTTTTTACGCACATCGCGGATGCGCTCGAAGTGGCCGGGGAAATACTCGATTTGCCAGCTCTCCTCCTGGCCGATTTGCTTCCGTTCCTCGCCGCAGCACGGGCATATCCGTTCCTCTGGACTCAGTTCGTGCACCTGCGTGGTAACGGGGGCTCTGGTGCAAACAGCAAAAACTCCACTCCATCCCGAGGAGTGAAAGAGGTCAGAGTTGCGAGTTTCCCGCCATTTCTGCACATCGACCGTTTGAATTCGTCGAGCTAAAGCGCGCCAAAAATCTATTTGCACCAGAGCCGTCTTGCGCTCTCATGGGCAGATTGTGTCGACAACGCAAAAGGGATTACCGGAGGAACTGGCTCCAGAGGGTAGCCAAGCCTCTTCCATTCATCAAAACCGCCACGCAATGGACGAACGCACTTGATACCGAGCTTTTGCAACATCATGGCCGTCCTAGCAGCTGTTGCCTCGCTTGGACATGTGCAATAGAGCACAATGTCTCGATCTCGTGGGATTTCACTCTGACGCGCGGCCAGCTCCTCGGGAGAAAAGCGATGAGCACCCGGTATCGTAAAAGGATCGGGGAGAAGTTCGAGGGGATGACGCAAGTCCACGATATACACTGACTCGCCGGCATCGAGTCTCTTCTTAAGTTCCTCGGGCTCCACGCGCGAAGCGGCCAGTCGACGCATCACTAGACGACGGCGGTAAACACGATTCAGGAAGAATGTGGCGACTGCCAGTATGACCAGAGCGACTGAAAAGTGACTAGCCCAATTGAGAATTCTGTTCTGCTTGAGCAGGTCGCCGAAATATCTGCCGGCGGCAAGAAATGCTCCGACCCATAAGACGGAGCCCAGCCCGTCAAGCAGAAGAAAGAGTCCAAACCCCATACCGGACTGCCCCGCGAGGGGAGCTGCAACCAACGAGACTCCAGGCACAAACTTGGCAACGAGAAGAAAAGGACCACCGCGACGAGCAAGCGAATCTCTGGCACTCCGAATGCAGCTCGTAGGCCGCAATGAACTCCTGTTTAGAAGATTCAACACGCGTGATCCATACTTCCGACCAACAAAAAACCACAAGCTGTCGGGGATGATCGATGCAGAAATGCTTATCGCGAGGGCCAACAGAAAGCCGATCTGTCTCTCGGCCGAGAGAGCGCCGGCCGCCATAAGCACCGGGGCGGATGGCAGGGGAACTCCAACCTGCTCCGCAAGTACCCATGCAAAAAGCAACAGATATTTGTATCTCAGCAACATGTCCACTGCTCAATCTGTTCGTCACATCGACAATCTGTAAGGAGGTGGAGTTCCAAAGTCCTGAAGGAGCTCGCGATGCCTTGTGGCTTGCTTGGTTACGGGTTAGTCTGGTGCATTAGTGAACGACGGAGTCGATTCCGCCCTCGAAGTATTCTGGATTTCGCGGCCGATTCAGTGATGCCGAGGGTCGCGGCTGCGTCCTTGAGGCGAAGCTCCTTCACGTAATAGAGATCCATCACGGTGCGCGCGCTAGGTGGAAGCCGATGCATTGCGCTCTGCAATTTATTCAGCGTCTGGTCCGCTATGTAGCGTTGTTCAGGATTGAGCCCCGGATCACGGAAATCCGGTGAATCAAATCTCCGCCCATCGTCAGGGACTTGTTCCGAGATGATCTCAGGCAAAGTTCTTCGCTTTCGCAGAAGCATCAACGACCTATTGATTCCGATCTTTATGACCCAGGTGGAGAACCTGCACGTGCCTCTGAAGGTGTCCAAATGTCGGTATGCGCTCAGCAAGGTCTCTTGAAGAACGTCCTCTGCATCTTCCTGGTTTCGGACGATCCTGAATATTCTCTGTTTGAGCATTCCCTCATATCGCACGCACAATTCATCGAATGCTCGTTGGTCTCCAGACTTTGCTTCACGAAGCAGCTCGTCGTTAGATTCTTGTTCATGCTGTAGCACTGCAGTGCTCATACAATCGGTCCTCATTAGACGGGCCACTGAATTGCTCAGAGGCAGGTTTGTGTTTCAAGATGCCTGTGGAGGCATCGTCAGCGGAGAGCTTAGGTCGAGGCCGATGTAACGAATAGCCATCGTTGTCTCGGCCCTTGTGATGTCTGCATTGGTCCTGGTCATCATCCATGAAAGGATCTCCAAGCCGTCCGAGAATCGCTCCGCCACGTTCTCATTTCAAAGTGTCCGCATGTAAAGGCAGATATACGTTAATGCGCCAGTTAGCCATGTCACCGAGCCAATGACAATCGCGAAAACCGAACCGTCGTCCTCTCCGTTCCCTTCAGCGTTGAATTCTGGATCTAGGTAACGGATTGCCAAAGCAATCTCCGCATCAGTCTTCTGTTCAAGAATCGCTAGTTTGTGGTTTGCCTGCATGAGAAGCTCCTTGGAACCAAGCTGCGGTGGGTAACGTTCGCTCCTTGTTTAGGCGAAGATCGCTCTTCGCGGTTAATAAGCCGCGTGACAATCGCAAACAGAAGACTCACCGATATGCCACACATCAACACGCCGATGACGCTCTCAAGTGGCCCAAGAGTGCGCCAGCTCGATGGGAGACTGACGTCGTTGCATCCGAGCGTGGAATAACTACTCGCGGAGAAGTAGATCGCCGAGTCCCACGATGGCAAACAGCGCCAACGATAGAAAATCGCCCACAGCAGGATCTCCAATCCGTGCAGAGCGACAACCGCCATTGCCAGTCGCACCACCAGCGTGGCGGAACGAAGGGCACTCATTGTTTGGCTATCGCCCTTTAGTGCACGTCGTACCCAAGCAATAAGCGCCGCAATTCCGGCCGACTGTAACCACAGCGTGAGAGTTATCAGAGGCAACTCTGCGACTATTCGATGAAACAACATAGGCTCTCCTCGGGACGTCCGGATTATTTCCAACCACCGCCTAGCGATTTATAGAGCTGAACCAGGCTTTGGTATTCGTTGTTTCGCGCCTGCGCCAAGGTAAGTTCTGCGCTGAACAGGGATCGCTGGCTATCAAGGACATCGAGATAAGTTGCCGTGCCGCCTCGATAGCGCATGAGCGATACGTTGACCGACTCCTGAAGGTCCTTCACCGATTGTTCCTGCCGCTCGCGGACGACGTGGTACTTGTCATACCCGATCAAGGAATCCGACACATCTCCGAAGGCGCGCTGAATGGTCTGCTCATAACCGATCAGAGCCTGCCGTTCCTCTGACTTCGCATAACGCAGGTTGCTGCGCAGGGCGCCGCCTTCAAAGATTGGCTGCGATGCGGCTGCTGCATAGGTTCCAATTCCGGGCGGGGCCGGGATATGCGATCCTGCAAACTGGCTATGGCCGAACGCCGCGCCCCCTGAGCCGAGGAGCGAGATCTGCGGAAAGAACATCGCCTTTGCTACACCGATGTTTGCGTTGGCCGCAACCAGGTTTTGCTCTGCCTCGCGGATGTCGGGCCTCCGTTCGAGCAGTTCGGAAGGCAGTCCCGTAGGTAGCAGGGGTGACAGAGTCTCGCTCCACTTCCAGCCGTCTGAAGTTTCAATGGAAAGCGATTCTCCACGAGGAACGTTGTCTGGATATTTGCCCAAGAGGATATTGATTGCATCCTCAGTTTGGCCGATCTGCCGCTCCAGATCCGGGATCTGTGCATTCGCAACGTCGAGCACTTGCCGCGCCTGAAGCACGTCCAGCGTCGTCGCGACACCGTGCTGAAGGCGTAGCTTGGTGAGCTTGACCGAGTCTTCCTGGGTTCGCACGGTTTCCGTGGTGATCTGAAGCTGGAGATCGAGGTCGCGAAGCAGAAAGTAATCGCTTGCCACGTCGCTCACAAGCGTCAGGATTACGGTCTGCTGCGCGTCCTGAGTGCCGAGAAGTTGAGCCCGGGCCGCTTCAGTCGCGCGTCGATAGCGTCCGAACAAGTCCAATTGAAAAGTCACGTCTCCAGCGAGCGAAAAGATGTTGGACTTGATGCTCTGGTCGGTCTTTCCGCCGCTGAAAGTCGGGTCGAGTGAAACCACCGGAAACTCGTTAGAGCGCACGATGCCAACCTGGGCTCTCGCGGCATTGACCCGCTCGACCGCCAATTTCAGGTCATAGTTCTGCTTCAGCGCTGTGCGGATCAGTTCCTGCAATTGAGGATCGTGGAATACTTGCCACCAGGGCAGATCGGCGAACGATGCGGTTTGTGTTGTCGTCTGCTGCGATTCGTCCGGAGCGTGGAAGGCCGCGGGCGTCTGCACAACCGGCCGATGATAATTGGGTCCGACCGCGCAGCCAGAGAGCACGAGCGCTCCTAGCAGGATCGGCGCGACTTTTGCGACGAAATTGGTTTGTCGGTTACGCATCTTGTTGACCCTCCGTCATCGCACTGGGCTGAGTTGCAGGCGCCAGGAAGCGCGCGCGGCCCGCCGCGGACCAGCGCTCCACGAGATAGAAGATCGCTGGAACGGTGAAGATGCCGAGGACACTTGCCGCCGTCATTCCTCCGATCACGGTCGTGCCCATAATCTGGCGTGCGACCGAGCCGGCGCCGGAAGCGGTCCAGAGCGGAACGCAACCGAGAATGAACGCGAACGAGGTCATCATGATAGGTCGCAGGCGAAGGCGCGCGCCTTCGAGCGCCGCATCCATGAGCGGCTTGCCTTGCTCATACTGCTCCTTGGCAAACTCGACGATCAGAATCGCGTTCTTGGCGGCAAGGCCGATCAGCATCACCAGGCCGATCTGCGCGTAGACATCGTTCTCCATCTGGACCATGTAAGGCGGCAGGAAGAGGCCCAGCACCACGCGACGCAGCCAAAGGACTCCGAAAGCACCGAAAACCGCGACCGGTGTGCTGAGCAGCACGCTAAAAGGCAAACTCCAACTTTCATAGAGCGCCGCAAGAATCAGGAAGACGAAGAGTAGCGAGAATCCGAAGATGACCGACGACGGAACCCCCTCTTTTGCTTTTTGCTCCTGGTAAGACATGCCCAGGTAGTCGAAGCCCATTTCATGAGACATGGTTTGCCTGAACACATCTTCGAGAGCCGCCGTTGCCTGATCTGCGCTGTAGCCGGGCGCAGCGCTGGCGTTGATCTGCGCGGACCGGTATTCGTTGTAGCGCATGGTGAATTCAGGGCCGGAGCGTGTCTCAAACGATGCGAGAGCGGATAGCGGCACCGTCTCGCCCTGGTTATTGCGCACGTAGAACTGCCCAAGGTTCTCGGTATTCGACCGGTAGGGAGCTTCAGACTCTATGTACACCTGCCAGGTTCGGCCGAATTCGTTGTAATAGTTGACGAACAAGCCGCCCATGTTCGCCTGAATTGTGTTGTAGACATCCGGTAATGCAACGCCCTGTTTCAGGACCTTCTCTTTGTCCACCTGGATGAACTCTTGCGGCACGCTCGGTATGAATGTGGTGAAGATCGTGCCAATCTCCGGCCGCTTGCGAGCAGCCGCCAGGAATTTTTCCAGATTGCCTGCAAGGAATGGGACGTCCCTGCCAGCGCGGTCCTCCAGGACAAATGAGACACCTCCCGAAGTGCCCACGCCCGGGATCGCCGGCGGTGAAAAGCTGAAGACGGTCCCCGCCGGCAGATTCTTGAGTTCCTGGTTCAAACGTGCCTTGATGGCCTGATATTGTTCGGCCCGGCTCTTGCGCTCATCCCAAGGTTTCAGGCTGACCCAAAAGAAGCCGTTGTAACTGGTGCGGACATAGCTGAGCAGGCTGAAGCCAACCACGCTGGTCGTGTACTGGACGCCCGGTGTGTCCGCGAGAATCTGCTCCACTTGTCTCGCAGCCGTGCTGGTGCGTTCCAGCGAAGCCGCATTGGGAAGCTGCATGTTGATGTAGAGGTATCCCTGATCTTCATCGGGCAGAAAGCTGGACGGGAGCCGGCTGCCAAAGAACAGTCCGGCCGCACCGCAAGCCACCAGCAGCACCAGCACCATTGCTCCCTTCCGAAGGAGCACGCCGGACCAGTGGACGTAGCCTCCCGTCGCGCGTTCGAACAGGCGATTGAACCAGTTGAAGAAACGCTGCAAAGGCCCATAGCTCTCTTTCTTTTTCCGCAGGAGGAGTGCGGAAAGTGCGGGACTGAGCGTGAGCGCATTGAAGGCGGAAAGCACCACTGAGATGGCGATCGTGACTGCGAATTGCTGATAGAGCCTTCCCGTGATTCCGGGGATAAAAGCGGTCGGCACGAAGACCGACGAGAGAACCAACGCGATTCCAATCACCGGGCCGGATAGCTCGTCCATCGCTTTTCGAGCCGCATCCTTGGGATTCAAGCCCTCCTCGATGTGGCGCTGAACACCCTCGACAACGACAATCGCGTCGTCTACCACCAGGCCGATGGCCAGTACCAGTCCGAACATTGAGAGGGTGTTGATGGAAAAGCCGAAGAGTGGGAACAGGATGAAGGTTCCAACCAGCGAGACCGGCACTGCCAGCAACGGAATCAGCGTGGCGCGCCAGTCCTGCAGGAAGAGGTAGACCACTAGGATCACCAGCACAATCGCAATCAAGAGCGTCACGAGGATCTCTTTCATGCCTTCCGTGACCGGGGCTGTCTGGTCGAGGGATATGGCATAATCGACGTCCTCCGGGAGGCGCTGCTTCATCTGGGCCAGGAGCTTTCGGACCCCCTGCACGGTTTGAACAGCATTGGTCCCGGGCAACTGATACACCGCGATAGCCGCAGCGGGCTTGCCATTCAGACGACTGATAAGGCTGTAGTCCTGTGTGCCGAGTTCAACCCGGGCTACATCTTTTACCCGGACGATGCCACCATTCGGTGCTTCGCGGATGACGACGTTGCCAAACTCTTCCGGCGATTTCAGGCGTCCCTGAGCAAGCACGGCATAGGTGAATTGCTGGTTCGCGGGAGCTGGCTCACCTCCGACCTGACCTGCCGGGTTTACTGTGTTTTGCGCTTGGATCGCGTTGGAAATGTCGGTGACGGTGATGCCCAGCTTCGCCAACTGGTCGGGTTTCACCCACAGTCGCATCGCATACTGGCCCGAGCCGAAGACCTGGGTCTGGCCCACGCCATACAAGCGCGCGACCGGATCATTCAGGTTGATATAGGCGTAGTTGGCCAAATAGGTCGCATCGTGTGTCCCATGCGGCGAATAGAGGGCGATCAACATGAGCGGAGCCGTGGTCGACTTCTTTAGAGTGACTCCGTAGCTGTTCACGGAGGGCGGGAGCTGACCGGTTGCCAGTTGTTCGCGCGATTGCGTAAGCAGCAGGTCCGTGTTGGGGTCAGTCTTGAGATCAAAATCGACGATTAACGACGTTTGCTGGTTGGCCGTCGCGTTCAGGGAATACATGTAGGTCATGTTGTCCACGCCGTTCACTTGCTGCTCGATGGGCGTGGCTACCGAGTCCTCGAGTGTTTTGGCATCGGCGCCCGGGTAGTTGGCTTGCAGCCTGATTTCGGGCGGTGCGATGTTCGGAAACTGCGCTATCGGCAGGGTCGCGATCGTGACTGCACCGACGATGACCATAAGAATCGCGATGACTATCGCCACGATCGGCCGATTGATGAAGAATTTGGACATGATTCATTTCCTTTGTGCTTGAGGCCTCAGCGGTCACCGCTTACTCGCCGTCGCCCTTGAATGGCTTGGTTTGTATCGTCATTCCCGGCCGGAAATTCTGCTGGCCTTCGACGACTACGTGTTCCACCGGGATTCAATCCCACTCTGGATCATCAATATCGGAATCATGCTTCCTGGCGCGCTTCGATCGTTGCTTGCCTTTCACCAGCCGTTCCATGGCCGGAAGCAACTCAGCTGCCTCGATGCCTGGGGGTATTCGCTCGTCATACAATGGGTCTTCAAGTTCCTCCGGCTCCCGGCCCATGAGCAGAATCTGCGCGTCCGGCCATCTTCGTCGGATGTGTTCCGCCGTGCGCAGCAGGTCGCGATCCGAGGTGGAAACTTCAATTACTGCGACGGATACTTGCACCGCTTCGCCGATGGAGAGAGAGCAAAGCTCCCAATAGTTGCTCGCCACCAGCAGATGTGAGCGGCGGCGGAAGCGCAATGCATTCCGCACCAAGTCCAGAGCGTTCTTGGACCCGACCGCTAAGATTCTCAATGTGCCTGTCATTTCAATGCTCCGGCGTCGGCGGTAATTCGACATCACGCTCGAACGGTTTCGTTTGTACCTTCATTCCCGGCCGGAGGTTCTGCTGACCTTCGACAACCACGCGTTCACCGGGATTCAATCCACTCTGGATGACCCACATCGCATCACTGCGCTGGCCGACTTGCACCGGACGCATGCTGACGCGGTTGTCCTTATCGACGACAGCAACGAGATAGCTTCCCTGTTGCTCATTCACGGCGGCCTGGGGAATCAACGTGGCATTCTGTTGCTCCCGGATCATGGCGCGGACTTTGCCATACTGCCCGGGACGCAGAATGTTGCCGGGATTTGGAAAGAGTGCGGCGAGCTGAATGGCTCCGGTGTTCTGATTTACCTGGCGATCGGCGAAATAGAACTCGCCTTCCTTGGGATAGGTGCTCCCATCAGCAAGGACGAGTCGCAGCTCCCACTGATCTTTGTTTGAGTTTGAGAACCGTTTCTGCAGCGCGAGGTATTCCTGTTCGCTAATAGTGAAGTAGTCTCTGATGGGATCGAGCGTGGAGACCGTAGTCAGCGGGCCACTGCTGGTACTGACCAGATCGCCGACCTGCGCCTGCGCGATGCCGGCAATACCTTCGATTGGCGAGACGACTCGGGTGAAACTGAGATTGATCTCAGCGGTTTCGACCGCCGCTTGGCTGGTCTTAATTTGAGCATTCGCAGAAGCGATGGCTGCTTCAGCGGCCCGCACCTGAGCCTTGTTCGCAAGATTCGTCTGCGCCGCATTGTCGAAATCCTGCTTGCTTACGGCATCGGCTTTGGCAAGCGGTTCGTACTTCTCTACATCCAACTGGCTCTTGAGCTGATTTGCCTCCGATGTAGCGAGCTGCGCCTCAGCATGAATCAGCTCTGCTTGCGCCTGATCTAACTGTCCCTTTGCCTGGTCGAGTGCCGCCTGGAAAGGGCGGGGATCGATCTCAAAGAGGAGTTGCCCTTTGCGGACGTACGACCCTTCCTTATATCTCTGTTTGAGTAGATAACCGGTGACTTCCGCTTTGACGTCGGCATTCACCTGGCCGGCGAGTGTTCCGATCCATTCTCCGTAGACGGGGACGTCTTTCTGTTCGACGGTGGCGACTTCTACTAAAGGTGATGACGCCGGTTGCACTGAGGCCTTGGCACCCGAGTGAGCAACTAGATTCACCAGGATGGCCGAAGCGAGGGCCCCTATTGCGCATGCCACGTACTTTGGTTTCAGAACGGACTTGATCTTCATTTGCGGCTCTCCTGTTGCCGGGATGTTGGCCTGCGAGAAACCTTTTTCCGCGATGCCTGCACCACGGCACCTTCGCAAGACTGAGAAGTGAGATCCCCGAGGAGGGCAGTCATCCACACTCCCTCGACGATGAAACAGACCCCGGACCGATGGAAGGCTGCGAGAAGATCGCGCCCCGCGTTATCGACCGACGTCAGCTGTCTCAAATCGATTTCGATCTTTAGGTCTGGTCGCAGCGACGCGCGCCAGGCCTTTTCTGTTTCAGCGACCCAAGGGCCCTCGAGCTTGCCCGCGAGTTCAAGCCTGCATGCCTTGCTATCCTCGTGAATCGTGATGCGTAACATATCGCCAATGTGAATGGCACGGGGCGTGCCAAAGCGACGGATCCGCTAAACGCAAGAAAAGTCACGAATTGGTCAGGAGCCGGAAGAGGCGCGTGCCAGGAAATCGCTGGCAGGCCGCCAGAAAACGGGCAGATGCCAGGGAGCGATTGCTCTTTGCCTGAATCCCAGTGACACCGTTCGCAATCCAATGGAGGCGGTACTCTCCGTATGCCGGCACCGAATGACTCGCAACCGGCCGCTCGCAGCGAAGGGCTTGCTTCGCGATACGAGGCGCTAGCCCGCATTGCGGACTTGATCCGGTCTCATTCGGATGAGAGCGTATTATTCCAGACCTTAGCCAGCGAGCTGCATCAAGTGGTTCCATTTGATTGCATCAGTCAGTTCGATTCCGCGGCCAATTAGGTCCATTGGCATTTCGTCGAGCCTTATGAAAGTGCAATTGAGGCACTCGCCGTCAGAAACATCCCGAAAGAAGAAACGGTCGTATGGGAGGTGTACCAGAACCAGCAGCCTGTAGTGATTCCTGTCATCGACCGCCAGACGCGTTTTCCGCTTGTGGTCGAGCGGTTCTCCAAGTTGGGGCTTCGATCGCTCTGTGCGCTTCCCCTGAGTACGGCGCACCGAAAGCTGGGAAGCCTGGTATTTGCCAGCCACCTCGATGACGCATATTCTCCGGAGGATCAACAGTTCCTATCCGTGGTTGCGGATCAAATAGCTGTTGCACTGGACGACGCCCGCGCCCAGGCCCGATTGCGATTGCTCCTCGACATCACCAATCGGATTGTGACCAAGCTGGAGTTGCGCGACCTGCTTCGCGAAATTGTCGCTAGTGTCCGACATTTTATGCAATGCGACAGCGTCGGAGTGGCTCTGCCCGAGGAAGATGGCGAATTACGCCGCTATGCTGTCGATCATGCCGAATACGAGATGTCCGTCGGACCCGCATCCGAGCGGACCAAGACTGTCTTCCGGACGGGCAAGCCGCTGATCGCGACCAAAGAAGAGGTTGCCGCTGATCCCCAGGGCGCGCTCGCAAACTTGTCACTCTGCCTTTACCCTCTGATCATCCGCGAACGCGTGCTCGGCGTATTGGGTTTTGGCACTTCGCGCGAGAATGCCTTCACCGAGGATGATCTTTCCTTTTTCAGTCAGGTTGCGAATCAGATCGCTCTGGCCGTTGAAAATTCTCTTGCGTATGGGCAAGTTTCCGAACTCAAGGATACGCTCGCGCCGGAAAATGTCTATCTTGAATCCGAGATCCGCAGCGAACTTTACTTCGAAGAGATTGTCGGAAATAGCGAACCCCTTCTCCGCGTCCTGCAAGAAATTGAGACGGTTGCGCCCGCCGATGCCACTGTTCTCATTTATGTAGAGACCGGCACCGGAAAAGAGTTGATCGCTCGCGCGCTGCACAATCTTAGCTCTAGGAAGTCGAACACCTTTGTGAAGCTGAATTGTGCGGCGATTCCCACGGGGTTGCTCGAGAGCGAACTGTTCGGCCACGAGAAGGGTGCGTTTACCGGCGCAATCACGCAGCAGGTGGGCCGCTTCGAACTGGCGAATCGCGGGACCATATTTCTGGACGAGATCGGTGAAATCCCACTGGAGTTGCAGCCAAAGCTCCTGCGGGTCCTGCAGGAGCGGGAGTTCGAACGCTTGGGCAGCTCACGAACCGTGCGCACCGATGCACGTTTGATCGCCGCGACCAATCGCGATCTTAAGACCATGGTCGAGGAGCAAAGATTCCGCTCTGATTTGTACTATCGGCTCAATGTCTTCCCTATCCGAGTGCCGTCGTTGCGGGAGCGAAAAGAAGATATTCCTCTGCTCGTCCGTCACTTCGTCAAGGAATTCAGCCGCCGGAATCAGCGGGTGATCGACACCATTCCGTCTGAAACCATGCAGGCCTTGATCCGCTATCGCTGGCCAGGTAATATTCGAGAGCTTCAAAATGTGATCGAGCGGGCTGTCATTATCTCGCGGGGTCCAGTGCTGAATGTCGCCCTCGCAGAACTCGCTCCGGATGTAGCTTCGACTCCAGCTCCTTTCGTCACCTCCGCCAAATCAGCGTCCCATGAGAGCCTTCAGGGGATGCTGGAAGAGACGGAGCGAAATCAGATTCTGCGTGCTCTGGAAGAGGCAAATGGAGTAGTTGCAGGGGCGAACGGAGCCGCGGCGCGTCTTGGCGTGAAGCGTTCGACGCTCCAGCTCAGGATGCAGAAGCTTGGCATCCGGCTCTCGCGAAATGCCGTTGACGAGCGCAAGCAAACAGCACAATGAGCAGAGCAGGTGGAGCGTAGATTCGGAGCTGCGCCGGCACATCCTCATAACTCGCAATTCTCATCCGCAAATCTTCGCACGTGTCGGCAGCATGGCACATGGCCAGATTTCTGGCAGCTAGCTTTCTGTTCACGGGTGTCCGTTTCATATGGCCTGCACTTCGTAGTCGGACACAACCTCCGTGCGCTTCGCCGATGTGTGCAACCCGAGTCAAGGTCCAAATCTGACTCAGTCCATGCGTCAAGCATTCAGTTGCTGTATAACCGCCTTGGCGGCGATTTGAGTCTAGGCCGGTTCGCGCGAAACCAAATGGACGCGTAGGCGACTCTACGTCCATGTGCCAACGTCCGAGTTCCCCCAACCGCGAGCACCTCAACGCTCACAGTGCGGCGTCGAGAAACGGCCTGCCTTACCGTTGCCTCTCTTTTGAAGACCGCTTGTCCTCGGACAAAACGCTTCCCAGGTACAGCGTCAGGGCCTTCTTATATTCTGCGATGATCAGAGGCTTCTCCCTCAGACCTGCTTCCGCGTATAGCGTTGTCATGCCCTTGACCATCTGAAGAGTGATGTTTGCGGCCAACACAGCCTTTTCGCTGGTGAGCGATGGGTCCTTCGCTCTAAAGGCGTTCGCGATAGCAACGCGCAAAGCTCTGCGGGTTGCGGGATCACGAGAAAACCGGATCGGCGCGGCCAGTAACTGCAGATAGGCGGGGCGTTCCCGTATGAATTCGGTGACGTATTGAAGGAACATCTCTGCGAATTCATTGTGGGACAGCGTCTCCGCCTGCTCCATCAAGGGCTTCCAATGCCCTTCGATCTCCTGCGCATACTGGTTCAAAAGAGCGAAGGCCATGGATTGCTTGTCTGGGAAATAGTGATAAAGCGTGCCAATCCCGGAACCGCTACGCTCGGCGATAGCAGTCATCGTTGCGGCTTCATAGCCGATCTCTTCGAAAAGCTTTGCTGCAGCATCCAGAAAATTCGCGAGCCGCCGTGTTGCGCGCTCCTGCTGCGGCTTCACCCGGACAGAATTTGACAAAGTAGAGGCCATCCTCGTATTTTACACGCATAAGCCGAGAGTGTCCTCGCATTCTGGAGGCTACGTTGAACTCATTGGATCTCGAACCGAAAAAAACCATCCTCATGGAGAGTGAGCTGCAACTGAATCTTCTTCCCGGGAATCTCCCTGCGGTTCTGTTCAGGGCCGCACCAGACGGGTCGATCGTCTACGTCAATCAAAAAGGGATCGAGTACACCGGAAGAACACTTGTGGATCTGCAGCAGAAGGGTTGGATCGATCTGATCCACCCGGATGATTTTGAGGAAACTTCAAGTCATTGGAATCGATTGCTCACGGAAAGCGTTGGATATGACACTGTCAATCGATTGATGTGTGCCGACGGGCAATACCGATGGTTTCACACCAGCGTTGCCGCTTGCCACGATGACACCGGAAAGACGATTGCGTTTCACGGAATCATGCTCGAAATGACTGCTCAGAAGGCTGCAGAACTTGCCCTCCAACAATCTGAGCATCAGATGCAGAGGATGATGGACACGGTTCCTAAGATCTTGTATGCGACCGCACCTGATGGAAAGGCTACCTTCTTTAATAAGAGGGCACGTGACTACGTTGGAATGACCCTGGATCAGATCCTGGGCTGGGGATGGGTTGAGGCCATTCACCCTGAGGAGCGGGGATATGTCGTCCGCGAATTTACGAAGGCACTCGCGAGTGGGCGCTCATATGGCGTTGAATATCGGTTCCGGCGAGCGGATGGGATTTATCGTTGGTATTTGAGTCGTGCAGAACCCCTGAGAGACGAAGACGGGCAGATCGCACGGTGGTTCGGCATCAGCGTCGATGTGGACGAGCGAAAGCGAGCGGAGGATCACTTAAGGGAAACCTGTGTAAAACTGGCGCGCGCATCGCGCATCGCGACCGTAGCTGAGTTGTCCGCATCTATCGCCCACGAATTAAACCAGCCTCTTACTGCTGTAATCGCAAACGCGCAGGCAGCTCGGCGCTGGCTATTAAACAGTCCACCCAAGTGTTCTGAAGCAGTGGCTTCTATCGAACGAGTGCTGCGTGATGGGCGCGTTGCCGACAAAAGGATGCAGCACATTCGGGCGTTGTTCAAACAGCAACCGCTCAGGAAGAAGCATGCGTGGCCGTCACAGATCATCCGCGAAGCGATACGATTTGTTCATGGAGACGGGAAGAGAGATGAAATTCCCATTGATGTACAAATTGCGGGTGATCTTCCGCCAATCTTAGTCGATCAAATTCAAATTCAGGAAGTATTGATCAACCTTATCTCGAACGGTATCGAGGCGATGGAAAGCAACGCCCGGCCGCCTCACCTCATGATAAGAGCCAGACTCGTGAACGAAGGGGAGGTTCTGATTGAAGTCATAGACAGTGGACCAGGCCTAAAGGACACTGAGAATATTTTTGATGCCTTCATAACTACTAAAGAAAAGGGGATGGGCATAGGTCTGGCCGTTTCCCGATCCATTATTGAAGGGCACGACGGGCAATTATGGGCTGAGAACAATCCAGACTATGGAGCCAAGTTCAGCGTTAAACTTCCCGTCGCAGATGTGCGACGCGCGACGAGTGCGTACATCGAGAGCTGACCAGCAGTTGAATGCCGAGATCTCCTTGGTTCGGCGATAGCAATCGTCGTTGCAGCTTCCCGGTACAGAATTTGACAAAGTCGAGGGCATCCTCGTATTATTAAAGTCGAGGGTAGCCTCAGCTTCTGGAGCTACGTTGAACACATTGAATCTCGACTCACAAAAAACCGCTCTCGTCATCATCGACCTGCAGAATGCTATCGTCGGCATGAATACTGCGCCCCATCCCGCCGCTCAGATCGTTGAAAACTCAAAAAAACTCGCCGACGCGTTCCGCGCCAACGGCGCACCGGTTGTATATGTTCGCGTCGACCTGAACGATTTGCTAAAGTTTCCAGTCGACGAGCCGCACCAAATGGGTGATAAGCCAATACCCGCTGTAGCCTCGGAGATCGCCGCTTCCGCGGGTTTCCAACCCGACGACATCCTCATCACGAAGCGACACTGGGGCGCCTTTGCCGGCACAGACCTCGAGCAACAGCTCAAGAGCCGCGGCGTCGACACAGTTGTCCTCACCGGCATCTCCAGTAACGTCGGCGTCGAATCCACCGCCCGCCAGGGTACCGGATTCGGCTTCGCCTTTGTGGTTGTAGAAGACGCCTGCTCTGCGCAGGACGCTGATCACCACCGCTTCGCCTTCGAGAAGACCTTTCCACGTCTGGCGAGGGTGAGGAAGACCGATGAGGTCATCGCCGCCCTTGCTTAAGGTGTCCAGTGAAATCGGAAGGGGGTATGCATCCCTCGTTTCCATCGTCGAGTTGATCCGGTGTTTGGAGGCCTCGTGGGCGTCGATCTGACTACCGCCGTCGAGCGGGCCAAGGGATCTTCTTCAAGGCATTACGCACACTTCGGCTTTCGTTTCGTCATGCCGCTCGCGCTCGGATCGACGCTAAATCCGATCAATTCGACGATGATTTCAACGGCGCTGGTGGCGATCGCGAGGGACTATCACGCGAGCGTTGCTCAGACCGGATGGCTCATCGCGGGCCTCTATCTAACCAGCGCCATTGCCCAGCCCACGATGGGGCGCCTGGCGGACCTGTTTGGCCCGCGCCGGGTTTACCTTTTCTCGCTCTGTGTCGTGGCGCTCGCTGGCATCGCCGGCGCAATTGCTCCGTCTTTGGGCATGCTGATCGGCGTCCGTGTTCTGCTCGGAATAGGAACCTCGGGGGCATATCCGTCTGCGATGTGCATTTTCCGCAGGCAGGCGGACCGTATTGGTGCGGCCCCGCCTCGTGTCGCCATGGGCTTTATGTCGTTTGCCGGGACCGCGACGACAGCCATCGGGCCTGTGCTTGGCGGAGTTCTAACCGGATACTTCGGGTGGCACTCGATCTTCACCGTGAACCTTCCCCTCTCGCTGCTCACCATTCTCCTCGTTCTTCTGTGGGTTCCCAAAGACGAGCGGCCTGCCGGCAGCCTTGTCCTCTTGATGGAAGAACTCGATCTGATGGGCATCGCACTGTTCGCGGCCTTTCTGCTGAGCCTAATGCTGTTCCTGATGAATCTCGACCGTCCCATGTGGCTGGTATTGCCTGTTGCCGCCGTTTTTGGAGCCGTACTGGTCATTCACTCCTTGCGCCGAAAGCAGCCATTCATCGACGTGCAGATGCTAGTCCGCAACCGCCCCCTGACCGTGACCTATCTGCGTATCGCCGCGATCTTGCTGATCGTTTATTGCATTCTCTACGGTTTCGCTCAATGGCTTGAAGCCGGAGCGGGTTTCAGTAGTTCCAGAGCGGGCCTCGTCACACTGCCGATGTCCGCCCTTGCCGCTGTGGCATCGCTCGCGGGTGCGCGCGCGAGGAGCATCCGTACTCCTTTCATCATAGGCACCGCAGCAGCCCTGATCGGGTGCTTGTGTCTGTTCCTGATCAATCACCAAACACCTGTATGGATGATCGCCGTGGCCGTCATGTTCTTTGGCCTGCCGACTGGTCTAACGTCCACCGCAACCCAGGCAGCCGTCTATATCCAAGCGCCGTTGGACGAGATCGGCACTGCCTCCGGGTTGCAACGTACGGCGACTTATATCGGGGCGATCACTTCGACCAGTCTTCTTGGCATCATGTATGGTCAGCATGCGACCGACCACGGCCTGCATCGTCTCGCCATCGTCATGGGAGTGCTGAGCACTGTTCTTCTCGTCGGAACTATCTTCGACCGAACGCTTCCGCGCGGGCCCGTCGGCTAACCACGTATGCCTGTATCGAATTACTCGCGACCGGTCACTCTCAGCGAAAGCCTTGCCTCGCGATACCAGGCCCTTGCGCGTATTGCGGAATTGATTCGGTGTCATCCGGAGGAGAAAGTCTTATTCCAGACCTGCGCGAGCGAACTGCATCAAGTGGTTGCATTCGATGGTTTAAGTTGGTTCGATCCCGCAGCCCATTGGGTCCAGTGGCATTTCCTCGAGCCCCATGAGAGTGCATTTGAGACTCTCGCCGTCAGAAATATCCCAAAGGAAGAAACGGTCGCATGGTGGGTGTACCAGAATCAGCGGCCGGTAGTTGTTCCGTTCATCGACCGCGAAACGAGTTTTCGGCTTGTGGTCGAGCGGCTTTCCAAGTTGGGACTTCGTTCGCTCTGCGCCCTTCCCCTGAGTACTGCGCACCGAAAATTGGGAAGCCTGGTGTTTGCAAGTCACCTCGATGACGCATATTCCCACCAGGATCAACAGTTCTTATCCGTTGTTGCGAATCAAATTGCTGTTGCACTGGACGACGCTCGTGCCCAGGCCCGCTTGCGATTGCTCCTCGACATCACCAATCGGATTGTGACCAAGCTGGAGTTGCGCGACCTGCTTCGCGAAATTGCCGCAAGTATCAGGCAGTTTATGCAATACGACAGCGTCGGGGTGGCTCTGCCCGATCCGGAAGATGGCGAATTACGCCGTTATGCTGGAGATCATGCCGGGTATGAGGAAATGTCTGTCGGGCCAGCATCCGAGCAGGCCAAGACCGTCTTCCGGACGGGCACGCCGCTGATCGCCACCAAGGAAGAGGTCGTCGCTGATCCCCAGGGCGCGACGGCGAACATGTCGCGCTGCCTTTACCCTCTGATCATCCGGGAACGCGTGCTCGGCGTGTTCGGTTTTGGCAGTTCTCGCGATAATGACTTCACCGAGGATGATCTTACCTTCCTCGGTCAGGTAGCCAATCAAATTGCTCTCGCCGTTGAAAATGCTCTCGCGTATGGGCAGGTTTCCGAACTCAAAGATAAGCTTGCGCAGGAAAAAGTCTATCTCGAATCCGAGATTCGCAGCGAACTTTACTTCGAAGAGATCGTCGGAAATAGCGAACCCCTTCGACGCGTCCTGCAAGAAATTGAGACGGTGGCGCCCGCCGATTCCACTGTGCTCATTTATGGAGAGACCGGCACCGGAAAAGAGTTGATCGCTCGAGCGCTCCACAATCTTAGCTCTAGAAAGTCAAACGCCTTTGTGAAGCTGAATTGTGCGGCGATTCCGACGGGGTTGCTCGAGAGCGAGCTTTTCGGCCATGAGAAAGGTGCATTCACCGGCGCCATCATGCAGCGCGTGGGCCGCTTTGAACTGGCGAATCGCGGAACGATTTTCCTGGATGAGGTTGGCGAAATCCCACTGGAACTGCAACCGAAGCTGCTACGTGTTCTGCAGGAGCGGGAGTTCGAACGCTTGGGCAGCGCGCGCACCATTCGCACTGACGCTCGGTTGATCGCCGCGACGAATCGCGATCTTAAGACCATGGTAGAGGAGCAGAGATTCCGGTCTGATTTGTATTATCGGCTGAATGTCTTCCCCATCCGAGTGCCGTCGTTGCGGGAACGAAAAGAAGACATTCCTCTGCTTGTCCGCCACTTCGTCAAGGAATTCAGCCGCCGGAATCAGCGTGTGATCGACACCATTCCATCTGAAACCATGCAGGCACTGATCCGCTATCACTGGCCAGGCAATATTAGAGAGCTCCAAAATGTGATCGAGCGGGCAGTGATTATCTCCCGGGGTCCCGTGTTGAATGTGGCCCTAGCCGAAGTCACCCCGGATGTGAGTTCTCCGCCAGTCGCCAGCGCCAAACCCGCCTCCCATGAGAGCCTTCAGGAGATGCTGGAAGAGACGGAGCGGAATCAGATCCTGCGTGCCCTGGAAGACGCGAATGGAGTGGTCGCGGGGCCGAACGGAGCCGCAGCTCGTCTGGGAGTCAAGCGTTCGACGCTCCAGCTCAGGATGCAGAGGCTTGGAATCCGACTGTCGCGAACTGCCGTTGATGACCGCAAGCAAACAGCGGGATGAGCAGGTCAGGCGAGTTGCGCCGGCACATCCTCGCTGCCCGATCTGGGTGTCGATCGACGATATCAGGCCAACGCGCTCAGAAAAGACAGCGCTTTGCGGGTGCATCCCAAAGTGGGCGAGTACGGCATAGGCAACAGATTCGGCCTCAAGTTCGCGCTGCTGGCGGGTGGTGCCTTCGCGGTTGTTTTTATGTATCAGCTTGTGGCCTAGTTCATGGGCAATGACCCCGCAACGCGCCGGGGTATCTAGCGCCTCCTCGATCTCGATCAAACCACCTTTACACACGCCTTCTGCGCTGCCCTCGATGGCCTTGTAGACAAGGGTGATGTTGAGCTGTGCCGCTGCCTTTTCCAGTAGCGGTAACAGCGCATCGCCGCCCTCGGTGGCGTTGGTGTTCAACTCTGGTAAGGGTTCGCCGTCCCGTCTAGGAGAAAGATTATCTCGTGATTTGCGGCCGAGATTCTACGCGCCGACGTAACGCCCGACACACCTCAGGGTGTCCGCGATGGCAGCCACCCATATCATCGCTCAATCTAACTGCCTCTGCAACGATTGCTGGCAATAGTGATAAGCTGGCACCCGTTCCAGACTTTTCCGGGCAACTGCAACCTGCCGGAGTCTCCGGGAATTACCAAGAGTCAACTTCAGCCATTTCGGGCGGGCGTATTGGTGATCCAGCTCACTCGATACTTCCGGATCGTCCACAGACCGACCGGAACTCAGAAACTCTTTACTTCGCGCAAGCGTAGAACCTCCGTGGCGTAGGTTACCGGAGGAGTTAGCCTGTGAAACAGCTGGCCGCGGCGCATGATTTTTGGGAGCATAGGCGGGTTATTGATTTTCGTGGGCGTAACGCCTATTGCCTATTTGTTGTGGTTTGGAACTGCTCACAATTTCGAGCCACTTTCAGCGCCACTTTCGCTCAAACGCGGTGAATATACGTCAGCCTTATTCAAAACAGACTTGGACGAGGACTATCAAGTCGAGATTTATTTCCTCCCTTATCACCGGAGTCCGCTGGATCTTGATTGGAAGATCGTGGATGAGAGTGGGGTGCTTATTCAGAGCGATGTCTACACGGAAGATCAGCACCTCGGCGGAAATGACGCGACTCTCACGCGGAAATACCGGCCTAAACGCGGGTCTGCCAACAGGATCATCCTGAACGTCCATCAGGATGTTCAGGCGAAAAGCGGCGAAAGACAAGTGCAACCTACCGACGTAAGGCTACACATCGGTTTGCCGGAAAGAGGCCTTGAACAAGCCTATAGATCAGTCGCCGCAATTGTGTGGGCTGCCGTAGTTGCTGGGCTTGGGGCGATTATTCTTGTCTGTCTGTTGGTCATGCACGCGTCGAACGCGCCATCGAGGCGACAGGCCGAAAGAAGCTCATCTTCGCGGGCCTCTCTCTGGAAGTTTGTGCAGCTCTCCCGGCCATGACCGCCGTCAGCAAGGGTTCGACGCGTATGTGCCCGTGGACGCATGCGGAACTTTCAGCGAGACCAAGCACCAAGCTGGGATTTTGCGAATGGTCCAAGCCGGCGTAGTGGTCTCGGACTACTGCACATTGATGGTGGAGATTCTCAAGGACAATCTCGTACCAGAAGCGGGCCCCGTTTATGAAGCCATGGATATGGATTGGGCCAAGCTCGTCGGTCAAATCTCCGCGGTATACGCGAAGAAATAGCCTGTCTCTCGTCGCCCGATTTTCATTTTGACGAGCAGCAGCGGGGGTTGAAAGTCTACGACATCCCTCTGTTAGCTCTACGCAGATGAATTGTAACCATATGCTTCGATATCTTTCGTTGAGGAAATAGGAATGAGCAATCACTACGCCATCGCGAGCCGTTCCAACGCGGAGGCGGCGGCCTCGGGTAACAAGTGCGCGTAGCTCGTGGTTACTTGTGGTTGCGCAAGGTGCCCCCAAGGTAATCGCAGTACATTCAATCATCATCCGTCGTGTCAGCCCGGGGAGGGCCTGATGCTGCGGGTGGCGGCTCCAGGCGACGACTCCCCCG
>Ga0207098_10153_pt2 | contig 22624 bp, 16 predicted proteins | sample Alteio_BWMinHeat_84_FD_153548 | JGI IMG/M metagenome (GOLD analysis project Ga0207098, IMG submission 153548) | Enriched cells from forest soil in Barre Woods Harvard Forest LTER site, Petersham, Massachusetts, United States -... | ecosystem: Environmental > Terrestrial > Soil > Temperate forest >...
TTCCCTAATCGAGGGAGGATCAGGGATTTCAACGTATGCGGAGGAGTGCAGATTGAAGGTAGAGCGGCGGACGCTGCCAGGCGAATTGCCGCACCGTGTGATGCAGGAACTCGAGGAAGTCGTTCGTTCAAGCGGTGAGGAAGCGCAGGTTTGCTGTTTGTTGGACCGCCCCCCGCTGGACTGCGATCGAGAATCCAAGATCGCAACTTGCCTTCGCGAAGCAGCGACTTCGGCCACGGGATCAACACCCGAGGAAGGCGGAGTAGGTTACTGGATGGACGCTGCGCTGTTCTACGCCGCTGGCATCCCGACCGTGAACTACGGCCCCGGCGGTGCTGGAGCGCACGAGGCGGTGGAGTGGGTTGATTTGGATTCCGTAGTCGGTTGCGCCTTGGTGCTCGCAGAGACCGCCCGCAGGTTTTGTAAATCGTGAGCTTGAAACGGCGCGGCATTTCGCCGGGAGTTAGAATCTCACCCGCACAATCCATAACCACTGTTGTGATCGTGACAGCGATCTGGAGACACATTTAGTCTGTCCGAAGGATAACGAGCGGATCGATCCTGGTAGCACGCCGAGCGGGCAGGTACAGAGCGGCGAGCGACACGCAGCCGAATAGTAACGTCACGCCAGCCAGCGTGGCCGGGTCTGACGCGCTGATTGCATACACCAGGTTCGCTAACGCCTTGCTTAGACCGAACACGCTGAGCATGCCTAGCGCCGCTATCTCATGCACCCGCTGATTTACAGAAGAGGAGATGACGCCGTATATTCCAGCGAGTGCCAGAGCGAGCGCGGCAAGCGCAAAGACTGACAGCAACTGCAGATTGAAACGTCGAGGCGCGATCGTGAGTGCAAGATACTGATCCATCGAACGGACATTCGAAGCGGCCACATCACCGTCCACGCCGCGGACCTGCTCCCGAAAAGCGCTGGCTAGAGCCAGCGGGTCGCCATCCGTTCGCAATATCCAATACTGATTGTCCTGAAGCCACACGACCCCATCTTCGTGCGTTTGGCGAAGAGGTATGTAAATGTCGAAACGCGGCGCGGCTTCGAGTCCCCTGTCCTTAACATCGTGAATTATTCCGACTACTTCAGCCTCCGCGTGCGTACGGACCCCGTTCGGTTTGTGCGACGACTTGAGCGAAGAGGAGCGTGGGAAGCAGTGTGCCAACGATTCCAAGCCAAGGATGCTTCATGATCTTTCCTCAGAGGACGGATGGAGACTCGTCGGAGTGCCCGTCTCAAGCGCTGGATTCTAACGATAGTAAACCGTCGTCTACCGACAGAAATTAGACGTTTTCCGCCAAACATAACCCACTGCTTGCCGGGAGGCCGTTCCCGTTGCATATTTAAGGCGCGTGCTCGCAATCTTGTGCCACTGCCCGACGATCAAGAAGACCTCCGCCATACCCAAATCGGATCATGGCGCCATCCAAACCGCGAGCAGCGAGATTGGAGTAAGCTTTCCGCCGGAGAGAATCATGTTCAAGTTCAAAATCCTGCAGTTGGCGCTTCTTCTTCTGGTGTTGACTTCTCAGGTGAGCGCGCAGTTCGCACACACCGACCACAAACAGATCGTTGATTCCGCTGGTAAACCGCTCCTTCTTCGCGCAACAAATCTGGGAAATTGGCTGGTGCCAGAGGGTTACATGTGGCTGTTCCAGGATGGTCCGCAATCTCCCGCTGAGATCCGCGCGTTGGTGTCGGAGCTCCTTGGGCCTGAAGGGTCGTCCGCATTCTGGCAGAAGTATCGCGAGAACTACGTCACGCGTGAGGACCTCGCGCTCCTGCATCGGGCCGCGTTCAATGCCATTCGAGTTCCTCTGCATTACAGCCTGTTTGAGAGCGACGACGCGGAAGGTTTCAAGCTGCTGGATCGGTTGATCATTTGGAGCCGCGCCGAAGATCTAAATGTGATCCTTGATCTGCATGCCGCACCGGGCGGACAGACGGGCACGAACATTGATGACGGCGCCGGATATCCTTGGTTGTACGAGAGTCCACAAGAGCAAGAGCACCTGATCGCAATCTGGCGGCGCCTGGCGACGCGCTATCGCGATGAGCCGGCCGTGCTCGGTTATGACCTGCTGAATGAGCCGATTCCGCATTTTCCCAAGCTAGCACGTTTGAATTCTTCGCTGGAACCGCTCTACAAGAAGTTGTCGGTCGAGATACGAAAGGTGGATCCTCACCATATTCACTTTCTCGGCGGCGCACAGTGGGACGGAAACTTTTCGGTCTTCGGCAAACCCTTCGATGCCAACGTCGCATACACGTTCCACAAGTATTGGACGGCGCCGGATGAAAGCGTGCTACGGCAATACGTTGATTTTCGCGAACGTTATGATGTGCCGATCTGGATGGGCGAGTCCGGGGAGAATACCGATGAGTGGATCGCGCAATTCGTGAAAGCGCTTGAAAAAAACAACATCGGATGGGCTTTCTGGCCGTATAAGAAGATTGAAAAGTCGTCGGCGGTCGTCAGCATTATCCCACCTGCCGATTGGGGAAAGATCGTGGAGTTCGCAAAGCTTCCGCGCGGCACGGCGCACGCGGAAGAACGGCTGAAGGCTCGGCCTGAACAGGAGACGATCACCCGTGCTTTCGCGGAGTTGCTGGAGAGCGTCCGCGCGCAAAAGTGCCGCGTGAATGAGGGATATTTAAGAGCGCTCGGGATGAAGTCTGATATTGCGCCGGTCAGCGCGGCAGGATCAACGAACTGAAGGATTCTTCAATCGCCGGTTCGCTCGTCGTTTCCTGCAAATCTCAATGCTAGGAATCTAGGGCGAATAACGGCGCGCTCGGAGGCAACTGTACTCATCAGGCTCCCCGACACAGCCGTGATGAGCAATGGGCCTACCGAAGTACATCCTTAATAACCGCAGTGAGATTCCAAATCAACGGTCGAAGGGACAGGACAGTTTCCGGCCAGGGGCCCGCGCGGTTCGAAGGTTGCGTAATCAGGAAGGGCTGGCGTCGAGGTACGCTGGGGCTGTGCGGCGGAGCACAGCAGATCACGGTGCGTCCGGAAGCGCTTAGAAGGCAGAACTTGCCAGTTTTGCGAGCAGGCAAAAAAAGAGGCAGATGCGATTTATGTTTCGTGCTTTATTCCTAACCGCATGGGTGGCCATCGGATTCGCGACTCCTTGAATATTTGCGCGTCAACACGTCCGGGTGGCTCGCAAAGCAAACTTGTTACCGCTCGGGATGTTCAAATCCAGTGCAGTGCTCGCCGAAGGATTCGACCGACGCCGTTCGGGGAAGAGCGCTGGACCGGGCCATCGCCAGAATAATAGTGAGGACCAATGTATTGGCGGGGATATACAAATTAAAGTCCGCCAGGCCATGCACCAGAATTGCCGCAATACTTCCAACGCAACCCAAAGACACGGCTTTGTCGAAATGCTCTTCCGCGTTCCCATAGTGCCTGACGGTCTTGGCGAGTACCCAGAAGATCGAACCAAACACTAATATGCCGCCAGGCAAGCCGAGATCGCTCACGACCTCAAGGTAATCGCAGTGCGCGTGCTCAACGAGGAGAGTGAGAAAAGCGGTCTGAACGGAGGGATAAACCACAGGAAAGGATCCCAATCCAGTTCCGAGGAGAGGATGATGTCGAATAAGCCCGAGGGTATCGCGCCAGATCGAAATGCGATTCTGACCGCTGAGATTGTATTCCTGCCCGAGAGTTTCAAAGCGGCTCATCACGGGCTCACTGCCGATCCACACGATAAGCCCCAAGACAGCGAGAAAAAATAACGCGGCGGCTGCCGCCCTTGTTCGTGTCCGCAAAGATGAAGTGCCGGCGAGCGACAGAATGGCAACGAGTGAAACCAGGGCCGAAATGATTCCCATCCGCGAGCGTGAGAGGACTAGAGTGGCGAAGAGCAAAATGGCAAGAAAAAGCCAGAACGCCAGAGAGACCAATTCCATCCTGGAAGCAATTTTGCGCAGCGTAACTGCTCGGCCTGAAGTGGCTGAAAGTGACTTCGCAGACCTCACTCAGGGCCGGGGCATCTAGCCATACCTGGAGCCAGGGGAGCGGGCATTGCCTGAGGCTGGGGAAGTTTTACGTCTGCTGAGTGGGGCGAGGAAACACTTGTCATCCCTCAGCGGATCTTACCGGCTAAGAATGATTCAAGTCGCATGGAAAGTCAACCAAGCATGTGGTCGGTGTGGTCGTCTGAAAATCTCGGGCTTGCTCCTGTACCGGCCGTCATCGGGTTTTTCTGCCGCCTCGAATGCGCCAGGTGCAGCGCCGCGTATTGCCCTCGTGCATCCTTGAGTTCTGCTACAGACACCACCGAGAATTAACGTTGCATTCGCAGCGATTGAGGGTAAGTTGGTATGAGATAGCCTTATTTTGCGTCAGTTTCCAACGACTTTCGTCTGGTTTGACCCCACCCACGGAGTGAATGCGCCATGTTCTCTCGTTCGGTCAGTCTTCCCCACGTAGCGTATGTGGAGGCATTTGCGCCATGTGCGTTCCCACACCATTCAACGGACAATGACCAGGGAAATGGCCGGCCGCTTTCATCTCGTGTTGGTGCGGGACTGTGACAGACTCCGAAGTCTGGTCATCAATGCTGTCAGACGACGGCCGTCTTCCTCAGGCAGCGCGCTGAATTTTAATCCCAGTCCGCTGCCGGGCTTTACATGCCGGACAAGAGCTTCCGCCCTGATTTGTCCTTCCTGAACAAGAAAGTCAAGCCTGATTGTCGCGTCCACATCCGACGCCTTTTCTGTTTCGAGAAACAAACCTCCCATACTCAGGTCTCGGACCTGTGAAATATCCTCCAGTCCTTTACTTTTCCAACAGACCCAGACTTTGTCGGGCGTCTCAACTCGCGGGTGGTGCCTCCTCGAAGGGATCTTGGGGCCTGTCAAGAAGCGCTTGTCTGCGCGCACGTCAGTCCTCTCAACATCAGGTTAGGTTCCTCATGCGGCTTTGCACTTGTTCGGATAGCTCTACTCCAGTCGCGACTCTCCTTGCGCTGGCAGTAAACGACCTTTCCTTGAGACATCCCGCCATCCCGCAGAAACCCATACAGCACGTGAGTCCCAGGCCGCCAGCGTCGCACCTTGTGGCGCGTATGCCTCGACGACAACGTTTTCAGTGAATGTTATTTCCTTAGGCACAGATTCGTCTGGATGCGAACACTCTGTGGCCCGATCTCATCGGGCTACGTCTTCCGAATCGACCGTTAGATCGACTGGTTGAAACGTATGCGGCCATGAGCCCTGGAGCCCTCCCGGACGGACAGGATGCCTCGAGTGCCGTCGAACTATGTATAGGATTCACAACATCTAAAATCAATCAGGCGTATATCTTAAAGTGAAGGGATTGAACACCGTAGTTGTGGGCTAGCGATGCTCATTGCGGAAGGCTCGACCGTGCCAGGGTCATGGCCGGCGCATAATGCCGACGTCGGCATAACACGTAGCATTTCTACCCAGTTTGTCAAATCGCCTTTGCGGTCAACGATGACTTTATCCCAGGTCTTCGTCTCTTGCTCTATGCCTTGGGATCCCCGAGTCTCGGGGCGAGGCTTGCGGTTCAGGCTGAGGATCGCAAAGCACACGGGAGCTTTTAGCTTCCAGTGACACTTCGAAGTTATCCAGAATAAGAAAAGATTGACTCGTAATCTGGTAAATCCTTGAATCCAACCGGCTGTAATCCCCGGCCCGGCCTCACGTCAAGGACTAAAGCAACGGCTGCGACCTGCTCTCGAGACCATCCAGTATCTCCTGGAGCGGCTTTTCCGGCATGTACCCGATTGATGGGCTGCAAAGGTTGACATATGGTTTCCCGCGGAACAGGGGACAAAAGCCAAAATTTCAGCTAATCGGGTACGTAGAGCGTAGGAATCTTAATTGGAGATGCAACCAGCCTGTGGCTCCAAAGGTTTTATTGACGGACACCAGTAGGTGGGCCGGCGGTGCGCGACTCGCAATCGAGCTCTCGAAGGTCGGTTGCGATGTTTCGGCTCTCTGCCCGATTCCTGGTCATCCTTTGCTGAAGGTACGCGGCGTCCGGAAAACATTCTCTTATAGCAGTCTTCGTCCGGTGGACGCATTGATGGCTGCGATTGAGGCCGCCGAGCCCCAAATCGTTATCCCCTGCGATGATCGCGCAGTTGAACATCTGCATGAGCTGCATGCGTACGCTCGCCGACCAGGGACAGCTGGAGGCCCCATAGCGCGCCTAATAGAGCGCTCGCTAGGCTCACCCGAAAGTTACCCCATAGTCTCCGCCCGCTATGACCTTCTCAGGCTCGCACGCGAGGAAAGGCTTCATGTACCTGACACGAAGCGTGTCAACACGCTAGATGATCTCAGGGCTTGGCACGCCGAGAAATCAGCACCCTCGGTGCTGAAGGCCGACGGAACGTGGGGTGGTAATGGCGTGAAAATCGCCCAAACTCCAGAAGAGGCTGAGCAGTTCTTCCTGGATTTGACCAGACCGGTAAACCTTCCAGGAGTTATGAAACGGTTGATCATGAATCGCGACCGATTTTGGCTGCGGACTTGGTGGAGGCACCTGAAGCCAGCCTTGATTGTTCAGTCTTACGTTCGCGGCCGTCCGGCGAACTGTGCGGTCGTATGCTTGGAAGGAAGGGTATTGGCTGGAATTTGCGTTGAGGTGGTCAGTGCGCAGCAACTGAAAGGGCCCGCCACAGTTGTGCGTATCGTTCACAACCCTCAGATGATACTCTCCGCGGAACGGATTGCGTGCCGCCTGGGTTTGTCCGGATTCTTCGGTTTAGACTTCATGATTGAGGATGGCAGCAATACAGCCTATCTCATCGAAATGAACCCTCGCTGCACGCAGCTTTGCCACCTGAGACTTGGGAAGGGGCAGGACATGATTGGAGCTTTGTATGCACAATTGACGGGCGAGCCTTTACGCGAGACTCCACCGGTTACTCACAACGACATGATTGCGTACTTCCCGGCAGCTTGGAACTGCTGGAGCGAGTTTGTACGGTCGAGCTTCCAGGATATCCCGCTGGGAGAGCTAGAGCTTATCAAAGAGCTCCTCGGACCTTCGTCCGAGCGGAGCATTCTTGGTCGCATATACGATCGGCGGCGCCGGCTGACGATCGGAGAAAATGCATTGAAGGGTCACCTTTTTCCGACGGTGGTCGCGAGAGCAAAATTTTCCGTGCTGCGCCAGAATCTTGAGAGTGCCCCAACAAATCCTGAGAGCGGCTCGTCGAGCAGGATGCGTCAAGACATCATCTGACTGCCGTTCACATTCTCTCGCTTGGTTTTTCCGACCGCATCAGCGGCTGTCTATTGTCAGTATCGGAAGAAAAACATAAGAGTTATATCCTAACCATTCCCTCCGTGCAGAGATTGGCAGAGACACAAAGGGACTCACGATCAGGTAAATCCTTGAATCGAATCGGCCGCTGTTAGAGCAAGGACAAACGCAAAGACCGCGGCTTCACCCACATGCGCTAGGCATACTGTGTTCATAAATACTTTTATGATATGACTGGTAAGATCCGCAGTAGGCGATTGAGCGCGCAAAATCCAACGCAGTTTCTTGACTGCTCGTCAGCCTAGAGCCTCACACGGCCCTTTAGCCGGAGCGGTCGCCGGCTTCGGCGAGCGAGACGGATTTGTGGTCGGAACCTGCGGGAGAGATCTCTACGTCGCGGTTAATCCGGCGAGGCCATAGATTCGCGAACGATGGTCTGGGGGAGGAATTCGGCTAAGGCCGTGGTGAAGAGAGCTGCGCCCTCGGGACTGAGATGGACTTCATCGGACAGGTAATACTCGGCGGGGAGGACGGTGGGATCGATGGGCACCAAGGCATCCACGCCGGCTTTTTGCGAAGCGATGGTCATTTGATGGATGGCGTCCTCGGAAGAAGGGGTAGGCGGGACGAGAATGATCAGTTTCGCGCCATGTGCCTGGCAGAGGGTACGGAGCTGCTCGAGGCGAGGGTTCGCAATGGCTTGGAACTGAGGGGCTGGGGGGACGGCAGGCTGCGGCTTCAGGAGCGTGACGAGATCTTCGTAATGGGGAACCGTATGACGGAGAATCTGGGTGCGAAGGACGCTGCGAGTGTCCCAGAAGGCACTCGAATGAGCGAGTAAGAGGTTGCTGGTGGCGGTGCGATCCATGTTGAGATCGGAGGCCACGCTGAGGGAGTCTCGCAAATCAAAGAGCATCAGGGGGGCATAGTCCTGGCGCACGGTGTTTGCGAGGAAGCTATTCACGCCAACACCGAGAACCACGACCTGAGGTCTTGATCCTTCGCGAAACAGGCGCTGCAAGGCGTAGAGCCAGTCATAGTAGCCGGTGGCTTCGAGGAAAATGGGACAGATGTGAACGCGGCCGGAGGTCAAGTTCTTCAAACGGTCCACGTCGACACCATAGAGTAGCAGAGAGTTGCCGACCATTAGGACGGAGGCCGGCTCGCCGGGGTTTGCTGGGCGCAGCTTAACGGCGTCGGCGTATTGTTGCGAGACGCGGGCGTAAGTCTCGGAGTGGCGTTTGAGAAGATAGTTACTCGAGAATTCGAAGACCAGGATGAGAACGGCACAGATGCCAACCAGGAGTTTGGCGTAGAAGAGGGCGGAGTGCTTAGAACTGGAAGTAGACGAAGGCATTGAGATTGCTCCCCGAAAAGAGTGCCAGCACGACAAGTGCGGCGACCGCAAGGGCGGATCGAACGGCATAGGGCGAAGTCGCGAACGGGTATTCTTGGCCGCTCGCTTCCAGCAACAAATCCACAGCGAATAGAGGGATAGAGAAAAGGCAGAGCATGAAGAACGCGGAGGCATATTCAGTTCGCCAGGCGAAATTGGACAACCCTGCGAGCAGTTGAACGGCGGCATGGAGGGAAGGCGCTCGGAAGAAGGCCAAGCTCAAGCCAAGAATGTTGAAGGTCAGAATTCTCTCGGCCCAGAGGGAGAAGAAACCGGTGGAGCGCTGGGGAAGACCTGCGTCTGAGGATTTGGATTTCGCCGGGAAGAAGTAGCGCTCGACGGAGAGCACGGCACCGTGGATGGCGCCAAAGATGACGAAAGTCCAGTTCGCGCCGTGCCAGAGACCCGCGAGGACCATCGTAATGAAGAGATTTCGGGAAGTTTTCCAGTTGCCATCGGCGCTGCCACCGAGGGGGATGTAGAGGTAATTGCGCAGCCAGGTACTGAGACTGATGTGCCAGCGGCGCCAGAAATCCTGGAGGCGGGACGCGAGGAAGGGCTGGCGGAAATTGACCATGAAATGGAAGCCGAGCAGTTGGGCGCTGCCACGAGCAATGTCGCTGTAACCGCTGAAGTCTCCGTAAACTTGCCACGTAAACGCATAAGTTCCCAGTAGAACGAGCCAGAAATTCGAAGGGCCGAACTGGCCGCCAAATACGGCGTTAGCGAGAAGGGCGCAGTTGTCGGCGACCACGCATTTGCGGATGAGGCCGGAAAAGATCAGCATGATGCCATCAAAAAATCGATCCGCGTCGAGGGTGCGCTCCTTCTGGACCTGGGGAAGAAGGTGGCTTGGCCGCTGTATGGGGCCCGCAATCAAGTGTGGGAACAGGCTGATGAAGAGACCATAGTCGAAAAAAGATTTGGAAGCCTCAATTCTTCCTTTATAGACGTCCACGATGTAGGCGACTTCCTGAAAAGTATAGAAAGAAATTCCAGGCGGGAGAATGATGCGAATCAAAGGGAGAGGAATGTTGTGCAGGCCGAGCTTGTCAAGCGCGCCAACGAACGAGCCGGCAAAGAAATCGAAATATTTGAAGACTCCCAGGATGGCGAAATTGAGGATGAGCGAAAAGATAAACCATTTTTTCCGATTGTGATCCGCGCGGCTGGGAGCAATTTTCTGGCCGATGAGAAAGTCCATGGTGGTGCTACCAATCATGAGTGCGAGAAATCGCCAGTCCCACCAGCCGTAAAAGAAATAGCTGGCCAAAAGAAGGAAAATGTTCTGGGCGCGGTGATTGAGGCGCCAGTAGAGCAACACGACGGGGATGAGGAACAAGAAATAGGCAGGTGAGTCGAAAAGCATATTGTTAAGTCAGACCAACGTTCCGGCCTGAACGAGGAGGGGTGTTCGGCACAGCATATTCTCGGAGGTTGGTGGCCGGAGACAATCGGGGGAATCATGGCATTGAAGCTAGGACAATTCCGGAGCTTGGATGAGAAGGGTATGCTGACGGCACGGACTTCGAAGAGAATCACCTGGTGCGGACGGCTTTTTGACTGCGCTAGCCGCTCCTCTCAAGGAGGCACCTCTTTTGTGTTCGATGCACGCTCGCATCGCTACTAACGCGTGCCAGCCGCAGGATTACGGTGAAGGGCGGACGCCGTACGCTATGAGGAATTTTCCGATGCATTATTTCAGGTCTAGACCCGATTGTGAGGGGATTTTCGATCGGTTACCGTCCTACGCGGGCCGAATTCCTGATCCGTTAGCAAAGTTCTTACCAAGCTGACGGATGTTTTCTGCGGGGCAGGGGCCTGAGGCGTACAAGGGTTCCAACCACAATGGGACTCCTACGGCGGTAGCTTCTCCGGGGGGACACGATGGGCAAGCGCGATCAACAGTGGCCGTGGTTTGCGATCCTAGCGAGGACCGGCCGGGAAAGGAATGCGACGTTACTGCTCGAGAACACGGGTTACGAGTGCTACTTGCCTGTCAGCAAATTTGTGCGCAGGTGGTCCGATCGCGTGAAAGAAACGGAAGTGCCACTGTTTCCCGGGTATTTCTTCTGCCGCATGAACCCGCACAACCGGTTGCCTATTTTAACGACGCCCGGCGTGATGCAGATCGTCGGGGTTGGCAAGACGCCGGTTGCGGTTGAGGAGCAGGAGATTGCCGCCATCCAGCGCGCGGGAAAGAGCGGTATCCCAATCATGCCGTGGCCATACATGGAAGTTGGACACCTGGCGCGGATCAAGGAAGGGCCGCTGAAGGGTTTGACCGGAATCGTGGTGAAGATCAAGTCCGGAGCCAAGCTGGTTCTATCCGTGAGCTTGCTGCAGCGCTCCGTGGCAGTTGAAATTGATCGCAGCTGGATCAGCGAGGCAGCGTCAGGGGCACTTGCGGCAAACATGGCACAGCACGACCGGCCGACTCCGATTCCAATTGATCCATGCTGCCTGAACGCGACGTCGCCGAGCTAGGCGGCGGAGGCCAACTAGGTTAGGCCGGATGATGATTTTGAGCCCAGCGAGGAGGTAAAAGTGATCGGGAAGTACTCATCGCGTCTTGGTTTCGTCCTATTTTTGATAACCGTGGGAGGTGTCGGGGCACAGGCACAAGACCCCGTCACCTCTTCGACCAATAGACCACAAGCGGCCGTCCGCGAGAACGGAGACGGAGCTCGGAAACCCGAGCAAACCACAGCTCTCGAACATCGCAACCGGCGCTATCAAATACACTCCGCCGATGTGCTCGAGCTGGGCTTTCCTTTCACGCCGGAATTCAATCAAACGGTGACCGTGCAGCCCGATGGTTATATTACGCTTCGTGGCGTGGACGGCATACGCGTGGAGGGCCAGACACTGCCCGAAGTGACAACTTCGCTTCGAACTGCGTACACAAAGGTTCTGCACGATCCGGTCATCAACGTGGAATTGAAGGATTTTGAGAAACCTTATTTCATCGTAGGCGGGGAAGTCGGGCGTCCAGGAAAGTTCGACCTGCGTGGCGAGACTTCGGCGACCGAAGCAGTGGCCATCGCCGGGGGCCTGAAGGATAGCGCGAAACATTCCCAAGTGCTGCTATTCCACCGCGTGCCTGACGGGTGGATGCAAGTAAAAAAACTGGACATGAAGAAAATGCTGAAGAACGCGGACCTGAACGAGGACGCCTACTTGCAACCGGGTGACTTTCTATACATACCGAAAAATGCGATGTCCAAGATCGCGAAATTCATCCCAACCTCGTCAGTCGGCCTTTATGCCAATCCAGGCGTGCTCTAGTTGTTCTTCGGGAGAGCGAGGTCAACATCATGTTTGCGGAAAAACTAAACACCCACGCTGAGGAAGGCAAGCCGGCTTTCACGGCGCGCGATTTCCTGGCGATCGGTTTCCGGCAGCGCCGCTTGATCATCAATACGTTCCTGGGGATCTTCTCGATCGCGGTGGTCATCGCATTCCTGTTACCTAAAAAGTACGAAGCGCAGATGAAGATTCTGGTGAGACACGAGCGGGCTGAGCAGGTGGTGTCGCCGGAGCGCGAATCCCCCGTGCAGGGGCCGACGCAGGTGAGCGAAGAAGAACTGCAATCAGAAGCGGAATTGATCAGATCCAGGGACCTGCTCGGCCAGGTTGTTGTGGCCTGCGATCTTCAAACTTCCGGGGGCGGCTCTTTCTGGAACAAACGGGGGGATGGCGACGATCAGAAAATTGCGCGCGCCGTCCTTAAGCTGGAGAAGGATCTAACGGTCGAGCCCATCAAGTTGACGAATCTAATCAGCGCCACCTACAAGTCGAGAGATCCGCAGTTGGCGGCCAGAGTGTTGAACTCGTTAGCGAGCCTGTACCTGGAAAAACATCTGGCGATGCACCGCGCTCCGGGGCAATTTGAGTTCTTCCATCAGCAGGCCGAAGACTATCGCAAGGCACTGGCGAGCGCAGAAGAAAAACTAACAAGTTTCAGTAAGGAACAGGGCGTTGTTAACCCCACGCTCGAGAAAGACATCAACGTGAGAAAGCTGGCTGAGTTCAAGGCTGAGGCCAAGGGTGCGCAAGCGACCATTGCCGAGTCACGGCAGCGGATTCAAACGCTGGAGTCACAGTTAGCTACTCTCCCTGACCGGCAGACAACGCAAGTTCGCACGGCGGACAACCCGCAGCTCATGCAGAACATGAAGTCCAAGCTGCTGGAACTAGAACTAAAGCGTACCGAGCTGCTTTCGAAATTCGAGCCGACGTACCGGCCGGTCCAGGAGGTCGAAGAGCAGATTACGCAAACTAAGGCGGCCATCGCCGCAGCAGAAAAGGCACCGCTGCGGGATGAGATCACGGACCGCGACCCGACGTATGAAGCATTACGCGCTGAACTGGCTAAGGCTAAGACAGAACTCTCAGCCACGCAGGCTGGCGCCGCCGCCACGTCTGCTCTGGTACGCAGCTATGGGCAGGAGAATGAGCAACTGGACCGCAAAGAACTCCTCCACCAAGACATGGTGCGCACCGCTAAGGCTGATGAAGAGAATTACATGCTGTACCTTCGAAAAGCGGAAGAGGCGCGAATATCCGACGCTCTGGACCAGCAGCGGTTTTCGAACGTTGTCGTTGCAGAGCCGGCCGCCGTGCCGTTTACGCCGCAAGCCCGATGGCTTCTGGTGGTGGTTCTTGGGCTGTTGTTCGCGAGTTTTGCGAGCGTGATTTTGGCTCTAGTAGTGGACCGGTGGGATCCCTCCTTCCGGACGCCGGAAGAGGTCGAGGCATTCCTGGGCAGCCCGGTGGTTGCGGCATTCCCAAAGGGTGGCGAATAGAAACCATGTTCCTCGATTTTTATAAACTGCGTGAACAACCGTTCGGCGTGACACCGGACCCGCGCTACCTTTATTTCAGTCCGGGACACCGCGAGGCACTGGCATCTCTGTTCTATGGGATTGAAACAGGGCGCGGTTTTCTCTCGCTTATCGCCGAGCCTGGAATGGGCAAAACCACGCTATTGTTCCAGCTGTTACAGCGCTGGAAGGGCTATGTCCACAGTGCCTTCCTCTTTCAAACGCAGTGCGATTCCCGGGAACTAGTTCGCTATTTGCTGGATGACCTGGGCCTCAAGAGCGACGGCGAAGATATCGTGCGGATGCATTCGGAGCTGAACGATTTTCTATATCGCGAAACGAAAGCAGGGAGGCGAGTCGTCGTATTCATTGACGAAGCGCAAAATCTTTCGGACACCGTACTGGAGACAGTGCGTTTGCTCTCGGACTTTGAAGCGCCGGATAAGAAGCTGCTGCAGATCATCCTGGCGGGACAACCGGAACTGGAACAGCGATTGGCACGGCCCGGCCTGGCGCAGCTCCGCCAACGCATCGCCATCCGTTCGCGACTGGATGCATTGCCTCCCGATGAAGTGATTCGCTACGTTGATTACCGTCTCCGAGTCGCGGGATGTGAAGGCTCAGGGCTGTTCACGCACGCGGCTCTTGGGCTGATTGCTGAGCGCAGCCGGGGAATCCCACGCCTTATCAACAATATTTGCTTCAACGCCCTTTCGCTGGGTTGCGCCCAGCAACAGAGCCAAATTGATTCCGAATTGGTCGAGGAGGCGGCGAGGGACCTGGCAATGGAGATTCCCGTCCCGCAACTCGGAACGGTGCAAGGGCCTACATTCGCGCGCCACGCTCAGCGTCTTAGGCCGGTGCTGCAGTCTTCCTACCGCTGGATCAGGGACAATCTTATCCGACGACGGTTGTTTCAGACGTCGGCAATTGCGCTCATGTTTTGCGGCATGGCGATTTATGTAGGAGCGCGCAGCGGGTCAGGAACGATTCGGCAGCAGGGTGCGAAGCATCCGAATTCCGAGAGCACGGCAACGGCTGCCGGTCACGGCCTCCCCGGCGCACGAACCGATGCGGCTCGCGCACAGGCCGCTCCGGCACAGGCAATTTCGCAGAACAGCCCCACCAGGAATCCGGTTAGATCATTCGCCTATGTGGTTCAGCCAAACGACACATTGCGTGATCTTTGCGTCTCGACGGTCGGGCGATACGACAGCACCGTCCTAACCGAGATTCGCGAGCTGAATCCCGGTCTGAAAAACCCCGACCATCTTGATCCGGGGCAGGAGATCCGCCTTCCGATGACGGGCACGAACTGAGGGGCGACAGAGACGAGGGGACAGTTGTCGAATTCGGAGTAACCGAGCATATATGAGCAAGAATTTCGAACTTCTCCAGCAGATTGGTAACGAAGAAGAATTGTTCCAAGCAGCCTGCCACTCGGTGGACCCTCTTTCCGCCAGGAATGGCAATTCCGATCCGGAATTGGACAAAGAGGCTCGCGAGCGAATCTTGCAGAACGCGGCCTTGCCGGACGTATTGCGAACGGCTAGTGAGACGTCAAGCCCAACTCCAGCCGTGTGTTCTGAACCCAGTTCCGATCTGAATAAGGAGAGTGGGTCAACAAACGGCCAAAAGGCCGTTTCGGCGGAGGAATTTCGAAATTCCAGAAATCCTAGCAGCCCGATGGGTGCGTCAGCGAATCACGCCGAGCAGGGACTGATGCAAGGCACTGTGAAGAGTGATTCACTTACGAGAACATTCAGTGCCAAAAAGAAACCAAAAGCATCTTCCGCCAGTACAAGCGGCGGATCATTTTCTAAAGTAGAGAAAGAGACTCCCTGGAAGGACTTCGCAAAGTCCGCTTCGTCATTTCCATGGGTCGGCGGGATCAGGACGGCAGCGAGCGGTTGGGGACGAAGGCTCGAGGCGAGCAACAATGGTCATGGAGTGGATGTGGATGTGGACGGGATCGCTCGTGAAGAAGAGATGAAGTTGGTTCAGCGCGTTTTTCCCGGAACACACGAGGATTCGCCCCGGATGGCGCTCTTTGCCGGCCTAGAGGGCGAAGCTGGATGCGCCTCGATTTGCGCCCGAGCCGGGGAGATACTTGCTGCGCGAGCCGAAGGGCCTGTCTGTATAGTCGACGCAAATTTTCGGTCGCCTTCTCTGCACAGATACTTCGGTGTAGAAAATGAGAAAGGACTTGTGGAGGCCACCTTCGAAGCAGGCCCCATTCAGAGTTTTGTGCAGCAAATTCCCGAGCCGGATCTGTGGCTGATGCCGAGCGGCAAGGCCGCCACCAACCTGCGTTTTCCAGCGATGGCGGACGGCCTGCGCGTAAGGATAGCGGAACTGCGCGAGACCTTCAGGTATGTCGTCATCCATTCGGGACCACTTCGGCTTGAAACCAGCGCGATGCTGCTCAGCCGATGGACAGATGGCGTAGTGCTGGTGCTCGAAGCAAATGCCACGCGGCGGGATGCCGCCCGGCGCGTGAAGGATAATCTGGCCGCAGCGGGTGTGAGCGTGCTTGGCGTGGTGTTGAACAACCGCACCTTCCCTATCCCCGAGGCGATTTATCGCCGTCTTTGAGAAGCGATTCCAATTTCCACCGCAGAAATATCTAGCTGCAAACACCGGGCCATCGAGAGTCCTTACGAGTATTGCCTCGCAGTCTCCGGACGTTCGCCCGCGGAGTTGTTAACAAATTAGATCCTGCCCAATCAAGCTGCTGACCTCGCAACGGAAGGGAATGGTTGATCACTATGGCCGGACAACAAACTTGGCAGTGGCCGAGTCGGATTGCACTGGTAGCGGAACACACAGAGAGCAATCTCTATCATCTTGGCAAAAGATGCCTGGATGTGATTCTGGCGGGCCTTGCGCTGATTGTGCTTTTGCCGCTGCTCTTATTAATCACGATCCTGATCATGCTGGATTCGCCTGGGACGGTGGTGTTCACCCAGAAACGAGTGGGAGCGAAACGCCAGAGGCTGGGGAGACAAGCGATCTGGGTGATCCAAGATTTCACGATGTACAAGTTCCGCTCGATGATAGAGAACGCCGATTCTTCCGTGCACGAGGCGTACATTCGAGAGTTCGTCGAAGGGCGCGCCCAGGCCACAGAGGAAAGCGGTGGGAAATTCAAACTCACCAACGATCCCCGCGTAACACGTATCGGGCGTTTTCTGCGGAAATTCAGTCTGGACGAACTGCCGCAATTGCTCAATGTGTTGAAGGGTGACATGAGCCTCGTCGGGCCCCGTCCTGTACCTCCCTATGAGGTCGCTTGTTATGGGAACGGCCATCACAAACGACTCGCGGCCCTGCCTGGAATCACAGGCTATTGGCAAGTGAAGGGACGTTGCCAGGTTTCCTTTGAGGAAATGATCCGCATGGACCTGGAATATATTCGCAACGCCTCGTTCGGGTACGACCTCAAGATTCTATTTCTTACCATCCCGGCAGTCCTATCAAGAAGAGGTGCTGAATGAACACCGCAATTCTCTCTCTAGGAGTGAAGCAGAATCCCCTGGGCGCGAAACCCCTGGGCATTGCTGTCATAGGATGCGGCTATTGGGGCATGAACTACGTGCGAATCTTCAACGAACTCGTGGAATCGCGTGTGGTTGCCGTGTGCGACCAGAGCGCCGAGCGTCTGAAAGAGGTCTCGAGACGCTTTCCGGGAGTCTATCTGACCACGCAGGTCGACGATGCAGCCTCGCAGAAGGAAGTGGACGCGGTGGTCGTTTGCACGGAAGCCACGACGCACTTCAATGTTACGCGGCGGTTGTTGCAGGCGGGCAGGCACATTCTCGTTGAAAAGCCGTTAACCACGACGACGTCCGAGGCCGACAAGCTGATTGAACTGGCGGAATCCAACTCCGCGATATTGATGGTGGGGCACACCTTTGTGTTCAATGCCGGCGTTCGCAAGGTGAAGGAGTACGTTCAGAACGGCGATGGCCGAGTCTATTATCTGTACGCCCGCAGGACGAACCTGGGCCCCATCCGCCGCGACGTCAATGCTCTATGGGACCTCGCACCCCACGACATAGCGATCTTCAATTACCTGCTTGATGGCACCCCGCAGTGGGTTAGCGCGGTCGGAGGAAAGGTCCTTCGAAACTGCCGCGACGATGTTGGTTTCATCTCGCTAGGTTATCCCGAAAACGTTCTCGCTCACGTCCACGTTAGCTGGGCCGATCCCGATAAAGCGCGCGAAGTCGTTGTGGTCAAGAGCGACAAGAGGATCGTCTTCAATGACCTGAACGGGATTGAACAGGTGCGGGTGTTTGAGAAGGGCGTAAGTACCGTCGAGCAGGAGCCGTTGAATTATGGCGAGTTCCGGTTCGAGATCCGGGACGGAGACATCATCAGTCCCCGCATTGAACCTGTAGAACCTTTGAAGCACCAGTGCCGTCATTTTCTGGACTGCGTGCGAACGGGCAAACGGCCCATCAGCAGCGGCGTGGAAGGCCGGGATGTGGTAAGCGTGCTGGAAGCAGTGAACCGTTCCATCGAATGCAAAGGACTCCAAGTTGAGGTAGAAAGCAAAGGTGATTATGTCCGTGCAAATGTTGATGCAACCAAAACAGCCGCAAGTGCCGTTCGTTGATCTTGCGGCTCAATACCGCACGATCGCCGCGGAGATCAATGATGCGACGTCCAGAGTAATCCAGGAAGCGGACTTCATCCTCGGGCGAGAAGTAACCCTCTTCGAGGAGGAGTTTGCCGCGTTTTGCGAAGCCAAGTACGCGGTTGGGGTGGACTCGGGCACGTCGGCTCTGGAGCTGGCTCTTCGCGCCTATGCTATCGGGCCTGGCGACGAAGTGATCACTGCGGCGAACACGTTCATCGCCACGGCGCTGGCGATTTCCCATGCTGGGGCGCAGCCGGTCCTCGTGGATGTGGACCCACTCACCGCCACGATCGATGTTGCCGGGATCGCCAAGGCAATTACTCGGCGGACCAAGGCCATACTTCCCGTGCACCTCTATGGTCACCCCGCCCACATGGGACCTATCCGGCAGCTCGCCGAAAAATTTGGGCTAGTCGTCATCGAAGATGCATGCCAAGCCCACGGAGCTAGGTATAAAGGAAAACGCACCGGCTCACTGGGGGATGCCGCGGCGTTCAGCTTCTATCCCGGGAAAAACTTGGGCGCCTATGGGGACGGCGGCATAGTTGTCACCAATGACCGCGAGGTCGCGAAACGCCTGGAAATGCTGCGCAATTACGGCCAGAAAGAGAAGTATCACCACCTGTTCCGCGGTTACAACCGCAGGCTCGACACGCTGCAGGCGGCGATTCTCAGGGTGAAATTGAAATATCTGGAAAAGTGGAATGCCGCCCGCCGGTCGAACGCCAAGCTCTATCAGGATTTTCTGCAGGGCACAGACGTTGTAGCTCCCGCTGAAACGCGCGACGTTGAATCCGTGTGGCATCTCTACGTGATACGTTCCGAGCGTCGCGACATGCTGAGGGAACGTCTTGTCAGCAAAGGCATCAGCGCGAGCATTCATTACCCGGTTCCTATCCATCGGCAGCCAGCCTACAATGACCTGGGCTACAAACCCGGAGATTTCCCAGTTACCGAAGAGCTTGCTTCACGAATTCTTTCACTGCCGATGTACGCGGAGTTGACCTCCGAGCAGGTCGAGTTCGCCGCTGTAACCATTCGCGAATTCATGTCCGAGAATGCCAACGGCCAAGCAAAGTCAAAAGACCTTCCCAAACGCCCTCGTTTTGCGCAATGAGTCCGGGGCAAATGCAATCACAGGTAACAAACGGCGGATTACCTCTATCACCTGGGGGAAATTCAGCAGTGCGTGCCGGCGATTGCCAATTCATGCCGAAAGTGGCCGACGAGCCATTGAGCCCCTACCGAGGGATACGGGCCCTGGGTGCGAACTCGCTGGTTGTTGCGCTCCTCAGTCCTTTGGTCTTCCTGACGACTGAGAGCACGCAGAAAGTTCTTCTCGCTATCGTCATCCTGGATATTCCCATTCAATTCGGTACGCACCTTTTCTACCACGAATCTAACGCCGTGATGGGGGCTTTGGGAGGATGGAACCTTTCTGCCACTACCATAGCTTTAACCGCCTTGTACCTGTCGTGGCTTGTCCGGATCCTAGCGAAGCGAGATTCACAAGCGCGGTCCTCGCTTCACATGAATTTATCTCTCTTGCTGTATTTCGCAGCCACAGTCATCTCGATAGTTGTCGCTCAGGACACCGCTCTGGCCCTTTTTGAAGTGTTTCTGGTGGCCCAAGCGTGTCTAGTGTATTTCTACGTGGCCAATTCGATTTGCACTCGGCGAGATGTCATGTTCGTTGTATCCATGCTCCTGATCGGTTGTCTTTTGGAGAGCATCGTCGTCATCGCCATAAGGCTTTTCATGACGCCGGCGACCACATGGAATGGGCCGATCCACATCTACGCCGACATTGCACCGCTAACTGGGACCATGCGGATCGGCGGAACCGTGGGTTCGCCGAACACGGCGGCTGCCTACTTTAGTCTCTTGCTCGCAATCGCTGCGGGTTTGCTATTCACCAAAATCGGGTTCGTCCACAAATGGTTGTCAGTGGCCGTATTGGCGTTTGGGAGCGTGGCTCTGATTCTTACGTTCTCGCGGGGAGGATGGATCGCCCTTGCGGTGGCCATCGCCGTGATTTGCTTCTTCGCCTGGCGCCAACGTCGAAGCTCATTGAAAGTTCCGATAGCCATCCTGGTTATCCTGGCAATGATATATGTGCCTTTTCACAGCCTTATTTCTGCTCGCATGTTGGGGGACGATAAGGGTTCAGCGGAGTCCCGCATTCCCTTGAACAAACTGGCTTTTCGCATGATCGGCGATAACCCACTGTTAGGAGTGGGTGCCAACAACTTCACGGCGGTTATGCCTCGTTATTTAACATCAGAGTTTCGCAGCGAATTTCTGTATACAGTCCACAACACGTACTTATTGATCTGGACCGAGATAGGCATCGCCGGCCTCCTAGCTTACCTTGCCTTCCTCCTCGGCACATTACGCCGGGGCTGGCAATGCTGGAGGTTCGGGGACCCTTGGCTTTCCCCGCTCGCACTCGCGTGCATGGCCGGCATAGCTGGTCATATGCTGCACCAAGGCGTGGATATTTTCAGCGATCGCCCCATTCAACAATTGCTATGGCTGGTCGGTGGTCTCCTGGCGGCCATGCTTCGAATAGGTAAGGAAGATGGGGAACATAATTCGGTTGTGAATCTCGCTTAAAGCTGTTTCATTTTTAGGTCATCCCCAACGGGCGGTCGACGCGGGCTTCTATGTGCGGCATAACCGGAATTGTTGATCCAACGATGTCAAGTTCGGAAATACGGCGCACCCTCGAGCGCATGGCGGATGCCATTTGGCATCGCGGCCCCGATGAAGGTGGTTTTTTTGTTCGCGATGGTGTTGGGCTGGCGATCAGACGGCTCAGCATTATTGATGTTGGCGGCGGCCACCAGCCCGTCGCCAGCGAGGATGGCCAGGTTCAAGTTGTTCTGAACGGCGAAATTTATAATTATCTTGATTTGCGCTCTGAGCTGGTCGCTCGCGGGCATATCTTCCGCACTTCTTCAGATACCGAAGTCATCGCGCATCTGTATGAGGAAAAAGGTGCTGAGTGCTTGACCAGACTGCGAGGCATGTTCGGCGTCGCGGTTTGGACGCAGCGAACGCGGCGTCTGCTACTGGGACGCGATCGCCTGGGCAAAAAACCTCTCTTCTACGCACAGCAAGGTAGTCGATTGGTATTCGGCTCGGAGATCAAGGCCATTCTTGCCGCTGTCCCAGAGTTGGCTGAACCGGACCCGCAAGCAGTCGTCCCCTATTTTCGACAGGGGTTCATTTCTGAGCCGGGCACCATGTTTCGGCGGATCCGGAAGCTGCCTGCGGCGCACTGGCTCAGCTATCAAAATGGCGACACCACGATTAGCAGGTACTGGCAACTGAAGTTCCAGGAAAGTGAGCCGGCGGATCGGCCGGTTGGGGAAGTGGTGGAAGAATTGGACTCGCTCCTTGCGGAGAGTGTCCGCATCCGTCTAATGAGCGAGGTGCCCCTGGGCGTTTTTCTGAGCGGTGGGCTGGATTCCAGTGCGGTGGTGGCCTACGCACACAAAGCTGGTCTGCGACCGCTCAAGACGTTCACGATCGGCTTTGATCGGCCGGAGTGGGATGAATCCCGCGATGCACAAGCTGTGGCGAGCCATTTCGAGACAGATCATCACGTACTGCATCTGAGCGAGGACGACTTAAAGGCACATTTACCCGAAACGGTGTTGAGCCTGGTGCACCATTTTGATGAACCCTTTGGAGACTCTTCGTCGCTTCCCACGTACTACGTGTCCAAGTTGGCGCGGGAGCACGTGACCGTGATTCTTAGCGGCGATGGCGGCGATGAACTCTTCCTGGGTTATACCAGCCACCAAGGCATCCGTTTTGCCGAACACTACCAGCGCCTGCCACCGTGGCTAAAACGCCGATTTCTGCCTGCGCTGGCGCGTGTGGGAGCAGCGTGCTTGCCGGCCGGTCGAAAATACGGCGCGTTGCGGGCCGTGAAGGTACTCGAGGACAGCCTGCTGCCGTTTGAACAGATGTATATCAGCAAGGGTGCTCTATGCAGCGAGGGCTTGCTGAAACAGCTCTTCACGAAGGAATTCTCGGCGCAGGCTTCCGGGTTCTGGGCTCCACAGTATCCAGACGATGTCACCGCGGTGATGCATTCTCGGTTGTCGCCGCTAAACAAGGCTAGTTACATCGACATACGCCACCGGCTGTTGGAAGACATGTTGGTAAAAGTGGACCGGATGAGCATGGCCCATTCCTTAGAAGTCCGCTCGCCCTTGCTCGATCACCGGCTGGTGGAGTTCGCAGCGAGTCTGCCCGCAAGGCTGAAGTTGCGCGGCTGGCAGACTAAAGCGATATTGCGGGACGCGGTCCGCCGTTACCTGCCGGCTGCCACACTCAGGAAACGCAAACACGGATTCAGCGTACCTCTTCGCGAATGGTTCCGCGGAAACCTGCATGAGATGGTTTGCGATTACCTTAGTCCTGCGAACGGCCACCTGGCTCCCGGCGTGTTCAATCATGTGACTATCAGCCG